>Ga0209634_1000705_pt1 | contig 25517 bp, 35 predicted proteins | sample LinPmetageLP40_FD_184043 | JGI IMG/M metagenome (GOLD analysis project Ga0209634, IMG submission 184043) | Marine viral communities from the Pacific Ocean - LP-40 (SPAdes) (version 2) | ecosystem: Environmental > Aquatic > Marine > Oceanic | place: Pacific Ocean | collected 2010-08-26 | reverse complement strand
TAACGCAGTGACACAGGTAAGCCTTTCATATCAACTTTTAACTTAACGTAGGATCATCCTACACTAATGAGGACTACTAACATGTTTGCAATTATCGCCACTAAGCCTCTCAATGACCGTACCTATGGATGCCGTTTCAACTTCTTGGGCATCAAGGGCTTGACCCGCCGCCGCAAGTTCAAGAGCCGTGGTGTCAAGATTGAGCGTCTTAGCTCTATGACTGCGCTGCACTTCTTCAAGCGTACTGTCTACATTGAGACTAAATCAAACAGGAACAGTGGGCGGTTGATCCGACACTTCGCTGGTTGACAGCTATACCTCTGCTACTGTATGGGTGGCAGGGGTTACACATTTAATCAAAAGGATGACAGAAGACATGGCTACTAGAATAGAAATAAACAAGAAGTACACGATCCAGACTTACTCTTTCCATGATGCAGTGATAACTGTGTATGAGGATTGCTATAATCGTACTGAGATAGACAAGCCTACCAAGCCTAACAAGCACGGTTACATGCCTTCACCTACTACCCACCACGATGGCACGGAGCATTACTACAAGTATGATCACCACCAAGAAGTAATTGCAGTTGTGCCTCTGCAATTCAGTTATGAATTGGATTGGGATGATGAAGAGAAGCTAGAGAGAGTTCTTGAGACTGTAGATGCTCTGAAGAAAGCGTATGAGCATTGGCCTGACGCAGAGGTAGGTGTTACCTTTACGATGAACACATCATGTGTGAACGATGCGTAGAGGTGAGCCTAACCTTCAGCACCTCACTCCCTTATCAGAGGAGCGACAGCGTCTTATGGATGCTGTTGAGGAAGCACAGTGGGAAGGTTTGTTTGATCATAGTGATTCACTAGGTATTGAGCTTGAACATATCAATGACTGTATAACTAAAGGATCACTGTATGAACCACTTTTTTAATCAGTTAGTATACTGGTTATGTTTTGTAATGATGGCTGTAATATTTGTATGTGCGGCTGTAGGCGTTTTTTAAATACAAGGAGACTACCGACATGGCAACTAAAGCTGTTGAAATGAAGAACACAGATGCACTACGCAAGGCGTGTGACTTATACATGCGTACACCTTCTTTCGCAGCTATAGGTGGCAAATCACAGTACGACTACGAAAGAAAGCTAAAGGCTGTTTGCCTTACTACAGTACAGTCAGGACGTATGCTAGGTGGCATCAAGCTAAAAGATATACGTTTTAAGCATGTTACTTTTGCATATGACTTCTGGCTGGTAAATCATGGGGTGCGTAGTGCTAACTATATGTCTACTTGCCTTAGCATTGTCATCAATACAGCAATCAGGCATGAGGCTATGGTGAGTAATCCTGTATCACTTATCAAGCGCAAGAAAGCCAAGCCTCGTAAAATCAAGTGGACTACACCTCAAGTCAGACTATTCCTTGACACTGCTTACAATCAGTGGCGGTGGCGTAGCATTGGCTTGATTGTACACATGGCGTTTCACTGGGCGCAGCGTGTAGGTGACATGCGTATGCTTCCTTGGACTAGCCTAGATCTAGATAGCAATCAGTTGGAGCTAGAACAAAGCAAGCGTGGAGAGAGTGTATTCTTACCTATACAAGGCGGCTTGGTTGATATGCTCAAGCAGCAGAAAGAAGACTTTGGGTTCCAGCCCTATGTCACCCCTAGAGTGGAGCCTAGAGCAGGTGCATACACACCCTATGAGGATCATGAGATATGTGGCTTAGTCAATGAAGTTAAAGAAGAGGCTGGTTTGCCTACTAGCTTGACAGCTATGGACTTACGGCGTACAGCTATTACACAGATGGTTGAGCGTGGTGTTGATGTGGTGGGTATCATGCAGGTTAGTGGTCACGCTAGTCCTCAGAGTGTCACACCTTACTTGGTCAACACACTGGCAGGTGCTACTAAGGCACTATCTAACAGAAAGGATGACTTGATATGAGAAGTAAATATGTGTATATACATCTAAGGGATGCAGTTAATGACGATGGTGAAGTTGTTAATCTTAGAATAATAAAGACTGACTTTGCTGAAACATTCCATGACCGCATAGAGTTTTGGTCATATGAAAAAGACGGGCATGATCAAATAGATTTATCTGTAGACGGATCATATGATTGGGAAATAGATGGAGTGTCCTATAACTTTTGCTCCATACGGCCTATTATTATGGGCAATTAAGGAAATATAATGAGTATGGATAAATACATAGATGACTTAGACTTGAGTGAGGGTGACACTGTAAGGGGTGACTGCCCTGACTGTGGTGGTAAGAATACTTTTACTGCACACAAGTCAGGTGGTGCGGTAGTGTATAACTGTTACAAGCTAGGCTGTAAGATACAGGGCATCCATACTGTAGGTATGACTGCTGCTGACATAGAGGCTAGGATGAAAGATATACCTAAAGCTAAACCTAAGATTGAGGCCATGAATATACCAGAGCATATGGTAAAGAGTGGTGATGGCTTAGATGAGTTCAGAGACAAGTGGGACTTGTGGGATCAGGGGCTGATGTTTGACCTTAAAGATACACGTGCTGTGTTTCCTATCTTTCACAAGGGTGTAATGATTGATGCTGTAGGCAGGGCATTGCAGGGCGGCAACCCTAAGTGGCTACGCTACACTGGCAAGGCTGACTACTTTGTTGCTGGTACAGGTGAGACTGTGGTGGTAGTTGAGGATGTCATCAGTGCCATCACTGTAGCCAAGCTAGGGTTCACAGGTATGGCTATTCTTGGTACGTCTTTGAGTGCGGCACATATGTCACACTTAGGAGATTATTCTCAGATCATAGTAGCGTTAGATCCTGATGCTACACACAAGACCTTGAAGTACAGACGAGAGATAGAGGAGTGGACAGGGGTAACTACTATAGCATTCAGGCTTGACGATGACATAAAGTATCGTGTAGAGTCTGACATTGAAAGACTTAAGGAGTTACTATAATGATACAGAGATATGAGTGGGAACAAGCAGTGACTAAGTTAAAGAAAGTGCAGAAAGAGAATGAACAACTGCGTAACCAGATAGAAATGATTGAACGTGAGTCAGACCACTGGGAATATCAAGCTAAGTACCTTAATAAGACATGTATTAAGCTAGAAAAAGATATTATGCAGCTAGAAGCACAACTTAAGCTATGGAAAGGGACAGCACCATGATACAAAGATTATTAGATTGGATAAAGAAAAAACTTGACAGAGGTGATATACCTGAGTACTTGAATGGCAATCCAAGGTTAGATGAATTATTTAACCAAGAACGTAAGCAAGCTATGAGGGATTACAAAGATGAGGGAACATGGAATGGCTAGCAAAGTCTATGTTGTTATGAATGATTTAGGTATCAACTCTGTGTTCGGTAAGAAAAGTAAAGCAGATGAACGTGCCTTGTTTATACAAGGTAAGTATGCCATGAAGCATTGGGTAGAGACATGGGAGATAACTACAGATGATTGAAGTAACATACATAGACCACATGGGTAGTGATCTGTCTGTAGTCAATGCAGCACGTGTATCCTTTGGTAAGACACACAAGGCTATGACAGAGGGTGACACTAGACTAATCAAGTACCTAGCCAAGCACAGACACATGTCACCCTTTGGTCATGCCTTTGCCAGCTTCCACGTTAAGGCACCCATCTTTGTAGCTAGGCAGTTAGTCAAGCATAAGTTCCTACGATGGAATGAGATCAGTCGTAGGTATGTGGATGATGAGCCTGAGTTCTATGAGCCTAATGAATGGCGTGGTAGGGCTGATGATAAGAAGCAGGGTAGTGAAGGAGTTATTTATCCTGATCCAGACATTATAAGTTTTTACAATCATACTGCACTACGCAGTTACAACGAGTTACTAGAGCATAGTGTATGCCCAGAGCAAGCACGTATGGTGTTGCCACAAAGCACCATGACTGAATGGTATTGGTCAGGTAGCCTTGACGCCTTTGCAGATATGTGTAAGCTAAGGTGTGAGCCTGACACACAGGCAGAAACACAAGAGGTAGCATGGGCTATCAGCTTAAAGATGGAAGACCTATTCCCTGTGTCATGGGTAGCACTGAGAGATGAGTAAACTGACATCACTGTATTAGTTAAGCGGCAATACTTGCTAGTACTAACACCCCAGTAGTAGGAGATGATGAATGAATAAACGTATATCAATGAAGGGCGGTGATGAGTATGATGGACTTACTAAAGCACGTAAGTTTTATGTATGGAAAGCTGGACAGTTAAAGAAGATTAAAAAGGCCTACAATAAAAGGTTTCGTAAATATAATAAGGAGATAAAAGATGAGTGAAGATGTCAACAAAGCAATCAAAGTAATCGCAGTGGAGGAGCATAAGGATGGCAGTGCTACATTACAGGTAGAGTGTGACCCTGAGACATTCGCAGCTATATTTAATGTAGGCTTTGTTTCGTTGATACAGAAGGGTATAGAGTCACAGAAGGAGGATGAGCTATAATGATGGATTTGTCGCTCATAAGAACTCTACATGATCAGGAGTTCTATGAAGATCACAAGGGTATCAAATGTCCTGACAAGTTATTTACTAAAGACATACGCAAGATTAAGCAGGTCTTAGATAACGCAATGGAGAAGTATGACCGTACTATATCCACATCAGAGCTAGAAGCTTTGTTCTTCTCTGAGTACAACACACTGACCACTGCTAATAAGGTTCTCTATGAGGGGCTGTTCGCCAAGCTACGCAAAGAGCAGCCTCTGTCTAGGGACGTAGCGTCTGACGTTCTGTCTCGTATGTTTCAACAGCATGTAGGTGAGCAAGTAGCTAACTTAGGTTTTGACTACGTTAACGGTAAGCTCACCTCTCTTGAGCCGTTACGTCAGGTGCTAGAGGCGCATGAGGATAACTTCATGCCTAACATGAATGTTGAGTGGGCTGACATTGACATTGATACAATTCTTGAGGCTGGTAACACACAGTCACAATGGAAGTGGAACATACCTAGTTTGGCTGGGCGCATAGAAGGCATCAGTAGTGGTCATTTCATTATCGTAGGTGCTAGACCTAACACAGGTAAGACAAGCTTCCATGCATCCACTATAGCATCACCTAGTGGTTTTGCTGAGCAGGGAGCTAAGTGTATGGTACTGTGCAATGAAGAAGAGTATGTGCGTGTAGCGGAACGCTACTTGTGTGCTGCTGCCAGTATGGATACAGATGAGATTAAGTCTAACTATGCGTTAGCCGCTGCTCGTTACAAGAAGGTCCGTGATAAGATCAGCATGTTTGATAGCACAGGAAAAGACTTAGGATGGGTTGAGAATATCATTAAGCATAGTAAGCCCGACATAGTAGTACTTGACATGGGAGATAAGTTTGCTGTAAAGAGTAGTGACAAGTCGGATGTCTATCTCAAGGCTGCTGCTATCCATGCTCGTAATATAGCTAAGAAGTATAGCTGTGCTATTATATGGATGAGTCAGTTGTCAGCAGATGCACAAGATAAAGTCTACTTAGATCAGTCTATGCTGGAAGGTAGTAAGACAGGCAAGGCAGCAGAAGCAGACCTTATGTTGCTTATAGCTAAGAATCAAGTTACTGAGGGTGATGATGATGACAATCAGCGGCACATAAATGTAGCTAAGAACAAACTAAAGGGTGGATGGCATGGGGTTGTTCACTGTGAGTTAGACGGGGCAAGGTCACAGTATCTAGCCTAAAGAAAGGATGACAATGCGCTTTGTATTGGACGTAGAGAACACAACGCAGAAGAGGCACAACAAGTTATTTTTAGACCCTTGGGAGCCTGATAACTTCTTGGTCAATGTGGGTGTGCGTGATGTAGATGACGGTACGGAATCCTTGACCTTTGATCTTCAGCACAAAGAGTACGTTGATCAGACAGGCTTAGAAGCTAGACGCATACAGCGTGTACTAGACAACACTACTTTACTTATCATGCACAACGCACAGCATGACTTGGCTTGGCTATGGGAGTGTGGCTTCAAGTACGAAGGTGATATATGGGACACCATGTTAGCTGAGAGTATTTTACTGAGAGGAAACAACCTAGAGATCACACCCAATGGTGTAGCTAAGAAAATCTCTATGTCGCTGGGTAACACTGCTATCCGTAGGAAGCTTGAGTTTCAAAAGGATGACACACTAAAGAAATACTTTAAGGAGGGCTACAACACTGACGAGATACCATTATCAGAATTGACTTTTTATCTTGAGGCAGATTGCAATACCACTGCTGCACTGTTTCACGCTCAGGTTGCAGACTTTGCTAGTCCTGAGTCAGCAAGTCTTATCAAAGTGAGAGACATTACGTTTAATGTATGTAAGTTACTTACACGAATGAAGCAGACAGGTATGAAGGTGGATCGTAAGGCTCTTGATGCAGTACGTAAAGAGTATGAAGAAGAGAGAGGTGCTATCCAATCACGCTTACAGATGCAGGTACGTGAGGTAATGGGCGACACACCTGTTAACTTAAACAGCCCAGAACAAATGTCTCAAGTTATATTCAGCCGCAAGCCTCACTCTAAGGATGATTGGCCCAACTTGTTTGACAACTGTAAGAAACTGAGTGAACTAAAGGAAATAATCAATGCTAACAGTGACATTCTGTATCGTACTGAAGCGTACACTTGCTCAACATGTAAGGGCAGTTCTGAAACGTATAAAATAAAGAAAGATGGATCAAAGTATGCCAGACCAAACAAGTGTAAGGACTGTGACGCCAGAGGCTATCAACTTAGGAAGCAACCTCGTATGGCTGGGTTTGGGTTCTTTCCTCCTAACGCTTCTTGGGTTAGTGCTAGTGGCTTCTCTACAGGGAAAGACATACTTGACACACTCAGGTCCACAGCAATAGATAATAAGATGAACGTAGCTGTTAAGTTTCTTGAGGACTTAAAACGGCTAAATGCTGTGTCTAGTTACTTGTCAAGCTTTGTTGATGGTATTGACACCTACACTAAGCCCGATAATCTACTGCATGTGTCTTTAACGCAACACATTACGTCTACTGGTAGGTTCTCAGGCCGTGAGCCTAACATGCAGAACATGCCTAGAGGTGGTACTTTTCCTGTGAAACGGGTGTTTATATCAAGATGGCAGGGAGGTAAGATAATGGAGGCCGACTTTGCACAGTTAGAGTTTCGTGCGGCAGCGTTCTTATCACAAGATGCTGTAGCTATGGAAGAGATAGATACAGGGTTTGATGTTCACGCATACACTGCAAAGGTTATCAGTGATGCAGGTCAACCTACAACTAGGCAAGCTGCCAAGGAACACACGTTTGCTCCCCTGTTTGGGGCTACAGGCTTTGGCAGGACTAAGGCTGAAGCTGCTTACTACCACCACTTCCTTGAGAAGTATGAAGGCATAGGAAAGTGGCACATGAAGCTAGGCAGTGAAGCTATACGATTACAGAAGATAACTAATGTGTCAGGTAGGCAGTATGCATTTCCCGGCACACATCGTAGAGCCAATGGCACACCTACTAACTTCACTAGAATAAAAAATTACCCAGTACAAGGGTTTGCTACTGGTGACGTTGTACCTGTTGTACTACTTGAGATTGATAACAGGCTCAAAGGTTTACACTCAAGGTTGGTGAACAGTGTTCATGATTCAGCAGTGATAGACATACACCCACAAGAAGAGAAGGAGGTGCTAGATGTTATTGACGATGTTAATGAAAACCTAGATGCAATCATCAACAGATACTATGGGGTAGAAATGAATGTACCTTTACTTTTAGAGGCCAAGATAGGGCCTAATTGGCTTGACACTGTTGATGTTTAATGATATAACTACGGTTCGTTTGAAGCTCAGAAAGGATATATAATGAGCAATGAGTTGAGTACTAATTTTGCTGGGTCAGACTTGGCAGCACTTATGGGTTTTGGTGGGGCAGGAGAGCCAGCACCCTCTGGCCCTAACCTTGCACGTCTGACACAGATGCAAGCGCCTATTATGCATGAGGTTGTAGATGAAGATGGTGAACTAGAAGAGAAGGTAATTGTACCTCTTGGGGCCTTTAAGCTTAAAGATGCTGAAGGTAATGAGGTGTACAGCCGTTCTATTACTGTTCGTCTGTTTGCTCACCGTCACCAGTGGACTCAGTGGGATACAACAGAGGGCAAGATGCACAAGAGCTTAATGGTTCAGACTATAAGGGGTGTAATTAAAGGAGAACACAAGGATACACGTGGTACGTTTAACTTAAATCGCCCTAGTAAGTACGTTCCAGATTGGGATTCAATAGACGATAAGACTAAGGAAGTCTTACGTACTGTAAAGAATACTCAGGTTATCTTTGGTAAAGTAATCTTAGGTAAGGCAGTAGACGCAAAAGGTAATAATGTAAAGGGTTATGATAAGGAGACTTCTTTTGTCTTTGATTTGAAGAACAATGATAGTAAGAAGTCTTTGGCTGCTTCATTAGATGAAATTTCAGCTATGAGGCTTTTGCCTATTGAACATACCATTGTACTAGGGTCACGCAAAGAAAAGCTTCCTTCTGGTAATAAGTATGCTGTTGTTGTAGCCTCATTAGGCAGCAAGTCAGCCATGAAATCAGGAGATCAGGAACTAGCAAGAGACTTTATGGACTACATTGATAGGGCTAATGATTACGTACTGAGTGAGTGGAAGCGTCTAAACAAGCCTGACGTTGCTATTGATCCAGTTATCTTGGATGCTATCGTTCAAGTAGAAGAGGCTCCTTATTAATATGGATATGGGTCATGCCGCTGAGCTTCCTATCAAGATGCTCATGCGGGATGCTACTCTAGGTAAGTCTAGTATGTCGGAGGGGATCATGAATAAGGTTTCCTCTGATGTCAAAGATGGCTTAGATAAGCAGTTCAACGGGGGTCCAAGAGGTAAGTTCAAACTTAGAATGTCAAACATTGGTAAACCTATATGTCAACTCTGGTTTGAAAAGAACATGCCCGAAAAGAAAGCCCCTTTTCAAGATCAGTTTATGATGAACATGATGCTAGGTGACATAGTTGAGGCTGTGTTCAAAGGTATTCTACGTACAGCAGGAGTTAAATTTAAAGACAACGATGTTATAAACCTAGACTTAGGAGGAGGTAGGCGTCCAATACAAGGTGAGTATGACTTAGTTATGAATGACAGAGTTGATGACATCAAGTCAGCGTCTGACTACTCTTACACTAAGAAGTTTGTTGACCTTGAAACACTACAAGCCAGCGACCCTTTTGGCTACGTAGCACAGCTTGTAGGCTATGCTGTAGGGGCAGGTAAGAAGGTAGGTGGCTGGTGGGTAGTCAACAAGGCTAACGGTAATCACAAGTACGTATCAGCTAAGCACGTAGATGTTGATGTAGAACTAGATAAGATGAGGAATACATATGATTACTTAGAGAACGATGCGCCTTTACAAAGGCAATACACAGACGAGCCAGAGACATACCGTAAAAAGGCGTCAGGTAATAGAGTTCTATGCAGAGAGTGTAACTTCTGTTCATTCAAGAAGGCTTGTTGGCCTGACTATCAAGAACTGCCTTCTAAGGTTTATCAAGGCAAACAAACGCCTCCTATGGTATCATATACAAGCGTAGGATTTTTAACAAAGTAAAGGAAGACACATGACTAAGATTACATTGAACGATGTTGAGTATGACTCAGAAGACTTTTCTGAAGAGCAAACTAAAGTCTTACAGGAGATTCAATACAACGTTAACATAAAGCGTCAGCTAGATTACCAGCTACATAGTGTTGCTACCCTTGGCTCCATCCTTGTAGACCGCCTAAAAAAGTCTTTGGTAAGTGATGCCAAAGAAACCTAAGAGGCGTCACGCTAGAGCTAAGTACAGAAGTGGTCTTGAAAGAGATACTGCTCTTGTATTGGCTGAGTGTCAGAAGGCTGTACGCTACGAGCAGCTAAAGATAGAGTGGGAAGACCTGCGCTACCGCACTTACACACCCGACTTTCAGTTAGACAACGGTATCTTTATTGAGACTAAAGGTATCTTTGACAGCGAGGACAGACACAAGCACATGCAAGTCCGTAAGCAGCACCCTGAGTTAGACATAAGATTTATATTTAGTAACTGTAAGGGTAAGCTTTACAAAGGCTCAAAGACTACATATGGGGATTGGTGTGAGAAGAATGCCTTTTTGTATGCCCATAGGCTAATACCTAATGAGTGGTTGACATTTGCAGGATCATGTGTTAGTGATAAGGTAATACCTCTTAAAACAAAAAGGAAAGATTAATGTCTCATGAAGTAGGTGAAGAAGAAATTGCAATACTGATAAAGCCTTTAGAAGATGGGCGTATTGAGACTTGTATATACAGAGCACCTGACAATTCTCTAGGGGATGAAAGCCTAGAACTAGCTCTTGATGTAGCACTGACTATGACTGCTTTGTTTGAGTTAGCACTTGATGATGAGTTAACTTTCATGGAGGATGTAAAGCTAAGTGTTGAGGCTAAGATAAAACAAATCATGGAAGAGATTGAGGAAGAAAATGTAAGACCTAGTTATACTTCAGAAGGTAACATTATAAAGATTAACAGGTTTACTAAAACAGAAGGCAGTTGTTAATGGCTAAGTGGACATTAAATAAGGAAGAGTCAATTTTAGGTGCTGACATGGTAAATAGACCAGCACACTACAACGCATCTATTATTGAGTGTATTGATGCTATGAGAGCTATGGTACAAGGTGTCTGTGTAGACCCTCATGAGAGTTATTGTTGGCAGAACGCCTTCAAGTATATATGGCGTTGGCCTTACAAAAATGGAGTAGAAGACTTGAGGAAAGCATTGTGGTACATTGACCGTCTTATTGAGGAGTTAGAAAAAGATGTCAAGTAGGAAGTTTAGTGCTACTTTTGTGGTTGAAATAGATGAAGACAACAACATCTTATCTTCACATGAAGCCCATCACCATGAAGACATCAGGGACTTGCTAGACAACTTGATGTTTGATATAGATGACGTTAAAGTACATAATATAAACATAAGGGAGCACGGATGATTAATCAGATATATGCTACACCTCTTGACATGGTGCGTGAGTTCACTTATGCCATGAGTCAGCCCTTGGATGAAAAACACGGTTTCAGTAATCGCCTTGAGAAAATGCGTTGGGGTTTAATAAAAGAAGAGTTTGCAGAAGTAAGGGATGCAGTCGGCTACGCTGACATACTTAAAGAGCTTGCTGATCTAGTATACGTCACGTATGGATACGCTGCAACGTATGGGTGGGACTTGGATGAGGCAGTGCGCCGTGTGCATAAGTCTAATATGTCTAAGCTAGGCGTTGATGGAAAGCCACTCAAAAGACCTGATGGTAAAGTACTAAAGGGGCCAAACTATAAGAAGCCTGATCTCGCTGATCTCGTATAAAGGAAGACACATGAAAAACAATTACCTACCCACAGACTACCAGACCTTCATTGCTACCAGCCGCTACGCACGATGGCTAGACAAAGAGGGAAGACGTGAAACTTGGAGTGAAACTGTTGAGCGTTACATTGACAACATTGTAAAACCCCTATTAGAGGATGACAATAGTAATGGTCATAACTCTGAGATTGACTTGATCCGTCATCATCTTTTGTCACTACAGGTAATGCCTAGTATGAGATCAATGATGACAGCAGGTAAGGCTAGTATACGTGATAATACTTGTATGTATAATTGTAGCTACCTACCCGTAGATGATCTTAAGTCCTTTGATGAGGCTATGTTCATCCTGCTCTGTGGTACGGGGGTTGGTTTCAGTGTTGAGCGTCAGTTCATCAGTAAGCTCCCTGATGTACCAACCTTGTTTGATAGTGAGACTACGGTTGTCATCAAGGACTCTAAGGAAGGTTGGGCTAAAGGTCTGCGTCAAGTGCTGGCTCTCCTGTGGGCTGGTGAAGTACCTAAGTGGGATGTAAGCAGGGTTCGTCCTGCAGGTGCTAGGCTTAAAACGTTTGGTGGTAGAGCCTCTGGTCCTGCACCTTTGGTTGATCTGTTTATGTTTGCTGTAAATACTTTCAGAGGTGCATCAGGGCGTAAACTTTCATCTGTTGAATGTCATGACTTGATGTGTAAGATAGGAGAAGTAGTAGTCGTTGGTGGTGTACGCCGTAGTGCTATGATCTCTTTGAGTAACCTTAGTGATGACCGTATGCGTCACGCTAAGTCAGGCAACTGGTGGGAGAATGCACCACACCGTGCATTGGCTAATAACTCTGTGTCGTATTCAGAGAAGCCTGACAGTATTGCATTTATGCGTGAGTGGACTTCTTTGATGGAGAGTGGTAGTGGTGAAAGAGGTATATTTAATAGAGAGGCATCGGTTAAACAAGCTGCAAAAAATGGCCGTAGAGAGTCTTGCTATGAGTTCGGGACCAACCCATGTTCGGAAATCATTTTACGCCCGAATCAGTTCTGCAATCTCTCAGAGGTTGTCATCCGTGCGCCAGATGGTCTGGAAGATATTGCACGTAAAGTCAGAGTTGCAACTATCCTTGGAACTATTCAATCAACCTACACACACTTCCCCTATCTGCGTAAAGTGTGGCAGACGAACACATCCGCTGAGAGACTGCTTGGTGTGTCACTCACAGGGATAATGGATAACCCACTGATGACAATGGCTAATAGTGGACTAGAGGATACATTGGAGTACTTAAAAGATGTTGCTGTTTCTACTAATGCTGAGTGGGCTGATCGCCTTGGTATACCTGTCGCAACTGCTATTAGTTGCATTAAGCCATCGGGAACTGTCTCACAGTTGGTGGATAGTGCGTCTGGGATTCATGCTCGTCACTCTCCTTATTACATACGAACTGTACGAGGCGATAACAAAGACCCACTGACACAGTTTATGATTGATCAAGGTGTCCCTTCTGAGCCTGACGTAATGAAGCCTGATCAAACTACTGTGTTCAGCTTTCCTATGCAGTCACCAGATAATGCTGTTCATACCGCTGACATGACTGCACTAGAGCAGCTAGAGATGTGGCTAATGTATCAACGTCATTGGTGTGAGCATAAGCCTAGTGTAACTATTAACGTTAAGTCTGATGAGTGGCTTGAGGTAGGAGCCTTTGTATACAAACACTTTGATGAGATGTCTGGTGTATCTTTCTTACCCTTCAATGAGCATACGTATCAGCAAGCACCTTATCAAGAATGTACTGATACAGAATATCTTGGCATGGTAGCTAAGTCACCTGATAATATTGATTGGAGTAAACTTTCATCCTATGAACAAACAGATAATACGTCAGGTATGCAAACTATGGCGTGTACTGGTGATGTCTGCGAGATGGTGGATATAACCTAACTCAAGGAGAGACAATATGTACGTATACTTAGTAGTACTAATGCTGGACGGGGGATACTCCGTTCAAGCACCTAATGTAGTGTTTTCAGACCTAGAGGTCTGCTTAAAGGTTAAAGCTATGAACTCTTTTAAGTTAAGATCAGAGAGTCCTACAGCAGCAGCTAAGTTTTATGCAACCTGTATAAAGATACCAAAGGACATTGACACATAATGCAACTAGAACTCTTTGAAATAATACAGCAAGAGATTACAGACGGACTTGAGTGCAATGACTGTGGTATTATAAAGCCTGTAGAAGAATTTCAAAGTATGCCGTCAGGAGAAATAAAAAGAAAGTGTAAGAAGTGTAAACAAAAACATTCATCAATTTTAAAGCACTTAAAGTCTACGAATGCTTACCCTGATGAATACTATAGATGCCCTATTTGTGAACGTACACTAGAAGAGGTTGCAAGAAAGGGCCAGCCTAAACTACAAGGCTGGAATTTAGATCACTGTCATAAAACAGAAGAATTTAGAGGCTGGCTTTGTAGTAATTGTAATACAGGACTAGGAGCATTAAAAGACGATATAAACAGAGTAGGAAAAGCACATGAGTATCTTAAAAGACACCTACAAAAGTCTTGACAAAGCTACTTGCTACCTATAAAGTATATATTGTAAATAATAAAGGGGTAGGTACAATGAACTTGGAAGAAGAAGCAATTAACTACAGTAAAGGTAAAGAGGCAATCTTTGTTGAAAAGATATCAGATATATGTGAAGACGTAGAGAACCTTGTAATCTCTAGCTTGGCTCCTTGTTATGAACGCAAGATGATTGAACAACGCATAAGAGAAGTATACCTTTGGGCTAAGTACTGCTCTGAGTTACACGGTATAAAGTAAATGTTTCACGTGAAACAAAAGAAGAGGGGCAGTCGCTTTGACCGCCCCTTTTTTGTTATCCTGCACGTCTAACTTCTCTTTTAGCATCTCTAGCTTCTTTTCGTAAAAAACTACGTAGAGTTATTAGCTCTCTGTAAGACAGGTCAGCCACCTCTTTGTCTATACCTAGTTCTTTTAAAGCCCTTTCCATGTCAAGCATTTTAACGTCACTACCTCTTTTACTTAACTTATAAATCAGCCTGTATCGTCTGTCATCAGTATTGCCTGTTCGGTAAAGCTCACGTAAAGCTCTCTTTTTAGAAGGGGCAAGAACTCTTTTTGTGTAGGTACTACGTTTTACTTCTTGGCTCATATCTTTCCATTTAGGATCATCCAGAATCCTCTCAGCGTACTCATCCAAGTATTTAGTTATAACGGAGTTGATCCTGTTGTCAGCTTCAGGTACAGCCGATTTAATGCCAGCCTTCCAGTTAGGTCTGCCCATATCAGCAAACATTCTAGTAACGGCATTAGGTGCAGCCTCTGCCCTGTAGCCAAAGATACGCCCGATAGGTACGCCTCTTGAGCCTTCCTCTACAGCACTTTGCTTGGAGAAAGCTTTCTCATCCTCTCCCATGACTACCATCTCTAAGCTATCATATATGCTCTCAACGTAACGCACACTGTTGTTGATAGCCCTGTTGCCTATCTTACGGTCTTTCTCGTTATAGGCGTCACCCATAGCCATAGCAGCAATTTGATTAAAAGGGTCTAGGGGTCTAGTGAAACCAGAAGCATACAAAGCGGCTGTTCCCCCTAGTGACTTCTCAAGGAAGTCTAAAAGTTCAGGAGTGTTACCAATAGCAGCATTTTCAAACATATCACTGATACCCTTTGCAGTATCACCTAAAGTTCTCGTCAAGTTAGCAGGGCCAAAAGTCTTAGTTATGTCTTCAAAAAGTTCTTTAGGTATTTCTCCATCACGTTTTACGTGTGCTGCCATACGACCTATACCCTTCCAGAAGCTGAACGGGAAGTCATATAGTCTTGACCTTACCTGCCCATCAGAGTCACGTTCCTGATGCCAAGCCAAGCCTTCTTCCATGTTCTTATACTCAAACTCCATATTAAGTTTAACCAAAACCATACCTGTAGCAAACTTGGTGTGTAACTCCATGATGTCTCTGTCTGACTTAGTAAAGAATTTGTGAGCATATGTTATGCCTACGTGATCTGACATAAACGCAATAGTGTTATTAAAGAACTGACCAAACGGGATCATAGCACCAACGCCGGGAATCTTACGAGCATCCTCAATTATCTTTGCTACACTCTCTACTGCTCCACGATTGGCATTGAAGTCGCCCCCACCGTAGGACTTAGAGAATACAGTACGCAACGTATCGTCTAAGGCTTTGGTTTGTACTTCAAAGAAATCATTACCATTCATTAGTTGCCAGTGTTTAGGCTCTTGTTTAACTTGAGAAGTCCCTTCTTCCAGAACCTTAGCACCCTTGGAGTCTAAAACATCTACAGTCTGACCCATAAAGTCATTATAGGAAAGGTTGTACTTTAAACGCATCTGCTTATCTATATTGTACATAAACTCCTGTGTCTTGGAGGTAATGTCTACAGCCTTAACACCGTATAGGGTCTGAAATGTATCAATGTACTTCTCAAACATTCCCGGTTTCTCTAAGTCATCAACACTTATACCTAAGTCTCTTGCTACATCCTTACTCTCTACACCACCTGACACATAACGAAAAAGGTCTTTCTGTAGTTTAGGGTTTTGGGATAAGAAGTTAAGTGTCTCTTGCTGTGTAGCAAAAGGGTTAATTAAGTTCTTTATCTTTTGCCCCTGTAACGTCAGCATATGTTTAGCAAGGGATGCATACTCAACAGCACTAGTCTTGTTACCCATAACGTAATCACCTAAAGCTCTGGTTCCGTAAAGTGTACCACGAACCAAATCACTACCAGACTGCATTACACTAGCCTGCGCCCAGCCTAACAAGTTCAACGCTGTAGTGCCGGGATGAGTAACTAAGGTCTTAATAAAGTTAGCTTGGAAGCCGTTTTGTTTATCATTAAAGTAATCTCTGAGGTCTTTCGTAGCTGGTGCTAGTTCATCGTCTAGTATCTCCATAGGGGTTACTACACGTTCCTCTCCAAGTAATACTTTACGCTTCATAATCTCCTCACCAGTTTTAGCTAACTGAGAAAAGACTTGCATACGTCTACCTGCATCACTAGATTTAGCTGCAAGAGTATTCATAGCCTCATCACCAAACTCTATACCATTGAAAGTCTTGTCTAGCTTTTTAAGAGTTATGTCATACAGGTTTTCAATCTCTTTTTTAACTATGCTGTCCTTATCCATTACCTTTACAGTCTCAGTAATAAAGTCAGTTAAGTGAACAAAAGAGCCTTCTTCAAACTGTAGCTCAAGACCCGCCTTCTCAAAGATTTGAGATAGCCCATCAAAGTGTGTAGCCTCATCCCCTGTTTCGTTACCTAACAAGAAGCCTTTCAAACCTTCTACATCATTGAGGTCAGCAGGTTTACCTGCACCTGAAGCTGTACCTAAGCGTACTTTCTCAGCCCAACGTTCAGCAGCCTCATTGTTTGTCTTTGCAAGCTGGGCTAGTGCTTCTTGTTTTTCTGTGTCTTTCATCAATTCAGCTAGACGTTCTTTATTAGTTTTAACGCCCTCTTCTCTTATCCTTTTCTTAAATCCAGCCTCTGCCATAGCTGTGTGATCAAAAAGATCAAAGGCTACAGACTGAGGCAATAGCCCATCCCTGCCAGACAAGAAAGGGGCAGCGCCTGCCAGCTTATAGCCAAAGAAACCTATGCCAGCTATCAGGGGGGCATTAAGATAACTAAACTCATCCTGAAAGCCTACACCCATCAAAGCATTCTGTTGAATAGAGTCAATAGTGACACTTGCAACCGCATCTGTACCAAATCCTACTTTAAGACCTTTTTGACCTGCTTTTGCTATACCTAAAGCAGCAGTTTTAGCTATGGCAGTTTCATCAAATGTATCTTCAGCTATCTCTAACGCATCACCACGCAGGGCTTTAGTCAGGATACGGTTACGGTCTTGATCTATAGCTGCAATGACTTTAGGAGTTAGCTGAGAGCGAGGTGTGTTAAAGGCAAGATTGTTTTTCTTAAGTATACGATTTACAGAAAGCTCTAGTGCCTTCTTAGCTGCTGTAGTTGTAATCTTAGCAGCACTACCAGAAGCCAGCTTACCTGCACCAAAGCCTACAAGGTTAATAGGGTCAGCTACCAAAGACCTAGCGTAGTCAAATACACTGTCAAGTTTCTGGCCTGCTGTTCCACCATCAAAAGCACCCTTGGAGCTATCCCAAAGTTTATAGGCATTAAAAGCTGCTACCTTCTTTTCATCATCAGCCTCATTGAGATAAGAGGTCTCTGTCAAGATACTAATACTATTACCTGAGTTGAAGTTACGCATGTAATTTATGTACTTGTCAACTACCTCCTGTCTGGTGTGAGACTTCTCACTCATGCCAAACCTGCGGCTCATCTGATCTTCTATGACTTTGTAGTTGTGATCTTCAGTGAGGTCACTTAAACCAAAGGTTCCTTCTTCCCCGCCAGTATACTCTAAGGCAGCAAGAGTGTCATCCTCTTTATATGAAAGTGTTCTCATTATTCAGGCTCCTGATCTACAATAGTAGGAAAGCCTGTAAGCTTATCATGAGTCTCACCGTATGTTTTTATCCAATAGTTTTGTAATTCTTCCAATGTACGCTCTACTTTTGTTGAATTCATACCTGTACCTCTTCTAGTTTTAGGTAAATTCCAAGGAGGCCCAAAAAGAAGTTTCATTTCTGTTTCATTAGTTGGATATTTAGGTGCTGCAATTACTTTTCCCTCTTTATTGTAACGGCCTTTATTATTTATATTCCACTCCCTTTGATTCATATATGCCCTAGCATCAGAGCCTTCTGGAAAAGGTTCTACATCAGGTAGTTTTTCTATTTCTAATAATCGTTCTGCTTGATCTTCTCTAGCTTTAACTAAAGATTTATCCTCTACTGGCACAGCTTTTTTAGGATCAAAAAGATTATCTACATCACGCTTCCTTAACTCACCATCTACTATAACGTAATCTACGTTATGGTCCTTGAAGTGTTTTATACCTTCTGCTTCTGTAGCAACTTCAGCTATATCTTCTCTTTTTAAATTGTTCTCTTCTAGGTCAGCTAATAGTGCTTGTTCCTGTTCTTCTGGTGAGATAGGATTAAGAATACCCCCGAAAGCCCCATCATAATTCCTTAAATACAGTTCTGCTGCAGTATTACCGCTTAAAGGTATAGCTTTGTTTACATCATTTAAGGCATCATCAAATACCTCTTTTAGCTCTGGCTTATTCTTTAGATTTGATAATTGATCAGCAGCAGACACACGCTGTCCATCAATATCACTAGTAAGTGCATCCATTAACGTTGGGTCGTTACTTAGAGCATTTCTAGCATAATCTAAGATTGATGTTGTGGCTAATCTCCATTGCTGTTGATCTTTCCTAGAAATACCTTCACTCTCGTCCAAAGCAGTCAAATCAAAGTTAGCTACAGTACCACGTGAAGGTCTACCTAAAGGCGCTGCTCTAAGCTCTCTTATGGAAACACCTTGACCCCTTGAATCTGTAATGAAATCTTCATTCATCCATTCATCATGTTCATCTTCAAAAGAGCCACCTGACATCTGGTATCTAAGATTAGCTAGGAAGCCTTTAGGTCTATCAGGTGCATCTTTATCAGAAATCTGATTGACTTGAAAATCTTTTACTACAGTCTCTGCCCATGTTGTATCATCAGGTTCATATTCGTTTGACATTTTAATAACAGTATTCAAGCCGCCTTTTCCATCAGTAGATGCAACCTTTAATGCCTCTAGCTCACTAATACCCAGTTTATCTACTTGCTCTTTTAGTTTTATTAAAGCATTTGTTCCATAGGTATCAACTATGTACTTTACGTTTTCTGTCGCAAGGCCAGCATTCTCTAAAGACTCACCAGCGTTTAACACAAAGTCAGACTTAGCCTCTAAGTCAGCCATTATTTTCCTGCCATTAGCATCTGCCCAAGCTTTCTGGCGATCTTTCTTTACACGGTACTCTTTGCGGAGATCATCTTGTCTAGCAACAAAGCCTTTTGCTGCACCGCCTAAAAGAGGTACTAATATCTGTTCAATGCCCATAGCTTATGCTCCTCTACTCATTAAGCCCATGTTACCCTCTGGTACTTGAGCTTCTGGTTGTTCTTGGGGAGCTTGATCCATCTCAGTGCTGGCACTTTCGTCCTGCTCTCGCATGTCTTCTATTTCCTCTACCTCTGGGCTAGTCATAGCTTCCATAGTCTTAGTTACATCACCCTTGTCTAGCTTAGAGTCACCTTTCTTAAGTTTAGATGCTACAAGAGCTTTAAGGTTATCTTTCTGTCTTTGCTCTACTTCATCATCCTTAGAGAAATCTAACTTATAGTTAACCCCTGTCATCTCAGCAATAGACACAATCTCTTTCTGAATGCCGGGAGCAATTATAAGACCTACGTCAATGCTGTGAAGACCTGCAGAGACAGCCCCTGAGATAGCTGTATTGGTAAGGACAGATACAGGTACACCAACTTGCATAAGAACAGATGCCCCTTCCATGAACTCAGGAGAAGACATCTTTTCAATGTGCATCATTAGTGCTTCTTCTGGCTGTTCAGTTTCAGGTGGTTGCTCCCAAGGGTAGTTCCCCGGTGTATCCGTTAAAGATTGCCCCGGTATTGGGCCTGTTAGTAGTTCTTGAGACATTTATTATCCTTCTTTTTTTTTATCTTTTATGGCCTGAGTTGAGGACGTAAAGACACCTTAACAGGGTCGCCAAAGTAATACTCATCAATAGACTTAAGTGTAATAGCTTTTGGACCGCGCCAACCGGGGTTTTGATTCCACGCTTTACTGCCTTTTTTAAATATTACTTGTTCTTTATTTTCTACTTTTCTTTTAATAGGTGCTGCCTGAAGAACACCTAAAGACATTTTGCCATCATAACCCCATCTAGTCAAGTACTTTGAATACAAGTCTAATTGTTTTCCTGCATCCATATAGCGTATCTTATCTAGGGTAAGGTCTTGAGGTACTAAATCTCTTTCTTTGAGGTCCGTTAAAGCATCAGTGGTAACTTGCCATAAACCTACAGCACCAGAGTTTGCGTTTCTATCGTCTGTATTACCTGCTGACTCACCTTCAATTATTTGATAGAACTTGTCCAAAGGTAATTTTGGATGATCTCTCTTAAGACGGTTTATACCATCTAAGAATACTTGATCCTTTAATAGAGTAGGCATCTTGTTTTTTCTAGGGCCACCTCTACGCTTCATAACTAAAGCATACTTATCACTTGTCTGCTCTGCAGTAGGTAGACCTCTTGCTTTTTCTTTAGCAGCCATCTCAGCAGAAGAAAACTTTAAGGTAGCCTGTTCAGGATCATCTTCAACAGGCGTGACATCAATGTTATTATCAGACCAAGATGACCTAAAAGATTCAAACATTTCCAGTACAGTATCAAACGTACTTTTTTTCTCTTCTTCTTCTACTACAGTAAAAGGCTGAGTAACTAAACCTTTACGAGTTGCCTCACCTGTTTCTTCTGCAGCCTTAGTAGGTGCTTCTATCTCTTCTTTTATAGAAGTTAAAGTCTCGTCTACTGTATTACCAGATTGTAGAAAACCCATTTAATAGTACCTCTGTCTTTTTATTATTATGTAGGCTTATAAGATATAATAGCTGCACCTATTGCTCCCCAAGAATCCCACTTACCTTTTAGCTGTTGTGCCTCTAAACTTGCATTAGCATTAATATGTGCAGCCATAATCTGTGTCTTTCTCTCAGCGTCACTATTAGCAGTCTTCCAAGCAAACGACATAAGGTCACGCTCTTCCTGCCAGATGTTATCAATCTGCTTTGCAGTCATAGCGTTGGCTACTTTAGCGTCATTCATGTTAGCTTCATTCTGTGCAGCAGTATTAGATGTTACAACACCTTGACGCCACTTGGCGTTAGCTTGAGCAATAAGCAAACCATTCTCTGTGTTAAACTCATCTCTTGCATTCTCTTGTTCTTTGTTAAACTCAGCTAAAGCGTTAGCTTCATCTGTGTTAAACTTTGCCATTGCGTTAGATTGACTAACGTTAAACTGATCTGTGTTTGACTTTAGTGTAGCCATAAATTGATTAGTTTGATTTTCACTTGTAGCATTAAACTGTAGTGCTGCATTTGTTGCTGCAGTATCACTTAAGATAGCATCTTGTACTGACTTAGCTTTAAACAAAGTAGTCTGTTGTGCTGCATCTAAGTTAGCTAAATCCATAGACAGGAAGTTTTTAGCATTCTGAACTTCTGCTTGTTGTCTATTATTGAGATTAGTCATTTCCATACTAGCCATAGCTGCAGCATCTGCCACAACTTTTGCATTCTTAGCTGACATGTTTGCAAGGTCAGCCGTTGAAGCAATCTTAGCGTTCTCTAAAGCAATCTGTTGATCAGCAGTAAAGTTAACGTTAGCTATGTCACTGATCTTAGCGGCTGTAGCTACACGTGCTTGGAAGTCTTGATTAAAGTCTAAGTTAAGGAAAGCAGCACGTTGCTCTGCAGCAAACATAGCAGACTGCTGACGGTTACTTAAGTTCTGTGCTTCAAACTTAGCAAACGTAGAAGCGTCCTGTGAAGCAATAGGTAAAGCAGACTCCATAGCAGCCTGTACAATGGCCTGTCCTGCCATAGAGGACGCCCCTAAACCACGTGCCGCCATAGCTGTGTTTGCGGCTCTCATGGCCCCTGCTGCCCAAGCGGGTGGTTCACCTCCCTCAAAGTCCTGCATAAGCTCTGAGAGTTGCCCTTTGACGGTAGCTTTCTTAGATGGATTAGCTGTGGCTGTAGCTACTTGCACAGCCTCATTTACTGCTTCCATATCTACAGAGGAACCTTCAAGCTCCTCACCAGCCATAAGTACACGTTTAGGAGGCGCTATTACAGTAGTAGGATCATCTATGGTTTCTATATCGTCCGTGCCTAAACCCGCCATTTCTTCTGCATCTGCTGTTGCAGCAGTAATAGTTTTGGATACGTCACCTTGTTCTGCATCCACAGACTCAAGAGCTTTTTCTGCTTGTTTTTTAGATGTAGAAGCGTCATAAGTTTCTGTACCTAAAGACGCAGGTGTGGCCGCTGTAGTTGCAGTGGCTTGCTCAAGTAAAGCATCAGTAGCATCACCTGCATCCCCTACTTTTTCAGGGTCTAAAGACGTACCTTCTGTTGTAGCATCTATCTTGTCTACTAATTGTTTTGTAACAGAAGATGCAGGGTCTTTTAAGAAATCTGCAGCAGTCGTTTTTTGATTAGTTGCAACGTCTGCTCTTTCACTTGCACCAATAGCAGCTAAATCATTTTGTGCTCCAAGAAGCTGCTGGTTCTTTGCAGAAATAGCACTTACTATAGCAGGGTTGTCTTGATCACTAGTTTGAAGCTTTGATAGCTCAAGTCTTAATTTATCAACTTTTTCTTGTTGGGTTGTACGTGCTGCTACTAGGTCTGCAGTTTGTGCTGCCGTAGCTTCTTCAGCAGCCTTAACAGCAGCATCGGCTGCAGTTTTGTCTTCTTCTGTACCCGCAGCAGCAGCAGTCGCTGCAGCACTCTGCTCAGCTTGTGTAGGCGCTCTTCCTCGTCTATAACCGGGGTAGCGCCTCAGTGCGTCAGCCATATCTTCAGATACATATATTTCATTTGTACCATCCGTTATGTAGCCATCCTCATAAGCAGGAATACCACCGGGGCCGGGGCGTCCTGAACCGCCAGCATCAAGAAGCATCTGTTCTTCTCTAGGATTAATATAAGCTAGTGCGTGGGGCTGACCAGCAATAGTAGTCTGCCTTGGTACAGAACCTCCTTCAGCATACTTTTTAGACATAGTAAGCATAACTCTATTTAATACTTGACTAGCAACAGGGTCATCCCCAATGTCCTTTACAGAGATGCCAAATCTACTAGCAACCTTTTCAGCAATTCTATTTGGGTTTGTTGAGTTCATCATCTAAAATCTACCTTCTAGTGCTTCAAGTATTTCTTTATTATAACACAGTGTACTTCTAAAAGCCATCACTTAAACCTTTAAGTATATCTTTTATATTAACCTTAGCCTTAGAGTTAGGTGAGTACCTACATTGAAACTGCTTAGGGCATTCACGAAAGCTACTCTGTGCGTAGTGATATGCAATAGTTTTGTTCTTACCTAAGTAAATACATATCTTACCTTCACGTTCACTCTCAGTATACTTCCATAAGTTGCACGTTACATACTCAGGATAAAGCAAACTACTGGTTAATACAAGTGGTAGTATAACGGTATTCATATTATATTACCAATGCAATCATATACACACCACCACCTATAATACCAATAATCATAATAGACAAACCAAGTATAGCCATGTTATTTGCAATCTGTCTTTTAGATTCCATTGCAGCGTATACTTCTTTCTCCCTGTCCTTGCGTATCTGTCTACGCATTGTAAGCATTTCATCGTAAGTTCCAAAGCCAAACCGCATGTCAAGCATAAACTTTATTTCTTTTTCTTTTTCTACTAACGTCTTCTTACGGACAACAATGTCCATTGCTTCTTGTTCTATAGACGCAGTACCTTGAGACATCTTGTCTAAGAACGTAGGGTTCTTTCTTTGTGACTCAGCCCTAGTTATGTCAGCTACTGCACCATACCAAGCCCCTAGTTGACCTGAGATGTCTTGTATTTCCTTGCCAGCCCCAACAAGCATCTTGACCCCCTTGAAGGCTGCATTAGCTGCAGCAAAAGCTGTGAGAGGGTCTATCATTTAGTTATCTCTTTGCGTGATTGTTAGCAACCACATTCAATGCTTCCTTAATAGCAGTAACGTTAGCGTCTATACGAGCAATCATTACGTCATTCTCATGTATGTCATTAGCTAGTCTAGCACTACCTACACGTACTTCAGCTATGTTAGCTTTGTTATACTTAATGTCAGACACCATGCCTGATACTGCCCAAACAATAGCAGCCCCTTGTGCTAGTAGTGCACCTACGATTGTTACTACTGTCCAGTTAATATCCATCAGCTAGGCTTAGTGGGCCACACTACCTTGTGTGGAAAACCCGCCTGCTGTGGTACGTCTAAAAGTCCTAGACGATAAGTAGCCCACTCACCCTGCTTGACTGTTGTTAGATCGGCCCAACGCAGTGGGTTAGATACTAGCGGATCAACGACTGTGAATAGGGTGTTGTCACGTTCAGTACGAATTGGTATCTCAGCTTCTGCATCTAATTCTGCCTGTGTGGGCGCAACGTAAGCCACAAAGTCTGTTCCAATTAAAGCCATAACTTTTGCGTTGTCAATGGTTGTGTCTGTGTCTTGCGGAGTGACACTATACGGAATCCATCCATGTATCGGATGTTCTATTTCAACATCCATATGCAAATTGTCAGCCGACAAAGATTGTGCATTTCTTACATTTATTATATTTATTGTTTCCATTTATGAGATCCTTAAAAATAATGATGCAGCTATATGATTACTTACTTTTGCCGCATATCCCATACATCTCCATGTACCACTAGGAGCAGCGCCGTGAGTGTCATTGGCTGTATTGTAGTTATATTGGTTATGAGCAGACTGGTCTACCATAATAGTACCAGCATACCTTAAACCACTGCCTGCATAATCTGAGCCAGTACTAAAAGCCCCCGCACTGTTATAGGGCTTGCCTAACCATGCATATGTAGTAACTGCACCTACAGTTGAACTAGAGGTTGGAGCTTCAGCCCACGTCATACCACCAGTATTACCACTTTGTGCTGTAAGCATATAACCATTTGTAGGGCCGTTAGAAATTTGCATCTTAGCTTCATTGACGATAGCATCAGCTAGATGTACTTGGTCTATTGAGCCATCAACGTAAGCCTGAGAGTCAACACTATTAGCAGCCATCTTAGCTTCAGTTACAGAATCTGAGGCTAAGTGTTCTGCATCAATAGAGCCTGCCGCATAATGCTCACTGTTTAAAACATTGTCACCAATCTTAGCAGCAGTAACACAGTCAGCACCTAGTTTACCTGCTGTAATTTGCCCATCAGCAATATGTGCTGTATCAATAGATCCGTCTACATACTGAGCACTATCAATACTGTTAGCCGCCATTTTAGCTACTGTAATCTGGCTGTCTGCAATATGTGCTGTATCAATGGAGCCATCAGTATAATGCTCAGAATTAATGGCATTGTCAG
>Ga0209634_1000704_pt1 | contig 25564 bp, 33 predicted proteins | sample LinPmetageLP40_FD_184043 | JGI IMG/M metagenome (GOLD analysis project Ga0209634, IMG submission 184043) | Marine viral communities from the Pacific Ocean - LP-40 (SPAdes) (version 2) | ecosystem: Environmental > Aquatic > Marine > Oceanic | place: Pacific Ocean | collected 2010-08-26 | reverse complement strand
CTCCAGTGATGTTTCCGGCTCTGTTATTTGATCTGATCATCTGATCTCTTAGCTTTGCTAATCTTGCTAAAGTTTCTCTTTGTTTTGTTGCATTAGTCTGAAATAAATCCCTTGATATCCTTGAGGAAACCGCATCAGGTGTGCCTTTTGCAAGTCCTGCGATAGTTCCTGAAATATCCCTCACACTAGGAATGCCAGTTAAAAACATACCTAAACCACCTTTTACATCGGCTATATCCTCGCCAAGCGGTGCAGTCCTTGATCCAACATTAACTGTGGTTCTAGTTTTGACCTGATTTATTCTTGCTTTCATACGTTTTTCAAATTGATTAAATGCATTTTCAGATGGGAATAATGATTTTAATTGAGCTCTTTTCTTTGGTGTTCCAAATATCCTATCTGCAACGTTTGCCATATCCTTTGCTGAATCAACCTGATTTTTAATTTGATCCGCAACACCAACCAAGTAACCTTGTTTTTCACTTGGAGAAAGTTTTGCAACAGTTCTTTTAATTTGATCGGCATCAGATTTTATAAATTGTTTTCCTTCTTCAACTGCCTCTTTTAGTCTCATTTCTCCGGCAAACTTAGCATTTGCTTTTTTATAATTTCCTTCTGTGAAACTATCTATTTTATTAATAAAGTCCTGCTTTTTGTTTATAACTTCTCTTTGAAGTTGCCTACCCATAGATCCTTGTCTTTTGCCAATATCAATAACCTCATCCAATCCCATTTTAATATAATGCAATTGTTCCACAGATATTTTTGTTGGTGGCTTTTGATCTCCTACAATCTCTAGTGCTTTGTTCAACATATCATTCGCACCGGTGTTTGATGAAAAACCACCTTCTGTAGCATTGTTAAATGCACTTAAAGTTGAAAGATTATCTGTTTCTCCACCTTGAAATCGTGACTGCATTCCATGCTTTTTAATTAAATTGGCTGCCTCTTCAGGTGTTTTTGCTCTTAATGTTTTTCCGGCTTGATTTGTAAATTCTAATTGACCATCAACCGCATCAACAAACCTTAATCTGTCTCCTCGCAAAGAGGTTTTAACTTGAGATAAATTTGGCAATTTTGTGCCTTTAAATCCTGCTAATTTTTGAGCTTGTTTATATGCTTTATCAAACTCAGGTAAATTTATAAATTCCTTAAATTCAGATGTATCCACTAATCTTGGTGACTTTTTAATTGATCGAGAAATGTCTGCTGATGATATATTTCCTGAAGATAGATCATATGGAGAAACCCCTGATAAGTCCTCAACAACTTCATCAACGTTAAATGCTTTATTATAATCTCCTGCTGCATTTTTACTTTGTCTGTTTACAATATCGTCTAAAACATCGGCACTAGATTGGTTCACACCAAAGACCTTACTAACATCATCAGCAATTTCATCTCCAAGAGCTAATTGCCTTTCATTGAGTGCTTTTTCTGCAATATTTTGAGCATCTCCTGATATCGCTGCAGAGCCTCTTCCTAGCCTTTGAGTGCCAGTTCCAACGTCTGCAATCATCTGATTTGCAACAATTCCATCATCTAAACCTTTTTGGACATCTTCAATGGACTTACCTGACTTTTCTATTGCTTGGACTACTTTCCGCCCTGCTGCATTTTCTATTGCCTGAGTGCCTCGAAATGGAAGTGTTGCCTTACCTAATAGGTCTTTTCCCACTGTAACCGCTGCCGGTAATGCGGCTCCTAAACCGCCACCTAATGTTGCTCCAACTCCTGATGAAAACAGTCTGTTACCAAGACCGCCCTCTCCGGTTCCAAATCCTGCGATTAAACCCTCTGTTGCACCTATAGATGCACCAAGACCGGTTGTTCCTGCCTTCTCTAATATCTTTCTGCCCAATACTGAAGATGCGGCTCTTGCACCACCTAAACCACCGGTTAACAAGCCACCACCAAGTTCTGCCGCAAGTGCTGCCTTTGGGTTTTCTTTTCTAAAACCTTTGATTTCTCCTCTAGCATCTTTAAGAGCATCATCATATGTTTCATCTGTAAATAAAGACCTTATTCCTGCCTCTGCCTCATCGCCAAAACCTAAAAGCAATCCTTGACCTAAACCAGTTCTTGCGAGGTTGGTTAGATAACTGTCATCTGTTGTTGCCTTAGGCTCAGAAGTTGTGCCTTCTCTTGATATACGATTGACAAGTTCCTGCTTACCGGAATTATCGAGTTCCTTCCATTCAGCATCATCAACTTTAACTTTTCCTACACCATCTATGTCTAATGTTGGCACTATTCATCCTCCACTTTATATTTGACGTTTTTTGATGTTAAGTTTGCATCATTGGAAATTGAATCAACAGTGATGTTGGTTGTGCCTTTGTATCCTTTTAAAGTTCCATTATCCTCAAAATATACTGCGGCATCTTGTTTTTGCTTAAGTGCTTTTTTCATTGATTCAGCTAGTCTTTTTATTCTTTTGATATTTTCTTGTTCAGAAAGATTTGGATTGAAAGCTCTACTGATTAACTTTTCTCCCTCTTTCTCTGTAAACTGAGCTCCCAATATTAACCTTAAATTTCTTTGTACAACTTCAGAAACCATCTCGTTTGCTTTAACACCTGATTTATTAAAAATATCTTGAAATGGAAGTCTGCCAATATATGAACCAGTCACATTTTCATCACCTGATAAAATATCTACCGCCTCGTCTAATTGAGACAGTCCTTTTTGAACATCAGCAAAGCCACCTTCAATGACAAACTTTTGATATTCTTTTGAAAAGTTTTTATCGAGAGACTTTTGACCATCACTAAGGTTTAAAACACCACCTTTTTTCTCTTTTTCTAATTTTGTGATTTCATCAAATACAGATGTTTTTTGGATATCGATTGCACCAGTATTTGGATCTTGTGTGTACACATATTTTCCGCTGCCAAGCACTCCAGTTTTTGGTGTTTTTGTTCCTTCATACACAACCTTAGGATTATTTGGATCTGATGTGTCAATTAAAGCACCACCAACAACCTGAAGTTTAGATTTTTGTGCTCTTGCATCAATCCTATCTTGTCTTGTTTGCTCTCTAGAATCTAATATATCTTGTCTGTTTTGAGCTAGATTATATCCTTTTAATCCTGCATCCAAAGCACCGCCAAGTGAACTACCTAAACTCTGTGGAGTAAAAGATGGAGCACCACCTTTTAATAATTGAGCTGATGCACCTAATATCCCTTGTGTTTTTGGATCATTAAAAGATGTGCCGAACAGTCCTGCAAAACCTGAACCCCCCAGTCCATTTTCTGTGGGGGAGGACATAGAAGGTGTTATGGACTGAGGGATAAGATTGTCCGGTCTAGCCATTGGCATAGGCGGCATCATTAAGTTATCAGGTCTTGGCATCGGCATAACCGGTGCTTGATTAATTGAGTTTGGTCTTGGTATTGGGAAAGCCATCGGTGCTTGATTTCGCACTTCAGGTCTCCTCATTATAGCATCAGGATAAATAGACGTAGGTGCTTGGTTTCTTAATTGTGCAGTTCTCAATATTGCATCCGGATATAAAGTGTCAAATATACTAGCCATTACATCATCCCCAATAGACCGCCACCTATAGCTCCGTATAGGGGATTTATTCCTGCCAGTCCGCCCAATTGTGCTCCTGACATTGCACCACCTAATACAGATGATGCGGTGTTTCTATAAACTGGACTGCTTGTTTGTGATCCAAGAGTTCCACCTTTTGCAGATGCTAGGAAGTCTCTCAGCTTTTGTTGATCTCTTGTTTGCTCGAAATTGAAACGATTTATATTGTCCTGCATTTCAGCTCCGGCTTGTGACTCTCTTGCACCTCCAACTTGTGCTAGTTGCTGCAGATCAAGGTTGCCCATTGATGGTATTCTCGCAAGAGCATCTTGTTGTGCTTTAAGTGCCGCAGGAGCCAATGCTGATGCTAATGCTTGTTGATTTGCACCTGATCCATATCTTCCTGCTTTGGAAAACTGTGATTGAACAGTATCAATAATTGGATTAAATGCGGCTTGTAATAATGGATTGGTTCCCATTAAGTTTTGCTCTAAGACACTTCTCGTTTGACCAGTTAAACTCATAGGATCAAGAGCTCTTTGTCTTTGCAAATCAAGAGACATCTCACTTTCCGGAGAAAACCCTACTGTCGTAGATCCGGGAAAATACTGTGGCATATCACTGTCATACAGATCCTTTGCCTCTGATAAAGCATATTCTAAGTATGGTTTCGCATACTCAGGTGGCTCATTCACAGATGTGTTTATTTGCTGACCGCTACCACCGCCACCTTTACCCATGATACATATCCTTTACTAAAATTACACTTGTTTGTTTGTAGCCTTTGAGGACTCTTTGCCATCCTTGCCGACCTATGATTTCAACGCCAACACATCCCCACAATGCAGACCATTGCCTGATATCAGGTTCATTCTTTAACAGAGTCTTTAGGTTCCCACCGGCTAACCAGTACCTCAATATTCTCTTTTGAGGATAATTCATTAATTCTGTTACTATTGCTGCATCTTTAAAATGCCAAAACTGTGCATCTCCTCGCATAACACTTTGAAACACATCATCAAGTGTGTGGGTTCCATGTGAATATACTAAAGCTGCATTTAACCAATCAGAACATCTATCCCAATCATCCAATAATGACGTATGCGTAGTTTCTGTCGGACTGAGAGTTGTTTGCATGAGTTACTGTGAAACTTTTATCTGCTCTAGTTGAAACAAATATAGTCCCATTCCCTTGTTCAGTTGCTGCATTTGCAGTTAATGGCATCAATAATATAACACTTGTTTTTCCTGCTCTTTGATCTGTTACTGCGGTTGATGTTGCAGATCCTGCACAAGTAAAAGTGCCAGTTGAGTTAATTTTACCATTCATTATGTTGTTAACTACAAAAGAGACATCTCGTGGATTTGTTGCCTCATAAGGTAGTATTTTAAAATTAGCGTCTGCCAAGAACCTTACCTTCTATATCCACACCTTGAGCAAATTCCCAGAAACTTGCAGGAGACGATGTTTTATTTGTTATATTCATTCTTACTCTGTGAAACCGCCCTTGAGATCTATGCTGCACAAAACCTTCATCTGTTAGACTATTTGCTGATGTAAACGTAACATCATCATCTTGGCGATCTCTTGTTCCTATTTGCATAGTTACTTCTCCGCCTCTAAAATATGGCACAGATCTGTTAATTATCCCATGCCTACCCTGCTGCATAAAAAACTCTCCAGTTTCAATGACTGCATCGAGAGGACTGCCGGTAAAAGCAAAGATCTTGTTATCCTTTGCACCACCAAATAAAAACGATCCACCTTTATACAAATTAGAGTCAAGCGGTGCAGGTAAACCCTCTAACGTTGAGGAAAGGTTGTCCAATGCCTCAAGAGTATATCCTGCAGTAAATAACGGAGTGATTAACTCTGCCTGAACTTCTGCATAGCTCCATTTGCCGGTTGCATAATTATATATAATTAATCTGTCAGCTTTTTGGTCTGTGCTACTGTTTGACACATAACTCCAAACTACCACTTGCTGAGTTGGATCCACCGCTGCAGATATATTATCTGAAAAACTTGCATTAAAATCTTTTAAAAAGAATTTGTTAACTTTCTCTGCACCAATTGGGACTGATTTTGAACCATCGAATGCATAAAAGCCATCATCTGAAAGATAAAAAACTGTGCCGCCTATCGCAGTGATTGATCCTGAAAAAGGACATCCTCTTTGTGTTTCAACTCTATCAATTTGGTATATTAAAGGAGAACCTACATATGATGCTCTTGCGATACCTCTTTCTAGTAATATTACTGCATATTCTCCTCCGATCAGACCTGTAATCGCACCGGAGTCTGGGATATCTTGAAAATCGCTTTGATCTGTGCCGGTTGACCATGATGTTGCAGAGTTAATTCCTGACCATCTTGTTCTAAAAGGAACACGCCCTGAACCTTCATCTAGGTTTGCAGTCCACACTTGATCTCGCACAACTGCGATAAAATCTGCCTTTGGTGGAGAGCCTGACAAAGCACCAAATGCTGTATCTGTGCCTATAGTAAATTCTTGTAAACTCTCACCAATCCCACCGGCTGCAATTATGGATGTACCAAACTGCACAAACCGCCACTTTTCCGATCCGGAAAGACTAAAACCTGAGTTTGTTGATGCCAAATTACTGTTAGATGGATTGAATTTATATAACTTAGCCGCATCTCCTGCAAACAAACTAACGTTTCCACTGTTATCCTTTGCCGCAAATATACCTAACAAAGCACTGTCCGCTGCATTTGATATCTGTACGAAACTTGGCATTGATCTATACCCTGCCGCTGCAGGAATTACATTTTTTGCAACAGTCACACCTTTTGAACTCAAGTCAGGTTGATCCGGTAGCCATTCTCCAAAATTAATCATTGTATTCTAAAGACCTCACTTCCGACCTCTTGCACTGTAAATGTCTCACTTCCAACATTCACATTGTTAAACGTTTCTGATCCTACTGTTACAATCGCCCAATCTTCTCCGAGAACCTTTGCGACCACATTCATTGTTACTGCTGCATCGGAACTTCCAGTAACATTAACCTCAAAGTTAGCAGTTGAGGAAACCTCTGCTGAAGTTGAAACTGATGCACTAAAACCTCTTATTGGAATAGATGTACCGGAAACAGATGCAGACGTTGTTATCGCTGACGAAACAAACTGAACTCTTAAAGCACTAGCACTCACACTTGCTGATGTTGCAATATTGCCAACCGCAGTTACATCATATGTTGCAGTTGCACTAACAGATCCAACAGATGCCGGATTTGCAGTCGCAAATTGTATTCTTGTACCGGCTGCCGACGTACTTGCCGATGTCGCTACAGATGCAGTAACAAGTCTTATTAGATCAGAACCTGATGTTATCGATGCGGTGGTTGCCGCAGGGGATCCTGATATCTCAATCGAGAATTGTATCTCGGCAGAAACTGTTGCTGCAGTTGATATAGAACCACTTGCTTGTCTAAGTTGCAGACCTGATAAGTTGTCTATATTTCCAAAAGAATTTAAACTGTCAATATTACCCCAAACATTCAATTGCTCAAGGGTTGGATTATTAAACTCTACTTTTTGTAAATCGGCATCCGTATCAAAAGAACCAGTTATTGAATCCAAAGTTTGTGTTATTTGGTCAAGATTTGGCGATTGATAAGGCATGATTTATGCTGCAGTTATAGTTAATGAACCGGATGCAACCTTTAAAACATCTCCACTTCCAATTGTCTTTGCTGCAGAAAAAGCACCATGAAATAATAAATTACCTGAAGATGCGGCATCATAAACTCCAAAATGGGAGATTGAACCCCATGAGCCGGTGGCTGCATTAAACTCAACCGCTGCATTACTTGCAATAGATCCTGAAGATGCTGCTGCAAACGTTACTGCTTTTCTCGTGTAATTATTACCTGATAACTCTGTACCACCATTATCGTCTCCTAAACTTCCGGTGGATAAACCTAAATAGACCGCACTCGGAGCAGAAGTCGAGGCTCTTCCTGTAAAATGATCCAAGAATTTTAACTCAAGGTAATCTGACATTGCTGACATATTTTATCTCCTAACTTGCTGCTTGACGTTGATATATGCTTTGTATCTGAAGTGAGCCTGTACCATAGTGAGCTCTTTGTTCATCTTTTCGTATCTCCTCGATAATACGTGTGAATTTTTGGTCATAGACTGTGGCTCTTTGATCATCCATCAAATACTGATATGCCTCGACTAAACTCCCCATCAGATATGCATCAGGGTGTCTTGTGAGCATTACATTGTTTGTATTTGTATCTGACAAAGCGGCTAAACTCCCAACGTAGACGATCTCTAAAGTATCAGAACTATCCGGCACTGGTCTGAGTTTTAACTCTTTTCCTATGATTGAGTAGGCTTGAGGTGTTCCGCCACTTCCGGTTGCATATGTTGTATCCAATGAAGTCGGAGACATATATGTTAAAACCCTAATTGGAGAAAGATTAATTTTAACCTCACGTACTTCTCGTAAATCTATAGGCAGAGCAATATACTCATCTCCGCTTGTCATAGTCGCTTGAGCTCTCTTTTCTTGATCTCTTGTTTCTAGCTCTCTTGATAAACGAGCCTCTGCTAAAGAAATAAAATCAGGGATTACACTCGTTAAATCAGTTCTTGCGAGATGATTTGCACAAGCAGTTTGCAGTTCTGAATATGTTGTTATAGCCATTAGATTTGACCTCCACCGGTTCTAAAGAACCTATTATCCGGATCGTTTAACCATGCTTTCCACTTTTTCTTTGCCTCAGGGTTGTTTTTGGGATCGCCAAATTTCATCTTGAGATCATAAAAAATTGTCAATGGTATGTTTGCAACTTCCTGCTGATGTCTTTGAGTATTACCAATCAACGAGTTTTTTTCGTATTGATTAGCCACACGTTTATTAACATCAAGTATTTCAGTCACATCTTGTTCAGTTGTGATGTATTGAGATCCATCATTGTCATAATGATATGTTGTTTTTTTCCTAGCCTCAGGATCAACACTTAAAACTCTTTTCATAATAACTCCAATATCAAAGGGGGATTGCTCCCCCTCTGCATTATTATTGATTAAGAACCATTTAATCCGAAAACTACTGCATGAGCTTTTGGAGCCTTAACGGCTAAAGTCCATTCTGTGACGATCTGTGTTTTATTTGCGTCACCGGTTTTCGCAAGATCACTCTCAGCAAAGTTTCTGCCATTAATAGTTCCTAAACATACATATTCAGGATCAATCATGAACAACCTGTCGTTTGAGATGAATCTTGATGGTGTTAATTGTAGCTCACCGAAATCTGTCAATATTACAGAAACCGCACCCACAAATGTTGGAGCAGTGCCTTTTGAAGTATTGACTTGGTTTGTTACAAGATTAGTTCCTGCCTGAGAAAGGTCAGAAATATTTGCTTTGTTTGTAGCTGAACACACCAATAATGATGCATTTCCGCCATCTTCCCAAGATTGCTGTTTTGCATTGTCAATCTTTGCTAAAGTCAAAGCTGCTGCAGTACCAGTCACATCAGCGGCTGCAGTTCCATTTGAGTTTGCTGCAAAAGCCATGTCAGATGGTTTGTCTCCATTAGACATCCATGTCAATAAAGACGCAGATTTTCTTGGATCTGAACCTGAACGAGCCACGTTTGTGTCTCCGATAGATTTCTCTATATCACGACGAAGTTCCAAAGATTTTAAAACTTTGACGTAAGCGGTCTCTCTTTCTCGACCTGCCTTGTCGACGGAATCGAGAGTGCCGGAGATAGAGTAGTCTTTTACAGATATCTGATGGTAGTTACCAAGTCTGACTGTAGGTGAAGGATTAGTTAACGCTGCATCAGCACCTTCATTTACGTGGTTATCAGTTGCGGCTGCGGCTAACTCTTGAGTCTGCCATTCGTAAAAAACACCATTTGTAGTGATCTTGTCTACTGCTGAAAATATAGGACACTCTGTTGTGTCCAATCGATAGATGATATCAGCGAGGGATTCCCTCTCACCAACGGCATCAGAAGTTTTGTATATTGCCATGATTTTTCCTTATCTATTCATTAAGAGTTGAATTGCGGCTTCCTTTGATGGGTTTTTTATAAAATTCTGTCGCAATTTGTTTTTTTGATTATTAACTACTTGGTTTTTAGATATTGGAGTCCCTGACTTAGTAGACTTCGGTGCTGCTTTGATCTTTCTTTTAACATCAGGTGTTTTATTCATTAATCTGTCGTACCGCATGGATTTATTAATAGCTAAGATCATTCTGTGATCTGCTGCACCATTAATTTCCTCTTGGCTAAATCCTAGAACATCTTTTGCATACTCAATGGTTTCATCCTGCCTAGATTTATTCCACTCCGGCATTTTTTCCATCAGAGTTTTAGCCTCATTGCCGACATAATTCTGCCAACTAATAACTGCCTCATTCTGTTGTTCTTGAGTTATTTGCTTTTGTTGATCTTGAACTTTAGACATATTCATTTGATAAACCTGATAATCTGCAACCCTGCTAGAATACTCCTCAGGACTCAATGTCTGTTTTAGCTGCTGCCAGTTTGGTTCTTCCATCTGATTAGCCGCCATTATCTGTTGCAATCCTTGAGCATATTGATCTCGAGTTTGCCTATATTGCTGCACCTCTTGATCTGATTGCTTTTTGTCCTGCGACAGTTTGTTCATTCTACGATGAAACGTTTTTTCCCTCATGTATCCACTTTGAAGTTCATCTAAAGATACTTGCTCTGTTTCTCCATCGACCTTTACAGTATATAATGGTTCTTCAGCATCAGTTTCCTCTTCTGTAACTTCTTCAGTTTCTTCATCAGGATCATTGGCTACACTTTCTACTTCTTCAGTTTCAGAAATTTCTGTCTGATCGGTTTCAGCGGTCTCCACTTCTTGTGTATTTTCTTGTTGCTCTTCCTGATTTTCCTCAGGCGTTACCTCTGCTTGGGATGCCCTTAAAATTTCATTTGTTGCCTCTAAAATACTTAGATTGCTCTCTTGCGAGTCTACATTCATTTTTTACCTCTTATTTCGTTAAGTTGATTGTCTGCAAACCTCCCATTTTGAACAATATTCTCGAGATACTGTTTCAAAGCGTCTAAGGATTGACAGAGATTATATAAGCGTTCTCGTTCTTCTGTTTGACCGAGTTTGGTTTCTTGCCATGCACTTATAAATTCTTTTTTAAGCTCTCCGAATGCCTCAACAAGCAGTTCATCTTTTATTAAGATCTCTGCTTTCCTGCCTCTTTCCGTTTGGCTGATTAATCTTTCCTCACTCATTTGTTAAATGGCTTAAAAGAGCTAAAGGGTGTAAAACCAGTGGTTGTCATTGGTTTATTATAAAAACTTGGATTGTAAGCAAAGCTCTCAGTAAATCTTTTATTTGCTGAATCAAAATCAAAATTGCTTGGAAGATTGCTTGGTGCATTATCGAGAGCAGTTTGCCTGAAAAACAATTCTCCAGAAGTGTCTTTTTTATCCGCATCTTTCTTTGTTGACTCCATTCGACAAGCCTGAAGATCCTCATCAAATTTATATCCATCAGGACACCTTGATGTGCCGGTTAAAGGATTGGTTATTGGCGGAACTATATCAGGAGAATCTCCTCCATCCATATAACTCCTATCTTCATTGTAAGGATTATCATCAAGTCCAGTGTAAGTTTTAACATTAGGCATAAAACCTAAACCAAACATAGGAGCATCATTAAAAGCACCAGTTACATTCCCACGATCATCTCTAGTGACTTGAGTATAAAACCCCTGATTATCTCTGTCCCTTATAATATCATTAACTTGCTTTGTTATATTAAAAGGATCAAATCTCTGTGCATTCATCAATTCTAAAGCAGGGACTGTGTTTGGTGAATAATAGTTATTAACTCCGTTTATGGGATCAATTTCTAATAAACTTCCGCCAAGCATATCTCCAAGATTTGATTGTATTCCTGCAGTTTGCTGATTACTTGCCGCACCACCTGATCCACCAAAAGCATTGAGACCACCAATTTGATCAATACCAACTCTACCAACATTTGTAGGACTAATCCCTGCATTAATTGCATTCGATAAAGCAACCTGCCCTGCATTGTAATTTGCTTGAGCCTCAGGACTTGAGTATCCACCTTGATTTGGACTGTTGCTAAAGTCATTACTCAGGTTTGTTTGATCCCCACCGAAATTATTACCAGGATTTGGATTTGATTGATCCGCATTCCTCTCAGCGACTTCCATCGCCTCATCGCCACCTGAATTATCGTTGTCTGAACTACTCTCGCCCATGACTTCTCCTATGCTGCTTTAATACCGGACACCGCAGAACCTTGTTTTTTCTTTGTAGGTCTGAACCAATGTCCTTTTATATTTTCTCCATATTGATTAAGAATAAATCTCCTCATATCCTTAACCATCTGTCTTGTGTTGCCATAAGGTGCAACGAACTCTGCAAACCATAAATTACTGCCACTTTTCCAATCTTCCGGCTGCATCAAATAGTTTTCATTTTGTAACTTGTTTAATATTTCGTCTGATACCCATGCCCAACTACAAAAACCGCTAGGTCGTGAGTCATGATACCAAATCCTAAATTGTCCTATTTGCAAAGGCGGTACAAAAACCCTTTTAACTTTGTGCATCTTCCAGTGATGATGAAAGTTACTTAAGGCAACTAAACTCAACACATCGCCAACAAAGTTCCTTTTATCGTGGGAGGTTTGTTGAGATTTCTGCATCTGTGATTGCCTTTGTTACTCTTAGTTCTGCCTCTGCTGCCAATTCTTCTCGTCTCAAACTTAACTCCGCTATCATCTTTTCTTTTTGAAGTTCAATATCTGCGATTGCTTTTTCTCTTGCGAGTTGTATGTCTGCCTCTAATTTAAATTTTCTAGCCTCAATATCAGCTTGAACCTTTTGCATTTCTAACATTACCGCAGGGTTTTGCTGCTGCTTTTGCTCTGATGCTTTTGCTTTTTGCTCTTCAAGTTTGGCTCTAACTTGACTTGGACTGTTGAAGAAAGCATCGGTATCTTTGAAACCGCCAATTTCCGCAATTTCTCGTAAAGTTTTTGTATATTGTGATATATCGCAGATAGCATTGTCAGCTCCTAATGTCTGTAATATTTGCTCTTGCTTTTGTGCAATATTTGTTAAAAAAGCGATCTTTTGCTCATCGTCTGCAGTTCCCAGACCAACATTGACTATCACGTCAAATTCAGAGTCCGCCTCTCGTGGATCAATCGCAACAAACTCATTTCTAAGTCTTACAATCCTTGTCTGCTGCTGATGCAATGCAACTAAATGCAAAATCCCTTTAAAGAGATCCTTAACTCCTGTCTCAGCAATTGTTCTCGCATAACTTTCTAGTTTCTGCCCTGCACCTTTTACAGTGGCGGCAATTGCACTAGCGGTACTGCTTTGCAAAGCGTTAGCATCCAAACCCATAGATGCTCGACTCATACCAGTTCTATTTTCTTTTATGTCGTCTACATATTTCATAAGAGGTTGAATCTCAGATCCAACTCCGGGTGTATTTAAGGCTTGTACTGCACCGGCATTTCTCGTTCTTATAATAGAACCGGCACTTGAATTCATTAAATCATCTAAGTTAACTTGTCCCTCAACCGCTACGATCTTTGGCATAACTGATAAATATGTGCTATCTAAATACTGCCGCATTAAGGTTGATTTGATAACCTGAAGATCCTCAGTTAAATCATATATAGATCTACCAATTAATCTGTGTGGCATCATGATTGGAGATACAACCGCAAATGGTATGTAATCACAAATCTCGTTTTCTAAAATTTCATCCCCACCTGATCCAATGGCAAGAACTCGTCGCATCTCAGCAACTCCGTCTCCGTCATAGTCACATTTAATTATGCAATCAAAGACCGGCACTTCCTTTTGTGAGTCATCGGCAGGATCGTGATTGCCTGAAGATTCAATATCGCCAAAACGTCTGTTTCTTTCTTCTTCTCTATCAAGCTCGTCATATCCGGCATAACTTTCCACAAGGTCTTTATCGTAACCTAATGAAACCAAATCAGACACAGTCATTGATGATCTATGACATATAAAATAAGCATCCTCTAAAGACTTGGCTCTTTTATTAACCAAAAACTCCTCAGGCGGCACATTTTCAATTTTAATTTTGCCGGATCTTTTCTTAATTTTAACGTTTATATTATAACTTTGTACGACCTCGACTTGTTCATTCTGCGAGGTAAACTCCTGACCAAATATTTCTTCTTGTCCAACAATTTCAACATCAGGATTATCCGCAAGAAGTGTAACTTCATCAAGAGATAGTCCCTCGTACTCTTCTTGTTTAACAACAACAGTCTCGTCAAAATAAAATTTTACAACACCAAGTCTGAATAACAAAGCATCCTTAAACCAGTTATAAAATATCTTATAACCATCATTGTCATTGTTGATTATGTAATTACAATAATCTGTAATTTGGTCTGCCCTCTCAACATCCTCTGCGGTACGTGGAGAAAAGCGTACATATTTATCACTTGCAGTGAAGATCCTCATGAGAGAGGGCATTATTTGCTCAACACAGTCCGCAACTTCTGTCAAAACAACCTGAGATCTGCCTTCCACCTCGTTTCCGAGTGGCTCCCCTAGATACATATCTAAAGCACGTAACCTATCTGCAGAAAACTCACTGTCAAAATGATTTAAACTGTCCCTGATCTCCTTAGAGATTATGTTCGACAGTTGCTCTTCTTGCATTTTTGCCATGTTTTTTCTTTCCCTTATACCCAATAGGTAAGTCTTGTTTTTCCGCAACCATAGGAACTTGGCAATTCATACCGGTTTTACACATTTTATGTGTCACACATGGTTTGCAAACCTTAAAGACCTTCTTTTGGCGAGGCAGACGCATATATTGTAAAACAACCATTAGTTTCCTGCGTCGAATTCTCTTCTTTGCTTTGGTGACATTGAATCATAATTATCAGGCTCGGACTTCTTTGCCGGTTTTGCCTTTTCTACAATCGCCTCTGCAACAATTTCTACTTTTTCTTCTTTTTTCTTAGCCATTTAAAAACTCCTTTTTAGCAATTCCACGCTTTTCTTGACCAGTAATTGGCGGAAAACTTATCTGTTTTTCCCTTAATGCCACCGGATCTCGCACAGTAACTGCTCTTTCTCATAGGGATAGTTTTCTTAATTGATAAATTGGCATCCCCAAATCGTACCAACTTTACCTGATCGCCCTTTTTCGCAAGAACAACACTTTTCTTGCCGCCCTTAATAGATCTCTTTGGTTTATTGAATCCTGAAAAAGACTCCCCCCTATACTCAATTCTTCCTGAGGGGGTTCTCTTAACCTTACTCGCTAACATCCAACTCCTCGATCCTAATGCTCTGTAAATAACTATTGAAAGACTGCCTCGTATATCCGGCATTAACACCGCACTTTGCCATTCCAAACAAACAAACGTGCATCAACTCTTCCCAAGTAACATCCAATTCCTTATTTAAATCAGATAATAAATCAAGAACCTCATCAATCGCCATTTCATCAGGTTCTAAATGCTCAATCGCAATCTTCTCAATAGGAAAGCGAATAACATCTCCCATCAAACAACCCAACTCATATCCTGCTGCAATGAAGTCTTTGAACTCCAACGTGAGCTTTGACCACCGGCAATCGCACCCTCTGCCGCAAACGTTAAAACAAAAGCATCCGCAACGTCAGGACTCCTCGAACCTCGCCTCTTTAACTCGTCTTTTCCCTCAATCTTTAGCTTTCCGGTTGATAAATACTTATAACGAATATTCGTCAACTCAGAGATCAAAACATCATCATTCGGAATCTGCACATCCCTGCCTTCAAAAAATGAACGACAATTCCAATACAACTCATCCCTTAACCGCATAAACTTATCTTTTAACGAAGGACTCTCCGATACCGAGATCCCATATGCCGGTAAATCCAATTCAATCAACCTATCCGCTAACCCTGCACCAATACCAATCGCATCAACATAAATAGCATCCGGTCTGTCCTGATACCTCGTAAGCTCATACTCATTCATAATAATACCGGCTAACTCCATCAAATCCTTCTTTGACCAAGCCTTAACCGGCTCTAAAAGCACCTGACCTTTCCGCTTGGCAAGACACGATCTATCATCTCCCATCCTCGCAGGATCCAAACCCCAAACAACCGGAGTCGTTGGAGATGCCTCAATATCCCTCTTTGTCGCTGCCTCAACCAAATGAAGTGGCAATAAAACATCATCACTTTGAGTAGGGAACTCTCCGGAAACCCTCACACGATAAATATTACTGTCAATCCCATACTTTCTCGCCATATCGTCAACAAACAAATCATCAACATAATCCGAGTCAGAACACGACACCTTCATACAATGCCAAGAATCCCTATTACTATGAAAAGCATCAAAAAAATATCCATCCGCCCTCGTCGGATTTCCTGCCATCACAGTCTTTGCACCTTTGGTGGACATACTGCCCTCACCAACCTGAAAAACAACATCCGGTATCCCTGATGCCTCTTCACAAATAAACAACATGTTCTCCGAGTGAAATCCCTGAAGGGACTCCGGCGTCTCTCTGCGAGAAGTCCTAAAAACTGCATAGCTGTCATTCACACCTGACAACGATATCTTGTCACTCTTTACATCCAATTGACTGTAAAAACCATCAGGCAATCGCCTCGCCCATTTATCAATCTCAGTCCATAAAACATCATTTAATTGATGAGCCGTATTAGCCGTTATCGCAATCTTACAAGGATAATGCGTGAACAACCACCACAACGTCAACCATGACAAATAAGCCGTTTTTCCAACACCATGACCTGACCGGATCGCTAATCGATCATTTTTGGCTACCGCCATTAAAGCATCCCTTTGCCACTTTTGGGGGGTAGCTCCAATCACAGTCTCAACAAAGAGAACCGGATCATTGCGGAGTTTGTATAATGTTTTTTCTAAGTCCATGTTTATAAAAGGGAGGTAATGAACCAAACCCTGCACCCCCTGCATATTTTAAGGGGGGGGGTCTCAATATATACCTACCAAAATATCCTTTATCTAAAATTTAAAACTGTGTCGCTATGCCTTTATAGCTACTCTTTGGCTAACCCTTTGATATATATAAACCTCTGTCAGGCTCATATCCTGACGTTAGATATTCTCTTCTATTTCTGCCTCTATATCGGTCTCACGTGCGTGTAATAGCTTTGGTAGCTTGTCTATCTCATTCTCCACCACCTTCGCTTGTACGCCCTTCAAAGCGTCAACAAAGCTATCCTCTGCCTTATGTTCCACTTGCATCCTATCGCCAAAGTTCTGCGGAGCCATTCTAGCTGCAGTCCACTTGAGAGCATCGATAGCCACTCGTGCATTGTTATAATCCAACTTCCCTGCCAAGACTGCCATACCTATCTCAGACACTTTCTCTCCGTAATAGTTCCCTCTTTCCTCACGAGCTTTATCGTACCTTGCTGCAAAGTTTGGATCTCTATTTATCCAAGCATGAATTGTATTTCTATCCGGCAGATCCTTATCCCTGCAAATAGAATGCAGAGACTTTCCTTCAGCTATTTGGTTTAATATGAATTGTTCTAACTGAGGTGTTTGTTTGCTATTAGTCTTGTAAGGTCTCGCCATTTTCTATCTCGCTAAATGTCCTGCCATCGCCATCAAGTATTGCCTCTTTGCCGGTATATTGCTGCCATCTTTTAACAATAACATCAACGTACTTGTTATCGAGTTCAACCAGTCTTGCGGCTCTTCCTGATTTCTCTGCTGCAATCATTGTTGATCCTGAACCACCGAATGGATCGTAAACAATATCTCCTGCTTTTGATGAGTTATGAATTGCTTTTAACACCAACTCCACCGGTTTCATTGTTGGATGTAATTCACTCTTTGTTGGTCGATCAACTTCCCACACAGATGTTTGTTTTCTATCTCCATAATAAATATGTGTTTGACCATCAATCCACCCATAAAATATAGGTTCATGAATATAATGATAATCAGATCTTCCAATAACAAGTGAGTGTTTTTTCCAAATAATATTACAAGAATGTTTAAGTCCTGCTTTTTTAAATGAACCTAAAAACTGTAGTGAATTCCTTTCTCCGTAAGCGATATAATATGGAGCACCTGCCTTTGTGTGTGCCTTTGATACGTCAATGAATCCAAACAAGAGAGCCTCAAAGTCCTCGTCACTCATGTTATCGTTCTCGATCTTTCTAACCTGAAAGCGATAGGCATTTTGTTTGTTGCCATTCATCTTTCCATAATCCACGTTATATGGTGGATCTGTGAACATCATATCAACCTTATCACTCTGCATCAGCTTTGCGACATCTTCTGCCTCAGTTGATGAACCTGATATAACTCTATGATCTCCTAATAACCAAACATAACCTTTCTGACTTATGGAGTTATCTTCAACCTCAGGAACCTCATCATCATCTGTCAAACCATCTTCATCGTCTTGATGAATAATATTATTTAACTCTTCATCTGTAAAACCAAGCAACGATAGATCGTAATCCATGCTATCGAGATCTTCTAACTCAATCGCTAACATCTCTTCATTCCAACCGGCATTTAGTGCCAGTTTATTGTCAGCGATAACATAGGCTTTCTTTTGAGCCTCAGTTAAACCTTCCAACCTTATCGTTGGCACTTGCTGCTCTTTTAACCTTTGAGCCGCCATGAGTCTGCCATGTCCTGCAATAATCCCATCTTTCTCATCGATCAATATAGGATTAGTCCAACCAAACTCTTTAATGGATGCACATATTTGAGCCACTTGTTCGTCTGAGTGTGTTCTTGAGTTTCTTGCATATGGAGTTAATTTAGTTGTTTCTTGATAAACAATATTTAAATTTGCCATGTTGGATGTTCTCTCAATGGGCATTTTTCCATTCTATTAAAAGGCTAACATACAGAGTTCCTGTGTGTCAACTATATAACTTTATAACTTTACTTATTACCTATTAGTTATATTATTGGTTATATATATAACTTTTATAGGATTTGTTATGAATAAATATTTAAAGCTACATATTGATGGAGCAACCACCAAAAGGATTAACTTAAGATTAATCAAAGAAACCATTTTATGGTTTGTTATAACGTGTGCATTCTTCTTTTCATTGCTTTGCTTATGTGCCACGCTTTGGGCGTTCAGCGGCTAGACCTAAAACCTTTAAAAACATCTTCAAGTTCATCGAGAGCAATCCTTAACAATTCAGGAGCTGCTTTCTTTGATCGTTTATTATACCTCGCCCAATCGGATGCAGAGTTATTTTCTATAACAACACTCCTGATAATACCAAACGTTATCTTTCCCATCAAACGAGATATTTTATTATAATCGGAAACACAAGATGCTGCAAAGTCAGACATCTCGATTTTATTGGATCCACCAATAGTAGGTTGCATATTTGAAGTGATTGACATTCGCAAACCAGTGCCTTCCCAAATATGGTGCAATCGTTCTGCATAATGATAATTGTTTTTTGAAATAACTTTTTTCTTATAATAAATATCAATCCATCTTTGATTGACAACTCGCATTCTTTTTTGACCGGCTCTTTGTGTATCTTCCTCAACAACCTCAAACTTATTAAGAAACTCCGGTGTTGGAATAACCTTTTCCTCTTTTGTTGATTCTTTACGTTTCTTTGCCATTAATTTAATTCATACATATCCATTAATTTTTCAAACGATCCGTCTTTCTTCAGCATTCCATCTTTCATTTCGTCTCTAAGTTTATCATAATCCATATAACTGAAACGAGCATCCCCACTCTTCTTTTGCACTCTTTCCACCAATGCCTCGATAAATTCTTTTTGTTTATAGGTTAATTCTTTTTTTACTGACTGGACTCTCTGACCACCAAACTTACTATTTGTGTTAGACTTGTGTTGATATTGTGTTTGGTGGACACTAGTGTCGTCACCAGAGTGGACTCCTGTGTCACTTCTAGAGTGGACTCCTGTGTCCGTTCTTGAGTAGACACTCTGTCCGTTCTTGAGTGGACTCTCAGTCCATTTGTGTTGTTTTTTATAAATGTCATAGGTTGGGAAATAATAGATGTTTGTCTTTCCAAAACCTCTCCGGACTCTGTTTATATAACCTACTTTTACAAGGTCATTGATCTTTCTTTGTACTGTTCTTTCATCGCAACAAGCGATCCTTGCTATCCGCTGCAGAGAACTCCACTCCGAATAACCTAGATCCTCGTTATAATGATCGGCTATACTTACCAATATCAACTTTTGATAAGGATCTTTAGTGGGTTGTTCAAACGCCCACTTCATTGCATCAAGTCCCATCCGCCTCTCCTTTTTTCTTTTGGGTTGATAATAAATTAAAAAAGTCTTTCATATTTAAAACCGCTAACTCCGGTTTATTGTCTGCCTTAATAATTAAAGCATCGTTGTCATCATCATCGATCCAATCATATATTGTCTTAAATCCATCCTTGCGGCACTTAACCTCAAGCACCCATTCCTCAACACCATTATTGATAACGATATCCCCTTTTATTGCACCGCCACCTGATAGAGGTACTCGATATGCTTTCAGGTCATTTATCAATGCCGCCTTTCTGACATTGTTTTCTGTTCTATATCCTTTGTCTCGACTAAACTTTCCCATCAATAAAGTCCTCTGCGGAAACCTCGCCCTCTGTTAATCGATATATTTGCAATATTCGTCTGCCGGAAGGGATCGCTTTTTTATTTAACCATTTATGTACTGTTGGTTGAGATACCTCTAAAAGCTGACTGAATTGTTTTTGTGAAATTTGATTCTCTACTAGATATTGTGTTAATTGCATATAAAACCACTATTTTATTACTATATATTACCTAATAGTAATATATATAACTAATATATATTATCGTCAAATAAAAAGGTACCATTATGCGAGTTTTTTTTATTACCAATTAAATATACTTAACGTAATAATCATTATTTTCGTTATATACTTGCTTTATTATTACCTAATAGTTATAACTCAACTTTACTTATATTTTGGGAGATATAGATGGGAGTTACGTTAAAACAAAAGAAAAGATCATGTGGCAATAATTGCCCACCTAATAGACTTGGATTAGTTGGAAAAGCAAGACGATCTTTTAAAATTTATTTTAGAAGTGAATATAAAAGATTTTTAATACCACTAAAATTTATGAAGTTAAATCAAAAGCGAAAACAAGAATTTTGCCCTTTATAATTAATTATTAAGTTTAATTTAATTTTAAAAGGGGATACGTGTGAAACACTCAAATAATCTGCATAAATTGCGAATGGAACGGACACTCTCGCAATCAGAAATATCAAAACACCTAAAAATATCGCAGGGACTATATTGCCGCATGGAAAGAGGATCCGTTGATCCTACCAAATATCTGCCGCAACTCAGCGAACTATTAAAAGCAAAACCAATCGAGATATATAATCGTGATCAACATATTGATGTTTCAGACGTTGCTGAGGCAAATATACCAATAAACCTGCCGGTGTTTGGAATGCCAACCCTCTGCGGAAAAGGCATTTATATATCTAACAAGTTTGCATCAACAACTGAAAGACCTGACTATCTTCAGGAAAGTCCAAATGCTTACGCTTGTTTTGTTGTTGGAAACTTTATGCAACCTCGCTTTAATCATGGAGAGCTTATATATGTGGATCCATCTAAAAAGGTTGTTATGGAAGATGAAGTTCTAATTTCAGGTTATCATAAGGATCAGGAGTTCGCAGAGATCAAATGCCTTATATCTGAGGAAGATGATCATTTTCTTTGCGGCACATATGACACCGATGATACAACCAAATATAAGAAAAGCGAAGTTGGGCGTTTACATTCTATCGTTGGCATGAGGAAAATATATTAAATTATAACCAATTTAAGTAATAACTTGTAATATATATTACTATAGGTTATAAAGAGGTATGACAAATGCATACTTTGAAAGCTATAAATTTGATGCCGCTGAGTTAGAAACTCGAAAAAAAGTTATTGGCGGCTCTGAAATAAATATAATTGCATCAGGCAAAGCTGACGCTATTGATAAGCTATTTATGCAGAAAACCGGTGCAGTTGAATCAGAAGATTTAACCACTGTGTTTCCGGTTATGCTTGGCAATATAACTGAAGAACTTAATATTGAATGGATTGCTCGTAAGTATGGTTATATTATAACCAACCGGCAGTCTGTTTATGTTTCCAAAAAACACTCTTTTATGCGATGCACTCTTGATGGTGTTATTGAGAACTATGACAATGAATATGCGGTTCTTGATGCAAAATATACTATGGGCAGACCTCAAGCCGATGAAAGTTGGTCTGATGTTATTCCTAGATTAATAAAATATTATACTCCTCAAATAAATTGGAACGCTTACATTTTATCACAACATCTTGATAAACCGGTCACACGAGGCGTTTTAAGCATCATACGTGCCGGTAACGAGCCGGTCATTGAGGAAGTTGCTATTGATGAGAACTATCAAGCTGAATTAATACGAGTTGCCACATATTTTCATAGTTGTGTTCAGCTTGGCATATCCCCTGAAGAAATTATAACAGACGAGCCACCAGTGCCGCCTGAGGACAGAAAACCTTATGATATGGAAGGTAATGAGGATTGGAAACGTTATGCAGATAACTATGTGCAAACAAAAGGTGCTGCGGTTTCTAATAAAGAGTACGAGAATAAATTAAAAACTCTTGTACCTAAAGATGCCAAGCACTGCTTTGGTCATGGCATCAATATAAAAGTAGCAAAAAACAATCGAAAAACAATAGAGCTATTATAGGAGAGGCATATGGCGATAAACGTACCAAAACCGGTGCTAGATATGTTAGACCAAGTCGGAATGACACAGAAACAAGCGATGTGGAATTGTCATGGTACTTGGGTTATGTATCACAAATCATTAGAAAAACTGGCGGCTTATAAAAAATTAACATTTGAAAAACCTGAGTTGATTCATCAGGACTTAACTAAAAAAGAAGTTGTTTTGTTGGTCACTGGACATTGTGATGGTGTTTCTGAGTGGTCTTATGGAGAGGCTACTCCTAGTAACAATAAGAATGCATATCCTTTCGCTATGGCGGAAAAACGTGCAAAGGATAGGGTTGTTTTAAAGTTGTTGGGGTTTCATGGAGATATATACTCTGATGCTGAAATAGATAATCAAGTGCAACAAGAATTAGCTAGTAAAGCTAAAAGACAAAAAGAGGATGGTGGGAGCCTCTCCAAGCCAACCCACCTCCTCGCTAAAAAAGAACCTGAGGTTGTAAAGACTGAGGAAAACAAACCTGAAGAAGAGGTTAAAGATGCTGATTGGTATATTGAAAATTATTTAGATAATATTACTAATAATAAAGCTCTTGATGACTTTTGGAGAAAACATAAAAAAGAGTTTCAAAGAGACTCTGATCTCTGCACACAAATGATGAGAGCTTGTGCTGAAAAGCGGATCTATATTCAGGAAAAGGATGCTTATTTAAGCGATCTAAACAACCCGGAGAATCTTAAAATTTTAAACCATGAATTAAAGGAGCAATATGGTGGATAAACAATATAAAAAACATGGTGTTGATGACAACACTATATCAATTAATAAAGTTGATATGAAAGAGGAAGATTGGCACGACGATTATAAAGGCACTCTCGTTCTTGATGGTAGACACTTTTATGTGAATATGAAAATAAAGAATGATACTTGGATGGTTGGATCCTTCAAAGAAAAGCCACCAAAGGTTGAGCAAGATGAAACTAAAACAGAGCCAAAGCAACAAGTAGTAGATCCGGATCTTGATGATGAAATCCCCTTCTGATTTCCTAAAAAAAGCTGATAAAATGGTGACAACTCGAGGTTCTCAATATGGGGACTTTCGAGATAATTTTAAAAATATATCTCATGGTTTTAACCAAGTGCTGAATCAGGAAGTCAAACCTAGTCAAGCCGCCTTATGTATGGCTCAACTTAAAATATCTAGACTCAAGTTCGATGATAAAAATATGGACTCTTGGATTGATGCAGTTGCCTATGTTGCCATTGCTGCTGCTCTTGCTCAAAGCGAGGAGAAAAAGCATGAAATTTTGTCCAAGTTGTAAGGCATCTCTTAAGGAGCCAATAAAACAAAAAGACGGATATTATTTGTACCATTGTGATGTTTGCCAATTACACATATTTGATCCAACGGATAATGATAATGCAAAGCAAAAAACGAAGTCTGTATGAGGCAATAACCAACGTTATGGTCGGCTATATAGTCGCAGTCGTTGCAAATTTAACTGTACTTCCTGCCTTTGGTTATCAGGTTACACTCTTTGATGGTGCTGCAATTGGTGTGATATTTACTTTAATATCCCTCATAAGATCGTATGCCTTACGAAGGATATTTAATTATTTTGATTGAACGATCATATCTGCCATCATTTCATAATCATCAGGTGCTTGAGCTCTGTCCATATCTGCAAATGTATAATGGTGCCTTGCAGTATTTGACCGCTTAGAGTGTCCCATTCTATATTTGTTGGTTATTGCAGGGACTTGGATCCTCTCTTCCATTGTCGTTGAGAATGCCTTGCGGAAAGCTCCAAGACCTCTGCCATCCCTATCTTCAGGGTTAAATTTATAATCAACACCTGAAACCTTACAATAATGCTTTATTTGTTTCCGCCAAGCATCCTGATCGCCATGTCTGCCGGTTGCAGAAGGAAATACAAACACGTTGGAGTTACACTTCAATTCCCAATCTTTCAGCACCTCGTGGAGCTTTGTGCATATAGGAATCGTTCTCTCCCTGAATTGTGTTTTGGTTGGTCTTAACTCTCCTCTCCAAGCGGTACGTTTGACAGTAAGTTTCATTTTATAAAAATCAATATCCTGCCATTGAAGTCCGGTAAGTTCGTTTGCCGCCATGCCGGTCAAAGCTGAACACCAAAATAAACTATAATATAAAGGACTATCCTCTTGTGCTGCGGTTAATAGTTTGTTTATTTCCTCAAGAGTGTAATCAACTCTATCCTTAGAGGCTCCTCTAATTAAGTCCCTTTCAGTTCTTGAGACTGGATTATTCTTTGCCCATCCCATGCCAATGGCATATTTAAACATTAGGTTTAAGGTTGATAATACTGCTCGTCTTGTCTTGCCGGATAAACCTTTCTTTTTCATATGGTCAATGAAGAAGTTGATCCTACCGGCATTGATAACCGACACATTTGTTTTCTCATCAAAGAACTCATTTATATGCAACCTTATGTGTCTCTCGTCATTTTCATAATGCCGCCTTGATATTCCGTCTTGAATATTAATAAATGTAACTCGGTAAATAAGAAACATTTTAACACAATTAGAAAAGTAGGTGGTGCTTTGCACACCACCAGTCTCTGAAATCATGTTATTTATTTCTTTAACCTTTTCTGTGATTTTATCCTTTGATACTGAATAGGCTCTTTCTTCTTTGCCATTAAGTTTATAATAAATCACATATATTTTTGTTTCTTTACCTTTTCTTTTTATTGGCACGAGTCTTGGTTTTGAAGGTTCTCTGTTATCCATCGGAGTCTCTCCCTATCAATATGTCCGCACCATAGTCATTAAAATATTCACAAATAACACTCTCAATTTTCATATCAAGTTCTCCAATATCCATCATCAAAGAGTCTTTTATGGGTGTATCTTTTGATATTGCTCCCATCGCTACTTTTGCTTTGTGTAGATTTGTTAAATCAATATTTAAAATATAACTGAGTGTTTCTTGAGTCATTATACATTTAGCCATTATTTTTCTCCTTCAACAAAGTCTGTATGGGGATGCTCTAAGGCTCTGCTTAATTTTCTCTCAATCCTTTTTAAGTAAGCATCCGTTGTTGCCGCAGGATTTGCATTTGTTGGTTCTTCAATAAAAACGTTTTTTCTATATGAAGATATTAATCTCAAAGCGATATCAATTTCTCTGTCATTAAAAGATATATTATTCATTATTCGTCTCCCC
>Ga0209634_1000701_pt1 | contig 25635 bp, 26 predicted proteins | sample LinPmetageLP40_FD_184043 | JGI IMG/M metagenome (GOLD analysis project Ga0209634, IMG submission 184043) | Marine viral communities from the Pacific Ocean - LP-40 (SPAdes) (version 2) | ecosystem: Environmental > Aquatic > Marine > Oceanic | place: Pacific Ocean | collected 2010-08-26 | reverse complement strand
TCCTGTTGTTCCTTGTGGTCCTGTTGGTCCTATTGGTCCTGTTGTACCTGTTGTACCTTGTGTACCTGTTGTACCTTGTGTTCCAGTTGTACCTTGGGTACCAGTTGTTCCTTGAGTTCCTGTTGTTCCTTGTGGTCCTGTTGGTCCTATAGGTCCTGTAGAACCTGTTGTACCTTGAGTACCAGTTGTTCCTTGTGGTCCTGTTGTTCCTTGAGCACCAGTTTCTCCTTGTGCACCAGTAGTTCCTTGAGTTCCTGTTGTTCCTTGTGGTCCTGTTGTACCTGTTGTGCCTTGAGTTCCTGTTGTTCCTTGTGGTCCTGTTGGTCCTATTGGTCCTGTTGTACCTGTTGTACCTTGAGTACCAGTTGTTCCTTGAGGGCCGGTTGTGCCTGTTGTTCCCTGTGGTCCTGTTGAACCTGTGTTACCTTGTGTACCTGTTGTTCCTTGGGGTCCTGTTGAACCTGTTAAACCTTGTGCACCAGTAGTTCCTTGAGTTCCTGTTGTTCCTTGTGGTCCTGTTGTACCTGTTGTGCCTTGAGTTCCTGTTGTTCCTTGTGGTCCTGTTGGTCCTATTGGTCCTGTTTCACCTGTTGTTCCCTGTGGTCCTGTTGGTCCTATTGGTCCTGTTGTACCTGTTGTACCTTGAGTACCAGTAGTACCCTGTGGTCCTGTTGAACCTGTGTTACCTTGTGTACCTGTTGTTCCTTGAGGGCCGGTTGTGCCTGTTGTTCCCTGAGGTCCTGTTGAACCTGTGTTACCTTGTGTACCTGTTGTTCCTTGGGGGCCGGTTGTGCCTGTTGTTCCTTGGGAACCTGTTGTTCCTTGTGGGCCTGTTGAACCTGTTGTGCCTTGAGGTCCTGTTGTGCCTGTTGTACCTTGAGTACCAGTTGTTCCTTGTGGGCCTGTTGAACCTGTTGTGCCTTGTGTTCCAGTTGTTCCTTGGGTTCCTGTTGTACCTTGTGTACCAGTTGTTCCTTGTGGTCCAGTACTTCCAGTTATACCTTGTGTTCCAGTTGTTCCTTGGGTTCCTGTTGTTCCTTGTGGACCGGTGCTTCCAGTAGTACCCTGTGGACCTGTTGAACCTGTGTTACCTTGTAAGCCTGTATCTCCTTTATCACCTGTTACTTGAAATGATAATACTACATCATCTAAGTTTGAAAATGGATTTGCACCTGATGATGTTTCTCCAGATACGGTTAAATTATACCATGCATTACCACTTTGACCAGCTACGCCAGTTATTTGAAATAATACAAAGTCATTAGTATTAAATTTTTCTGATATTCTAACGTGGCCTTTTATTGTAGAAGAAGAATTAGAAATAGTAGTCATAAATTGAACTATACTATTACCATCATCATCAGTAGCATCTATATACATTGCATTAGATGTATTTTGATTACCTCCGTTATTATTTAATCTAACTTTACCTGTTCCTGGGTCTGCAGCTCCTGTTTGTGAATCAAAAGTATAATCAAATGAAGCACCTCCAAAATTACCATCTTCCCCTGTTATACCTTGAATACCTTGTGAACCTGTTGTTCCTTGGGCTCCAGTTATTCCTTGGGTTCCTTGTGTACCAGTTACACCTTGTTGTCCTGTTGTTCCTTGTGAACCTGTTGTTCCTTGGGCTCCAGTTATTCCTTGGGTTCCTTGTGTACCAGTTACACCTTGTTGTCCTGTTGTTCCTTGTGTACCTGTTGCACCTTGTATACCAGTTGCACCTTGAGTTCCTTGAGTTCCTGTTGTACCCTGTGAACCAGTTTTTCCTTGAATTCCTTGAGTTCCTTGAGTTCCTTGAGGTCCTGTTGGTCCTATGGGTCCTGTTGAACCTATTGTTCCTTGAGTTCCTGTTGTTCCTTGAGGACCGGTTGAACCTTGAGTACCAGTTGTACCTTGTGGACCAGTAATACCTTGAGTACCTTGAGTACCTTGAGTTCCAGTTGCACCTTGATTTCCAGTTGCACCTTGACTACCAGTTATACCTTGAGGACCTGTTATACCTTGAGGACCTGTTTCACCAACTGTACCTTGGGTTCCTGTTGCACCTTGATTTCCTGTTGCACCTTGAGTACCTGTTGTTCCTTGTAATCCTGTAGTTCCTTGTGGACCAGTAATACCTTGTGAACCTTGAGTTCCTGTTGCACCTTGGGTACCTGTTGCACCTTGGGTACCTGTTTCACCTTGGGTACCAGTTGTACCCTGGGAACCAGTAATACCTTGTATCCCTTGAGGGCCGGTTATGCCTGTTGTTCCTTGAGAACCTGTTGTTCCTTGGGTACCTGTTTCTCCCTGGGTTCCTGTTGCACCTTGATTTCCTGTTGCACCTTGTTGTCCTGTTGTTCCTTGTGCACCAGTTGCACCTTGCTGTCCTGTTGTTCCTTGTGTACCTGTTGTTCCTTGCGGACCAGTTGTTCCTTGTTGACCAGTTGTACCTTGAGTACCTGTTGAACCTTGTTGTCCTGTTTCACCTTGAGTACCAGTTGCACCTTGTGGACCAGTAATACCTTGAGTACCTTGAGTACCTGTTGCACCTTGTGAACCCTGAGTTCCTGTTGCACCTTGACTACCAGTTATACCTTGAGGGCCCGTTATACCTTGTTGACCTGTTATACCCTGTAAACCTTGATTTCCAGTTGCACCTTGACTACCAGTTGTACCTTGAGGGCCTGTTATACCTTGTTGACCTGTTGCACCCGCTGCACCTTGAGTACCTGTTTCACCTTGTATACCAGTTGCACCTTGGGTACCTGTTGCACCTTGGGTACCTGTTATACCTTGAGGACCTGTTATACCTTGAGGACCTGTTATACCCTGTAAACCTTGATTTCCAGTTGCACCTTGACTACCAGTTGTACCTTGAGGGCCTGTTATACCTTGAGTACCTTGAGTACCTTGAGTACCAGTTGCACCTTGAGTACCTGTTATACCTTGAGGACCTGTTATACCTTGAGTTCCAGTTGCACCTTGTTGTCCTGTTGTTCCTTGTGTACCTGTTGTTCCTTGCGAACCAGTAGTTCCTTGTGGACCAGTAATACCTTGTTGACCTGTTGCACCCGCCGCACCTTGAGTACCTGTTGTACCCTGTGAACCCTGAGTTCCTGTTGCACCTTGAGTACCTGTTGTACCCTGTGAACCCTGAGTTCCTGTTGCACCTTGTGCTCCTGTTGAACCTTGAGGGCCGGTATCTGAATCAATCCAATTTAATTCAGTACCTGTAGAAGATAATACTTGACCAGAAGTACCTGAATCACCATCTTTATCTATTATACTACCTGGTGTTACACTATTGTCTACTTCAAGTGATAACAGATGAGCATTTGATCCACTAACTATTACTTTTTTCCAATTCGGCATGTTAACTTTATTAGGTTGGTTACTAGTTTATTCTAGTCCACTTCCCCGAGGGGCCATAATATAGTGATAAATATTAAACTTTTTTCTTTCCACGGACCTTTTTTAAATTTGATTCGGGATGTTTTGCTATTGCTTCATCTAATAAAGTATCCTTTTTCTTTTCTTCATTTTTTAGATGATTTTCAATTTCTTGTATTTGAGAAGAAACTTTATGTTGTAGTAGAGCTATAAAAGCTGCATCTATACCTGTGATAGAAATTGCGTCTAAAGCTGTACGTAAAGCTCTTATTTCTCTTAAAGAAAGATTATCTAAAGAGTATATTTCCATTATTTATTATTGTTTGACTTTAAATCTATGAAGTGTTTTTGGAGTTTCAAAGTTAAATTATAAAGGACTTCTACATATTCACCTTTAAATAAACTATTTTTAATAGTAACTAGAAGAAATTCTATTTCTTTTTCAGTTAATTTTATACTAGAATTTGAAGTTGAGGGAATGAGGGCTTTTTTTATTGCTTCTTCACCTATATTTACTTTTCCTGCTTTGAAACTCATATAACTCTTTTACCTTAAATATAATAACTTCTATGAATAAATCCAAATATCTCCTGAAGCTGATGTAAATATATTACCTGCTTTAGAATATTTGGCTATTACATTTGAAGATTGTGTTCCACCTGAACCTACTACTACAGTAGATACAAATGCATCTGGGGCATAAGCTTCAGTTGATGGATCAAATGATCCTGTCATGCTCCATCTTGTAGTAATTGCATCATAAGCAAATGCCTCACCTTGTGTTGGTCCTGCTTGTTGAACAACTATACCACCATCTCCAGTTGATGTTGAACCAGATGCTAAACGAATAAATCTATCCGCTACATCTAAGTTTTGTGTATTTGCAAAAGAAGCAGTACCTAATACTAATAAATTTCCTTGTACTAAAGCATTTCTACCAATTGTAGTATCTCTTGTTACTGTTAAATCATTTACAATAGTTACATCATCTGTTAATGAAACAGTTAAGGTTTGAGGAGTTGCAGCTGTATTAATTTGATTAGTAGTACCTAATACTGATAATTGTTGTGTTAATAAATTTACTGGTGTGTTACCTGCTGAACCTGATAATGCTAAAGTTGTAGCTAATCCAGATAATCCTGAACCATCACCTATAAATGAACCCGTAAAACTTCCCGTAAGATGGGTTCCTGAGACTGTACCTGAATTTATTATATTAGTTACACCAAGAGATGTTAGACCTGCAATTGCTGAACCCGTAGTTCCTAAGTCAATTCCTGATGTCCCTATCATTAATGAAGGGTTTGCTATTGTACTTGATAATACTCCTGTACTCGAAGTATAATGCATATTAATTCCACTAGCACCTACAGTATTTGTTGTTGATATTGATTCTCTAGAACCTGAAATAAAATGAACAGAGGAAGTATTTACTGAAAATGTTCTAGCAAGGTTACCATCATAGGCACTACCACTTAAACCAGCTCCTGGTGTTAAATCTTCTAAATTAACATTTAGGTTACCTGTAAAGGAACCACTAAATGAACCCGTTGCTATTACATCAGTTAATATTACGCCATCAACTGTTGATCCCGTAGCACCTAACGCTATTGATGTGTTACCTATTCGAAGATTGTCATTCTCTAACGAAGCATTTGGTACATCAATTAAGCTATAAGTTAATGTATCTGTGCCAGCATTTGCCGCTATATTTAAACCTGTCCCAGAACCTGAAGCAAAATTTAAATTTCCGTTCGATGTACCCGCTAATAATTCAGTTCCATTAAAGGATGCAGTTGAGAATGCGTGTAATGATGCTGATAGTTGGGTTAAATACCCTGAATCATTGTTAAATTGAGATATATTAGATCCCGATACTGCTATTTTTTTCCAAGTTGCCATATGGTAATTATTCTATTTTAATTTATTATAAATATTATTAAGGTCCTACTCCTAACCAAAAGTTATTATCGCTGTAAGCAAATGCTCCCTCGGATGGTGTTGGTAAGGCAGTAAAGGGTAAAAGTTCAAATAAACCTTCTTTTGTTACTTTAATTCCTGTATCATTATCCGTGTTTTTGATTAACATTATATCATCTACACTTCCTAAATGTGTAACTTCTAGTCGAGCTACTCCAGAAGGATTACCACCAATTCTTAAATTAGTTGAATCAAAAACTAATTCAGCATTTCCTTCAATAGAACCACTAGCTCCTGTAGCTGTAAGAACATAATTATCAACATTATTTAAAATATCAATTGAACCTCCAGCACTACCACCTTCAGTTCGGTATGCTCCTACTTTTAGCGAATCTACAAATCTAATATTATTTGCCATACTGTCTTAACTTTTTAATTCTCTACCAGCTGCTACATCATTTACATTTGCTGCATTTCCTTCAACTGCTCGTTTTTTTCTTGTTCTACCATCACTTAATTTTGTAACATCTGGGTTGAAAATATCTGAATTAGATGTTGTTTCTATCCCTATAATAACTTTAGATTTTGAATTATATTGTTTTAATGAAGCTATATCTTTTTGTAATACTTCTGGTATTATATATCCTCTTAATCTTATATTAAATGTACCTTTTACTAATCTATCTTGACCCATTGTTAATTCTGTTTGGGTTGCAAAACTATCAATAAAGGCTCTAAATTTAAATCTTTCTGGATTACCCCAATATGCATCAGAGGCATATTCACATGCTTCAATTATTTTATTTAATTGAGACATATAATAAGTTTGTATTATAACACTATATTCTAGGGTTACATAATCAGGGACAGCTACAGCATTAAAATTTTTTACTGGTATTTTATTATTTATAGCTGCAAAATTGCTATAGAAATTTTTAGGATTATATGCTTTTTGAAATGAAGCATATAAATTAGGCATGTTAGCATCTAATTTATTAGTAATTGATCTATCTTTTGTTATTGTATCTCTTTTAATTACTATTATAGGTAACATTACTGCTCCTTGTTTGTCTCTGTAATATCCATCTTTTTGGAATGATTTCCACCTTTCAGGAGAACCATAAATAACTGGGACATTTATTCTTAAACCATTTTGTCGAACAAAAGGTTGAATAACATTTTCAAAATAAAAAAATACAGCTTCATCTAAATCTTGTATACCAATTGAAAATGGTTTAGAAGTATCACCTTTAAAACTTAATTTAGTAGACCTATTAAAATCAATTCCTGTTTCGTTTTCATTAGGATTTACTTGAGCATTAGGATTACCTCTTTCAATATCAAAAGGTGTAATAAGATCTTCACTTATTTCACGTTGAGTTTTTGGTATGGGTTTTCTATATTTAGCCATTAAAATCTTTCTTTATAAGGTGATATAGCTACTTTGTCAGCAGGTATATAATAAGTATCAACAATTATTGAAAAATTACTACCGAATTTTTCTAATTCTGGGTTTAGTGGGTTAACATTATTTGGATAATCAGGATTTTTACCACTCCAATATTGATTAGATACAGTACTTTGTACTCCATAATATCCTTGTTGGTATAAAATAATATCCCCTACTTCAGGAACTACTTCTGCATCTTTTAAATCATCTCTTAAAAATGCAAAAGATATACCTTGAGCAAAATTTATTCCTTCCCCAGATTCTGGGTAAGATTGGTTTTGTCTATCTATTAAACAGTTAAATATAAAAGGACCATCATAAAATTTTTCAGCATCTGCTTCTCCATATAAATTAACTTTTGTTTCTTCAAGTTTAAATTGATAAAACGATGCCTGTTGAGTAATTACATTACCCAACAATTCTCTATTTATAGTTCTAACCAGAGATACATCTCTCTGTCTTGCAAACATTGCCATATTATCCTATATAAATTACTCTTGGAACTTGATCCAATTCTTTTAATACTGCATCAGCTTCTCTTACTTTTCTTTCTAATAAAGAGGCACGTGAATTTTCATCAAAATATGCTCTTAATCTTTCTAATAAAGCTGTTTTTTCTGCTGTAGCTGCTCCTAATAAATCTGCTTGATTTAATGTCATTTCAGAATTTGGTATAGGAACTGTACTGTATTTACCACGTACATATCCTAAAATTTCTTTACATATAGCTAAAGTCATTTCAAATATCCATTGTCTACCAACTGAATTTATTAAAGAATAAACTGGGTTTTGATATGGCATATTTGATACGTTTGTTACTTTATCTTCAGCACAAATAAGTGATGCATTTATTCTATCATCTCTTAAAATGTATTCAAACCAAAGTTGACCTACACTTCCTTCATCATCAAAAGCTCTACCTGCATTAAGATTTGGTATAGGAAATATTCTAATTACATTATTATGTACTTCAAAACTATAGTTAGATAATCTAACTTGAGTATTCATTTCAATAGCTTGAATAACTTGTAAATCATAATTTAATGGCATCATTAAATAACCATATCCACCACCAAATCCTCCCATTCCCATTAATCCTGCTGCTGCTACTCCCCCAAATCCAAACCCATCATAAGGGTTTAACATTCTTGCTGATGCAGGTACTGGTTCTTGGTAAAATATTCTTTTGATTTCTATACTACCTGTTATAGGTGGGTCTTGTTCTGTTGCCCATTTTTTAATATCATAATCTTGTATACTACTTGTTAAAGGGACAGCACCTTTATACCATGGAATTGAACCTCCAACTCCTGCTTCATCACCATATTGTTCAGATAATCTAATTACAGTTTCAAGACTAGGTTGGACTATAACTTCACTTAAATCAATATTTTCATAAGGTAATCCTGTAAGATCTAATACATTTTCTCTGATTAGGTAAGCATACAACTCATTTCCATACATTGTTATAGCTTCTTCAAATGCAGTAAATATAGAAGATGTTTGTAATTCAACATCCATTAAAGGATAACCTAAACGTGTGGTTACAAATTTTGATACTTTTAAACAATCATCTTGAAACTCAATATCATTGTTATAAAATCCAAAAGCGGTTGCATTAGGGTTCCAAATTGGATCACCATCATAAATTGGAATATTCATACTCTGTTTAGTTTTATTATAAATATGAAAAAAAGGGACTCAATTAGAGTCCCTGTAATTTTATTTTTAAAGGTAAAAGAGTTTAATCTATTACCATTAAATATTTTTATTGAGATACTTTAAGAACATAATTAGCTGCTGGATCTACCCACAATTCTCCAGCTACTCCAGAATCTGTAGTACGAAGATTTTCAAAGAAAATTCCACTCGTTCCCATCCTGGAAACAACTAATGAACCTGTAAGTAATGTTGAACCTGAAACGGTTAATGTTACTGGACCTGTTGGACCCATTTTAAGATCTGCAAGTCCTGTATTTTTAAAAGTACCAATATTTTCAAGTGTATTTGATCCAGATACTATTAATGATCCTGTAATTCTTAAGTTTCCTTGCTGAGAATATGAACCATTTATTTCCCCATCAATTGATCCAGATATATCTAAAGATCCTGTAAGTACTACACTTCCAGATACTTCTAATGAACCAGTTACTGAGTGTGACCCAGTAAAATGTCTAAAGTTATTATCTAATTCGTCAATAGTTAAAGCTGAACCCTTACCTGGATTTGAACCTGAACCTGTTCTATAAGTTAATGCCATTTTTATTTAATTTATTTTGTTATAAATATTAAGAAGAACCTACAAGGTATTCTATTCTTATATCTTTATTATTTGCTTTTGCTTTTATACTATATAAGGATGCAAATGATGAAATATATTGTAAATCAACATACCCATCTACTACATAATCATAATAATTACTACTTTCAAATTGTGCATTTGATAACATTACAGATTTGCCCGGGTCAATTTTAAGTATACCTACATCTCCTGAATCTAAATTATCAGTATTGGGTGCATATGAATCGGGACTAGCTTGAATTAAATACAAAGAAAGATAATTATCACAATCTAAATTAGTAAATCTTAAATATTTAACTGTGTTCCTAACAAATGAACCTGCTATTTGAGAAGCTTCATCATCTACAAATCTTAAAATTTCTACACCAGTGTTTTCCCATTTAGAAGAAATAGTATCTATTCTTCTTACTAATTGGTTTACACCAGCAATTTTAATGCTGTTAGTTGCAATTTCTTCGTTGCCATTAGGTAAAAGTATACTTTCTCTTATAAATACTTCTAATGAACCCGTAGGAGTACATAATGCCATAATTCTATTTTGTTATAAATATGATGCTAGTTCTTACTGTTTATAAATATATGAACCTGATGTTGTTATTGATATTCCTTTATCTATAGCTTCTTGATAGTATTGTAATAAATCTTCTACAATAGAATCTCTGTGGTTAGCAAATAATGTTATGGCTTCTAAATTTTTAATTTTTCTTGCTGCTGTATAAAGAAATTTAAAACCAGAATCTGATTTTTTCTTTAAATCCGTTTGATATTGATCACCACATATCATCATTTTACTTCTTAAACCTATACGTGAAGTTATCATTTCCATTTGTTGGTGGGTAACATTTTGGGCCTCATCAACAATAATCATTGAATCTAAAAATGTTCTACCTCTCATAAATGATACAGGCACAATTTCTATTTTACCATCTTCAATAAGCTTTTCAATTTTAATTTTATCATATAATTGATAAAAATTTTGATATATAGGTTGAACCCAAGGATCCATTTTTTCTCTTAAATCCCCTGGTAGGAATCCTATTTCTTCTTTAGATACTGTAGGTCTGGTTATTATGATTTTATCATATTGTCTTCTTAGTAAACCATCTAATGCAACATTACATGCTAAAAGTGTTTTACCACTTCCAGCTCCACCAGCTAATAAGGTAATTGTACTTTCAAGTATAACTGCTTTCGCTTGTTTTTGTTCATCATTAAGTTGGAGTTTGAACTTAATTGGGTTTTTTGGAATTCTTTTCGGACGATAAACGTCGTCAGTGTGCGGTTTAGACGCCATAGATTTCTTAATTTAGGGGTTATACAAATGATTAGGACAAACAATAAAAATACGTTAATAAACGGATATAGTTTAATATAAAAATATAATGAGATAAGTAGTATACTCATGTAACGTTTGTTAGTTATAAATATGAAAAAGATAAAAAAACCCGGCACAAGGCCGGGTTGATTTATTAAATTAATTTAAATTTCTAATTATAGAGTATTTAAACCATTTACGTTGATTAATCCATAAAATTCTGGTCTAACCATTTTCTTAGCATATCTAGTTAATAGACCTTTTCTTGGTGTGAAAGTGTCTGGATCATATACTAATGGAGTCATGATTAACGGAATGTATGGAGCAAATACAGCACCAGCTTCCAAGAACTGAGATCCTCTAAATCCTAATAGGATTTGATTTTCTTTCATATATGGGTTCTTGTAAACTTTTTGTCTACTGTTTAAGCTACCTACTTTCTGTACACCAAATGCATAATTCATTTTAGCAGCATCGCCATCTGTGTCAGCAGCAAATCCTGGAATAGATTCTAGGATTGTACCTACAGAAGGAGAACATACTAAGAAGTTAGCACCACCTCTAAGTGTTCTTTGGTGAATGATGTTAGATAGTTTTTGGATTTTAGTTCCTAATGTTTGGAACCACTGTCCTTGGCTATTGTAGAAACCTAAGTCGCTAATACTACCGTTTCCAGCTCCTGTAATAGCTCTGTTATTTACAGCTGACCATGTTTCAGTTCCAGCAGCAGCGCTTTCCATTAACATATCTAAAATTTCTAAGTCAATTTCTAATGAAATGTACTCACTTAAGATAGATGTTAATTCAGCTTCAGCATCTAATGCATGATATGCATTTAAATCCTGTGCAAATTCTGGTGTCCATACAGCTTTCAGTTTTCTAGTTTTAGCAACGATAGCAGATGATTTCATCTGTACATTGATTTCTGGAATTTGAATTGGAGAGTTGTTATCATTGATAGCATCATTTCCATCTTCAAAGTCACCTCTGTATTGATCAGTTGGTTGTAATTGATATACCATTGTACATGCAGAAGCTCCTGTTGCAACACCATAAAGTGATCCTGTAATCAAGAATTCAACATTTACACCATTTACTTTTGTAAATGCTGGTAAGTTGTCATCAAAAGAGAATGAATTTAGGCCTGAACCTGATATTCTAAATCCTCTTACACCTTTCCAATCTGCATAGCTAATTGATGAAGTAGCAAAAGAAATTTTTACGTACTCACCTTTTACAGCAGAAGAAGAATAATCTGAATCATAGTCAAAATCTGACCAATCAGCAGATGATGTAGCAGCTGAAGTAAATACAGAAGATGTGTTGTTTATAGAGTAACCAAATCGGCCAGCACCATATAAACCACCATCAGCAGCATTTCCAAATGGAGCACCACTATCATTTCCATATAATGAATCTGTTCCTTCAGTTGTGTTAAATGGAGTTTTTGAAGTTCCATATTGGAAGTCTAGGAAAAATACTAGACCAGAAGGTAAATTCATTGGTTGAACTGATACAAATTCTTGAGCGGCGATCTGTCCGAATACTTTACGTACTAACGGAAGAGCTACACCAGCCCATTGCTCACCTACACCAGCAGTAAAATTCGCGGACGAATTAACACCACCACCTGTTTGTGAACTTTCTACTACAAGTTGTTTAGCTTGGTTTTCAAGGATCATTCCCATGTTATTTTTGGAAGCACCTTTCATACCTTCTAACAAACCTGTTTTTTCCCACTTTTCAGACAATCTAGCGGCATCGCTTTGTACTGAGTGATATGGGTTTGCACTTTCTAATAAAGTTTGTAAACTCATGTTTTAAGTTTTAATAAGGGTTAATTAATTTTCTTTTTTAATAATTCCAGCTAATTGTTGCATACGCATAAATGCTGCGTTTTCAACTATTGGCTGTTTTGCTTTAGGAGATATTCCTGAAGCTTTTGAAGCGCTACCTTTTACTTCATTAATAGATGGTTTTGTCATTTTAGATGACATTCCTTCGTTTAATGTTTCAAAAATAACTTTTGCTTCCTTAACTGTTGAAGCTTTGTCAAATGCTTTAAGCACTTTAACTTTTTTAGCTTCGTTTAAGTTTTTGGATTTAAAGATTTTATTAGTGTAAAGGAGTTTAGCATTTAAAAGGTTAACTTCCGTAAGTTCTTTTTTAAGTTCTTCAACTTCAGCTAACATTTTAGTTACTTCTTCCTCGTTAATAGAATAAGCAGCTGTTGATTTACCAACCTTTTTAGGATCTAGATCTACTTTACTAGCTCCTCTTGTAGGATTGTTTTTATCATTCCAACTTACTGCATCCATTTCCTCTAACTCTTCTTTTTCTTCCATCATTGGGATTTCAACTTCATCTTCCACTTCGATTTCTTCTTCACTGTCGATTTCAACGTCTCCGTCTACTTCTTCAGATTCAAATTCTTCTCCAGCTTCTAATTCACCTGAACCCACCATGTCTTTAATTACATCTTCAATGAATCCTTTAAGGTCGTCTTCTGACATATCTTCGAGATCAATTTCCTCGTCGTCCATGTCTTCTTTTTCGTCCTTCATACCATCTTTGTAGCCTTCTTCTTCAGCATCCGTACGAGCGTTTTCTTTCATGTCTTCTTTCTCGTCTTTCAGGCCGTCTTTGTAGCCTTCTTCTTCAGCGTCTGTTCTAGCATTTTCAGATAGTTCAGTTTCAGAATTTTCACTTTCTGATACTTTCATAGATTTAAGTTCTTTTTCGATGTCGTCTTTAGCGTCTTCGAATCCGTCCTTATAACCTTCTTGTTCAGCATCAGTTCGTTTATTTTCTTCTACTTCGGTTTCATTAAGTTCTGCAAGTAATTCGTCAAGAGTGATTTCTTCGTCAATCTCTTCTTTTTTAGCTTCGTCTACTTTATCATCTTCTTTCATCTCTTCATCCATTTTTTCCTTATCAGCTTTTTTCTTAGAATCCATTTCTTCGTTAACGTCGTCTTCTTCATACTTATCGTATCCTTCGTCAACGTCTTCTTTGTCCATTTCTTCTAATTTAGCGGCTAACATAGATTTCAAATGAGGAGTAAAAGCTTCTTCTAATGCAGCTTTAGCATTTGCTATAGCAGTTTCTTTTACAGCTTTAGCATCAGCAATTGCTTCTTTAAGCAAGTCTCTGTTTTTTGACATAATCGCAAAATTTAAGTTTGTGAAATACGGTTATTAAGAACCGTAATAGGGATTAATTTGTTTATCGATGCCATATAGGAGATGGCATATTACGGTTATACGTATATGAATATTTCGAAAAATTAAAAAGTAGAACAAGAACCTTTAGAACAAAGGATTTCTTGTATAATACTATTTACTTTAGTATAATCGTAAGTAATTGATTGTTTACCTTCATTTAAAGTATGCATATATGAACCTGGATTTGATGGTGTAGAAACAAAATCCCAACATAATAATTCAAAATCATCTTGTACTTCCATTACTCCACCTCTATCTTCTAAAGAGCCCATACCACGAGATGAAACACCTACAGTTACACCTGCTTTAATTAATTCTGAAAGTATGTTGCCTGATGGTGTTGGTAATACTTCTATTTTACCCATTACATTATCTCCATCCCACCAATAATCAGAAATAAGATGTGATACATTTTGTAGGTTTATAACTGAAGATTCTGGGTGGTCTAATTCCCCCATTGAACGTCTTTCTTTAATAAGTTCACCATATTTTTCCATCTCTCTATCCCATAGATCTTTAGAATAATATCGTCCATTACCATTTTTTACTTCAGCAGAGGCTAGAATTCCTTCAACCATTAAATTACCCGTTTCTTTATTAACATTTTCAGTTAATTGAAGGGGGTTTACTTTAAATGTATTTACCTCTATTAATAGCTTTTTGCTCATTATTTTTTATTTCATCTTAGAATCTCCAGAAAATTTTCTTTTACCATCAGCTTTTTCCATGTTTTCAGAATCAGCTCTTCTCTGAGCCATATCTTGTTTCTTTTTACCATGTTTAGCACCTTCAGCATCATCTAATCTATCATTGTATCCTTGTTTTTTTTCTTCAATTTCTTCTACTTCATCAACTACTTCTGCTTTTTGGTATTTTTTACCACAAGATTTTTCATAGATTTTTTCCATCTTAGCTTTTCTTTTTTCTAAGATTTTAACTTCTTTCTGCATCTGCTTCATTTTCTTTTTATCCATTAACTCAGATAAATTATCATCTTCAGTAACCATATTAATTCGGTCAGATTTAGCTTCAATAACTTCGCTTAATTTATCTAATTTAGCTTCCATAGCTACAATTTGAGCTTGTCTATCAATTTCTGCTAAATCATTATCTAATGATTCTTTTTTTACTTTATTTTTTCCTGGTCCTTTTGCTTTACCTTCAGCTTCATCATCTCTTTTACCAAATTTTCCATAAGAATCATCTCTACGATCTTTCATAGATTGTTCTTTATCTTTTTCAGCACCTCTACGAGCACCTAAAGATTCGTCTTCTCTATCGTCGTATCCTTGTTTTTTTTCTTCTAATTCATCATTTTCTTCCATCATTTGTTTTACAACATTTCCTTGTTGGGATGCTATAGAATTTGGGTGACCTGAAGTAATAACTCCTCCCATTAATGATTCTTTTACTACTGTTTTTATTTTATCTGAGTATCCACTAGCTTTATATTTTCCACTAGCTTCTTCAACTTTTGAATCTTGATACCCTAAACCTTCAACTCCAAAAGCAGCATTTTTCATATAATAATGACCATCTTTAGCTAAATTTTTAGCTACTACTTTTGTTGCTTCTTTAATTGCGTCTCCCAAATCAGCAGATGATACAGTTTCTCTAACCTTATTCATTTCAAAATAAATTCCTTTTTGAAATTCTTCAGCATTTAAATTATCTATGTTACTTTTATCTGCATAGTCAAAATTATGACTTTCAATTTCTTCTACAGTTTTAGCTATTTTATCGGAATCAACTTTTACAGCTTCATCTTCTTTAGCTTTTTTAGTTTCTTCTGCTAAATATTCAGCAAATTTATTTTCAAAATCTAATTTAGGGGTTGCTTCGATTTGAGTAATAGGTTTAAGATCAACATATCCTAAATTTTCATTAATTAAATCTTTAAATAATTTTTCTGCTTTTTTCATTTTTTCTATTTTAATAAAATTTCAATATCTTTTAAATAATCTCCGATTATATCTGTAGGTTTTATTACAGCAAAGGTATTTGGTTGTTCTCTATATGTTTTTATAGTTTCTATTTTAGCCTGACGTAATGATTTTTTTATACTGTCTAGCTTAATTTCTAATTTATCAAAAGCTTCTATACGTTCCTCATGGAATTTAGATGCTTTATCTTCTTGTTCTTTTATATTACCGTTATACATATTATCTTAGGCTTGGGGTTGCATCTTTATCGCTAAAAAGATTTTTTACTTCTAAACCACTTCCTTTTTGTACATAATTACCTTTTTTATTTTTAGGTACTAATTTATACTTAAATTGTTTTACATAAGCATTATCATTAACACCATCTGGGCCTGCTTTTGGTCCTGGGCCTAAATCTGCTCCATCTCCTAATTTACCTTCTTTAGCTAAAGTATATCCTAATTCAGTATATGCTTCATCATCAGCTTTAGCACCTTTTTTTCTAAATGCATACGGTGTTAAATAAGCTCCAGCTCCACCAGAAGTAGACATTTCTTCAACTTCCCCTTCCATAGCCATTCTCTTATATTCATCTGGGTATTCATTACGTAAATGTCTTCTAATTTTATTTCTTATAAGTCTAGCATCTTCATATATTTCTCTAAACTTTTCATCATCTTTAGTTTTAGTATAAACTTTTTTGGCCGTGGCAACTAATTCATCTGCTGTTTCATTTAATTTTTCAAATGAAGGTAATTCAATTACGTCCCATCCAACTTGACCTGTTTCTTTGTCAATTTTATTAACTACAAATTTAGTATCACCATCTTTAGAATAAGTAACATCACCCATTTTGTATTTACCATCTCTAGCTAAATTAGGGGCTGGTGCTTCTTTAATTTTATATTTAAATGCCATTTGCTACTTTAATTTCTTTTACTAATTCATAATATTGTAACAAATCAACTAAATTATCATTATTAACTTTAGTTGATTTATTAACTTCAGTTAAATATTTAGATATTTCATTAATTTTAATTTGAATTACTTGGTCTTTAATTTTTTTAGATTCTTCCTTTAAAATGCTTTTTAAATCATTTATTTTAGAATTATAAAAATTTCTTAAGCCAGGTGTTGAATCTACAGAATTAATAAACTCTTTAAGTACTTGTTTTTGATCATTAGATAAATTATCATATTTAGAATTAAATTTTTCTAAAAGTACTTTATAGGTAAGTATTCTTAAATCTTTATCATAAGTTTGAAATTCTTTTAAAACATCTTCTTTAACTTCTTTAGTATTAACTTCTTGTTTAGTTAAATATTCTAATAAAGTTATTTTATTATCAATTATTTGTTTAGAATCATTTGATTCCTCAGAATTATAACTTTCAATTAGAGTATATAATGAAGCTAATTCTTTATAATTTTTTATTTTGGCACCAAAAAAAACATCTAAATTATAATGTTTTTTAATTTCGTTAATTAAATTATATTTTTGTTTTCTTAAAGTAGTACGATTAAATTTATTAGAAGATTCTAAAATAGTAGTAATTACCATATTTGCTCTTCCTTCGTTTAAAACTTTAGATTTTAAAATAGATTCGTATAATTTATATTCACGACCTAAAGAAGTTTTTACAAAATATTCTTTTAATATATCGATTGCTGGGGAGTCTCCACCTTTCAATGTGTCTGCTGTTATTTGACGTACTAACAGTTCAAAAAGAATGCCTGTATTTTTGTACTTGGAGTGTTTTATTTTCATCAAAAAATATATTTATTTATAAATATGTAAAAATTATTATTCCTTCAATTGGTTTTCATCTAATAATGATGAATCATCTTTATCATGTTCAAATACTAATTGTTTTTTATTCATGTTTTTAAACATATCTTTGTTTTTAAGATAAGTTACTTGGGCATTTTCCAAAGCTAACCCCGATTTATTAGTATCTGTTCTACTGTCTGAGGAGTCATTTTTATCAGTATCTTTCATACGTTTTGTTCCTAGCGGGTCTTTTCCAAAATTACTATCTTGTTTTCCATGATTAGAAATACTATCCTTAGGGCGACCTAAATCATTAGGTGTTGTGTCATATCCTGCTGGTACGTTTCCTGGATCTGAATACATTCTTCCTTTACCATATAATGAAGCTAAATCATGAGGTGTACCATATGATTTACCAGTTTCAACTGGATCATTTCCTTCTGCTTCTATTTGTGCTAATCTAAATTTACGTTTAGCATCTTCACGCATTAAATCTCTGTATTCATCATATTGATCTTCGGATAAATGGAAAATATTATCATAAACCCATTCTGATGGTAAAATATTATCAGTTAATAATTGTGAAGCTAATTCTGTTTTAGATTTAAGTAATTCTATTTTTTCTTGTTCAAATATAATTGATGGTGTTTGCATTGATAACTCAAAATTAGTTAATGCTTCATCTTTATATCCTTGAGCGTATAAATGAACAAGTGCAATTTTATTAAGTTCTGATACTAGTATACGTTGTAAACGCTCAATAGTACGAGCAAAACGAATATCTTCCGCAGCTAAAGTAGCTTTACCTTCTACATTTTCGTCATATCCTAAAAATGCTTTAGGTATTTTTAAAGCTGCAAATAATTTATCTCTTAAATACTCAACATCTTGGATACCATCATAATCTAAACCAGGTGTAGTATCTATTTTTGTAGTTGTATCATTTCCACGAACGGGGATATAAAAATCCTCCATCATGTTTTGCATATTATATTTCAAATTATATTCTCCAGATTTTGGATCTACATAAGGAGTACGTTTCATTTGAGATATAGTTTTTTGCATAAATGCTTCTATTTCATTTGGTGGAATAGAACCAACATTCATATAAAAAATACGTTTTTCAGGAGCACGAGCAATTCTATGAATTAACATTGCATCCTCCATTAATGTATATTGTTTAAATAATTTTCTAGCAGGTTCTATATATGATCTACCATAAGGTAAGAAATTAACATCACCTATTAATCTAAAGTGAGCCATTTCATAATTATCAAAATAAATACCAGTTTGATCATCTTGAAAAGCTTGACCAGGAACTCTATATAACCCAGAATTTGAATTAACTAAACCGTCTGGGGAATATCTATAACGAATTTCTGATGGGTTATCTAAGTTAAATCCTTCCTGTCTTTCAATATGATAAGCTGTGTAAGGTATAACATTATATACACCAAACTTTTCTGATATTTCTAATTTTAAGAAAAAATCACCATATTTTGACATTTGTCTAACCCATGACCATAAGTTAAATTCAATATTTAATACGTCATAAAATAAATTATATAATATTTTTTGAATGTCTTCATTTGCGGAACGAATAGATAATACTTCGCCCATATCATTCTTTAATGTTGATTCATCTGCTATAATATCTAAAGCTGAAGCAATAATAGCATCTTGATCCATTAAATCATATTCAGAATATAATTGTGGTCTAAGATATTGATAATTTACATTAAATTGAGACCCATATAAAGAAGATGGGTTTGTAGAATATATTCTATTATATCTATCTATTAATGAATTTGTTTGTAGTTCACCACTAGTTTGAATAGTATTACTATCTATTACTTTTACTTGATTTCCACCAGCATTACGTATAATTACGTCTGTTGAAAATAATCTCTGTAGTCTACTAAATAAGCCTTTATCTGCCATAGTATATAATTATTGTTATAAATATTAATTATAGAAGCCATCTAATGTCCTCTTTTCCATCTTTTGTGTCTATGTGGTAAGGATTATCATTACCTGAGGAAAAGTATCCACCTTGATACGATGTTCTATTTACTGATATATTATTTAATGCATTTCGGGTTGCATCTAAACCCCTTTGTCTCATTTTTAATGCCGTATCTCTAATATACATAGCTATACCAAATGACATAACTAAATCATCATTGTACCCACTTTGAGCTTCTGCTCTAGCATTACGCCAAATAAATACTTTCATTTCTTCTATCAATCTTTTAGATTGAATCGTTACTCCTTTATCACTAATATATTCCTGGAACTTACCTATTACCATAGGCCTTGTTCTAGATGACATTGTAAAACCAGCTACCATTTTGGAGTGGTCTTGATATTTATCAAAATACGAACTAGCATTTGGGGAGTCACTTCTTTGTGAATAATAAAGATTAGGATATGCTCTGTCTATAGCAACTTGTATAGTTGCCCATCCTATATTAGCATTTTCTATTACTAGCATTGCTTCATTATATTCAGTAGCTAAACCTACTAATAAATGACCAAATTCTTTTGTTCCTAATTGCCCTTTATACTCAGCAACTTGTACATTATTTTCTACATCAATCACATGACAGGCAGAATAATCTTTTCCATCACCTCTAGCAACATCCGCTACTACTACATAGTCTCTAGTATAATCAGCTGATTCCCAAACCCATAAATTTTGATCAGCTCCTCTTTTTTCTAGTGGGTCTTTAATATAAGTTTTTTCGTAAAAATCTATATACTCAGGATAAAATACTATATCCCCAGAAGTGCTAAAATCACAATCACATTCTTGTGCCGCCATTCTAGGATCACCTAATAATTCATCTTGTCTATCTCTCCATTCCTGATTTCTTTCTGGGTGTACATACCAAGGTAATTTAATAGGTAAAAATTCATTTTCTGCAGATTCTGCTCTAACCCATGTTTGATGAAACCAATTACCTGTACCATATGGAGTACTTAATGCTATACATCCACCACCAGTTGCTAATGTTTGTTGAGCTGATGCCCAAATTTCACCAATATTATCAATAAATGCTGCTTCATCAATTAATAGTAGTGATACTGCTTCAGATCTACCTGCATCACTTGAAGCTGATGTTGCTTTAATTTGTGACCCATTTGTTAATCGAAGTGTTAATTTATTATTTTCAGAGGCATCTATTTTAAGCCATGAAGGTAAATTTTCGTACATAAATTTTACCTTTGTAACCATATTTTTAGCCGTTTCTTGCTTGGTTGCAATACATAATATATTTTTATCTTTATGGAAAGTCATCATCCATAATGAATAACCTGCTGATAATGTTGATATACCTAATTGTCTTGACTTTAAAATAATCGAATATGGATTATCACGCATTAGCGTTAATACTTTTTCTTGAAATGGGTATAAATTGAATTGTATACGCCCCCTTTGCGGGTGTTGTATATAACAGTACTTACGCATAAAATGTACGGGATCTTTAGCACATTTAAGATATTCTTTACGTATTACTTGTTTTAATTCAGACATATTATTTTAATAAAAATATTACTCCTACAACAGCAACTAAACCAGCTCCACCCATTAACTTAGTTTTGATTTTTTGTTTTTGCAAATCCTGTTTAAGTCTATTTGATAGTTCTTGAGATAATATTAATTGATCAGATTTGGTTAATAATATATTATTAAAATTATTTACCTGAGAGTTTAAATTAAATATAACACTATCCTTTAAAACTACTTTATGTTCTAATATTTTTATTTTATCCGAAAATAGAACTAATTCTTTTTTAGCTCCATCACCTGTAATTAAATCTTTAATTACTAATTTGACTATCGGCTTTTTTAATTGAATCGAAGTACTGTCTATAACGTTTTGTGAAAAACCTTTCAAGTTCGTCATCATTAAAATTATCAACAGCATCCACTTTAGTACTAATTTCATACCTTAAGTTATTTATTCTATTATCTTTAAGATCTAATTCTTTATCTAATTTAACTATTTGTACAGTTAATGTATCAATTTCAAAAGCCAATTCGTCATTTTTATGGTGTAACGAATCGACTTTATTTTCTAATGCTTGTATTTTATCATTGTACTCACTTATATATTTTTCTTCTTTTTGCAAGAAACAAAAAACTAATATGCAAGCAGCTATTATAACTAATAGATTAAGATTTTTTCCTAACCATGTTTTTGTAAATTTCATCTTATTTATCTATGATAGAATCTAACTCTTTTTTAAGTTTTGTCTTTTTCTTAAGATCAGCTACAATTTTTTCTTTTTCTTCACCTTCTGCTTTTTTATATTTGCGAGCTAAAGATTTCATTTGTTTAGTTAATTGAGCAAGTTCTTCTTTTGCTTTAGCTAAGCCTTTTGTTTTTTTAAGATCTGATGATGTAGGTTCTTTATCCTCATCTTCTCTTAAATCTTCTTTTATAAATTTTGCTTTTGCTTTATCAAAATCTCCTTTATATAATTGCTTTACAATTCTACGTCCAAGAGTTTCTAATTCATCAGCATTTAAGCTATGAGGTTTATTAAAACCTGATAAGTATCCTTTACCTATGTCACCGTAATCAGCTGGGTCGATTACATCATCTGCAGATTTAGCTTCTTTTTCTTCTATACCCGCTTGTTGCTTTTTCTTAATAACATCTGTTAGTTTTTCATCATAAGCTTCTAAACTTTTAAGATCATCTTCTATCTCTTCAGATAACGTAGAAAGTATATTTTCTTTAATGTAATTTTTTAATGCTGATTTTTTCATTATTATAGGATTTTATTATAAATATGTTAAAGCTTAGTAATATTTAATATTTGTTGAATACGTTCCTCTGTAGATCCAGATATTTTTTCAATTTTACCTGCTTTATGCCCATGTCTTTTGATAAGTGTTGTAATAGTAAAATCAATTAAATCTCTATAATGTTCATCTGTTTCGCGTACTCCATTATCTTCAATTTCTATCCCATAAGGAGATATGTAAAATATATAATCATAATCCCTAATAAATTCACTGGCATATGTTTCAAATGCATCCTTATCTTGATGGGGTATTGATTTTGCATTTAAAGTAAATGCCATTACATCAATAACAGTTCTATCTGTAATAACATCTGTTTGTATTAATTCAGCACAACGTTCAGCTAAAAATACAGTTTGACCCTTTAATGTTGAGTCAGTATTTAAAGGAATACCTTGCTCCATTAAAAACTTAGAACGTTCTGTCCTAAACATATAATCTTTAAATTGCTTTGTTTCTTTTAAAGCATTTACTAGTGTAGTTTTTCCTACACTCATTGTACCACATAAACCTATTTTCATATCTTAATTTCTATAATCGGATAATTGTGCTTTCATTGATTGGTTTTTGTAAAAAGGAATACCTTCTCTTTGACGTCTCATTTCTTTCCAATCTTCTTCTGTTTTTTGCATACCATAAAGATAATATTCTGATTTTTTTTCTTTACCCTCTGGTATTAAAGCTGGCCCATCCCAGTTATGTAATTTACCATCCCAAGTATAAGCAATAGTACCATCTGGTTTTGATAATTTTCTTGATTTAGGGAATGTTTGTCCTGTTTCTATGCTCATTATATTTTATTTTATATTAATATACGAAATTATTGTTGATTATCCAAAATATATTCTGCAACATAAGTCCCTTGTGCACCACTTACCGTTATACCTCTAGCTGATAATGCATCGCCAACAAAGTGTACGTTGGGATATTTGGTGAGGGCTAAATTGGTATAATCGACAAGTGGCTCAGGTGATAGATATTTTACTTCGGGTACATAAATACCCCAATCGTCATTTAATGTTGGGAACACTTTCTTCATGTCATTAATAAAATTATATACATAAGGAAAATAAGGCTGCATTGCTTTTGAAATTTCATGTAATCTATCTACTTGAATTGCTGATACATTTTCACCTTCTGATGTTGTTGATGGCTTACGTGTTGGACTATAATATAATCCTGTGCCATCAATTTGTAATTTTTTAACTACATCTCTAGCCCATTCAAATGGTTTATCAATGCCTTGGACTTCCATTAAAATACCAAAGTTAGTCATATTATTTCTAAATGATTCATCTTTTTTAGCATGTCCATTATATGAATGATCACCATATGTTTCTTCTACAGCTACATAAGCTGCATTGTTATTAGTACAAAAGGAACGAAGTGATACTCCTGCTTCCTCAAATTTTCTATATAATTTAAAATCATAACTTATATCAATTAATTTTTGAAAGTGTTTTTGTGGTGCTTCAAATCGAACACCTATTTGAACTGGTTTTGGTTCAGTAGGTAATTCATACTGTTCTGCTAATAATTTACCAAAATCAATACCTGATTTACCTACACCAAATATAAGTTTATCATATTTTAATAATCTTGTATTTTGAGCATTAACATAAAATACTGAACTATCATCAAAATCAATAGCTGTTACTTTAGTTTCCCATATAAATTCTACACCACCATTAACTAAAAAGTCATACCAATTTTTACCTATTTCATGTAAATAATCAGTACCAACGTGCCATACTGGAAATAAACGTAATCCAAAATATGGTTTAATAAAATCTGGTTCTGCTATAGGATTTGAACATTGTACTTCTTCTGGTTTAGGGTGAAAACGTTTAAAATTATCGATTACTTGATCAAATAATTCCATTGCTTTTTCTTCACCACAATATTTAGATAATTGACCACCAATTGAAGTATGATAAGTTAATTTACCATCAGACCAACCTCCTGCTCCTAGGAAACCTGTCATTACCTCTTCATATGGTCTTAAATATGGATCTTTACCCATATCAATTATAGTAATTTTACCTTTAAAACCATTGTCAATTAGCTTAGTAGCAGCATTTACATTTGCTACACCTGCTCCAACCATTACTACATTTTTACTCATATTGTATTCTTATTTATGTGTGAATATACGAACTTAAAATGGCATCTCCAAATGAGATGCCACAGATATCTGTTTATTTTTTAATCGCGACTGGCTATGAATCAGTCTATATGTTATTTATTTTATTTATAAATTAATTCCTGCTATATCTGAGTATAATACTTCTTCTTCATCTCCATCTTTACTAACCGCAAAAACTCCATAATCACCCCACATATCTACATTATCATCGTTATTAGAGTTTGGGTTATATATTATTAATTCTCTACCATCTGATAATTGTATAAAAGCATCATCAGAATCTCCTAAAGCTTTAAGAAGTGATTCTTTATCATAATCTTCTTTAAGTACTTTACCTTCAGCTAAATCATTTTCTAATCCCTCACGTTCAGTATTATCTAGCGAATCTACAAAACTTTGTAAGTCAGTAGGAAAAACTGTTTTGTAATCTATAGATTTTTTTAGTTCTAAATATTTGTCTAGAATTGGATTTTTAGAATCTTCTTCTGTAAGGAATTGTCTAAATCTATTTAGTTCTTTCATTTAATTTATTTTTATCTTTAAATCTGTTGTACCTTTATGTATTCTATGGACATCTCCTTCGTTAATAAATATACGATCTCCTTTTGTTAATGCCAAGGGTAATCGATTATCTAATTGAACTTTCCATCCTTCACCTTCTAATACTTCAATCATTCTATCTTCTCGATCAGAATGCCATACTAAACTTAAGGGGTCAACATCTTTAGAAAATGTTCTTATATTACCTTTATTTACGTATGGGTTCATATTACCAAAAAGTATTCATTTTAGCACCTAAACCTAATGCTGGGGCGTATCTTGGTAAATTACATGACCAATATCCTGCTTTTGTTCTGTCTTTTTTATCTTTACAATTGTGACGTGCTGCAAATGCATTACGTGCTTCTTTGTTTTTGATTTTAGCTCTTAAACCACCGGATCCAAAAGTTACTTTTTTAACTTTATCTCCATCTTTAACGTAAACATAATATGCTTTAGGCCCACCACGTTTTGGTTTACCTAATGCTACTTTTTTACCTTTAAATTCAGCTTCGTCTATTTCTTTTTTAGCTTCTTGTAAAGCTTCCCTAACACCAACTTTAATTTTATCTTTTAAGACTTCAGATTTTTGTTCATCAGTACATTTTTCGTAATCACAATCAAATTTACGACGTGCAATTAAATCTAATCTAAGTAATTCTTCTTGATTATATTTTCTATCTTCTTTTAAGTCTTCTTTATGGTATAGTTTTTCACTTTCACCATTAGGACCGCTTCCATTTTTATCGTGAGGGTTACCTGACATTAATGAACCATCAGGCATTTTATGTAGTTTGCCTTTCCATTCTTTACCATCTTTAGTATAATGTGGAACACCTTCTTTTTCATTTAAT
>Ga0209634_1000700_pt1 | contig 25661 bp, 40 predicted proteins | sample LinPmetageLP40_FD_184043 | JGI IMG/M metagenome (GOLD analysis project Ga0209634, IMG submission 184043) | Marine viral communities from the Pacific Ocean - LP-40 (SPAdes) (version 2) | ecosystem: Environmental > Aquatic > Marine > Oceanic | place: Pacific Ocean | collected 2010-08-26 | reverse complement strand
GGCTTCAGCAGCGTCACCAAAAACTTCCGTAACTCAACTATTTCCTTTTGATTCAACTGGTGCAGCTATTGAAAGTCGTCAAAATCAAAAACAGCAAAATGCTGGGATAATGAGTCTACCGAGGTAATGGCCGATGGTTAAACGAACAGTAGAATCTGCCCACAGCAGATTAGATGGATTGGAAAAAGATATGATTGCTTTGCAAACTGAAGTCAAAATTCAGTTTAAAGAAGTGTTTCTTAGGATAAAACGTCTTGAAGCAGTGTTAATCGCAAGCAGTGGTGCTACCATACTAATGTTGATTATGATATTAAGTAGGATGGAATAAAGTAGGTGGGTGTGAATGATAGACCCAGTAACAGCGTTTGCAGCGGCGAACATGGCTTTCAAAGGAGTGAAAACTCTTGTGGGTGCTGGCCGTGAAATCCAAGATGTTAGCAAACAGTTAGGTTCTTGGTACTCCGCTGTTGCAGATATAACTAAAGCAGAATCACAACGCAAAAATCCCACATGGCTAGATAAACAAACCCACGGCTCTGGTAATATAGAACAAGAAGCTATGGATATTGTCATCCGCAAAAAAACCCTTCTTGAAAAAGAGAAGGAAATTAAGTTTATGTTAGATTATCGATTCGGTTTAGGCACTTATGATGAAATGCTTGGTATGCGTAGGCAGATACGTAAAGAAAGAGAGGATACGGTGTATGCAGCTATGGAAGCAAAAAGGCAGATGGCAAATAATGCTGCGATAGGTGGTCTTTCTTTAGGGATTATTAGTGTTCTTGGTGGTGGGATTTACTTACTCGTATTGGTTACTCAATGATAAATGCGTTAATATTATCGGTGACACTTGTTGGTGTGGCTAATCCTACTCATGTGCAGTGTCATCTATGGAAACGGTTCACAGATGTCAATAATCAAAAAGTATGCGTGTATAGATTTAGTGCGGGTTTTGGTGGATTAGGATATCATTATCCTACGCTAAGTTTTTCAGAGTGTCCAAAAGTTTTTAGTTGCGTCTACGAAAAGAAAGATAAACGCCCTAGTTTGTCAGAAATATTAGATGGCCTTAAAGGAGGCTTTTAAATTATCCACTCTTTGTAACCCTCTGCTAACACTTGGGTACTGATGTTTATTTTGTCCCGCAGTGCTTGGATAACTTTTTCATCTACGGTGTTTTCAACAATAATGTCTATATACGTTACTTTGTTGGTTTGCCCTATCCGATGAGCGCGGTCTTCGCTCTGTAAGCGGACCTCTAAGTCATAACCATTGCTGTAGTATATAACGGTGTGCGCTTCGGTCAGAGTAAGCCCGTAGCCGCCCGTTCGAGGCTGTCCTACAAAGAATCTTAATGGGCTGTCAGGATCTTGAAAACGCTCTACAATAAGCTGTCTTTCTTCTCCTGGAGTTGCACCATAAAATAACTCTATACTTTCCTCGCCATATTGTTTTTTCAACGCTTTTTCTATAATGTGCAGGTCATGTGTAAAGTTCCCCCATATGATCACCTTACCACTGGTTTCTTCTAGCACACTCATAAGTTCGTTTAACTTATTACTAGGCACTTCTATAACCCTATCATCTTCTAACTTTGCAAACCCAGAACAAACTTGTTGCAATCGCAGTAATTGGGTTAACACAGTTGGCGCAGAAACAATGCCTTCACCTTCTATTACTGCAATAGCTGTGCGTTTCATTTGATCATACAGTTTTTTCTGCTCAGGTGTGAGTTCTACTAATCTACGAGTGTAAACTTTATCAGGTAGATCTAAACAATCTTCTTTACGAACTCTGTAACTAAAAGGTTCTAATAAATCGTTTAATTCTTCTAGGTTTTGGTATCCTGTTATTTGGTTGAAAGAATGCGCTCCCATTGTGCGGCGAACCATTTTAGCATAACGGTTTTGAAAAGTCCAAAACGAAGATTGTTTCAAAGACTGGTGTTCTAAAAACTCGCATTGAGTAAATAAATCTAACGGCGATTTAGTCACAGGAGAGCCTGTTAGGATTCTTCTGTACGGAGCAGAATCGCCTAATTTAATTAAATTCTTAGTTCGTTGCGCTGATCGGCTTTTAATTGTAGTGCTTTCATCTACAACAATCATTGCACGGTGTCCTAATAAAAACTTCTTAGCCATTTCTAAACCACGTTTAGTGGACAACGCTTCAATATTCATTAGGAATAAAGTGAGGTCATCTGTAACTTCACTCAACTTTTGTAACTCAGTTAATTTTTTCTGGGTTTTTTGTGGCGACCATACGACTACATTAGCTGTGATATGATCGGGTACATGCGTTGGTATTTCTTTACGTTCCCAGTTTCTGTACACACCCTTTGGTGCAATAATCAAAGCAGAATCTATTTCACCTTTGTCGTACAACATAGCTATATTGTCGAGTACAACTTTTGTTTTTCCTGTTCCCATATCTAAAAACAGAGCGTAATAAGGTTTATCCCAACTACGTTTCAAAGCCTCGAGCTGATGCTCGTACGGCTGGTGCTTGAATTTGTATCGCATGACGCCCCTTTCTACTGGCTACTTTATTTTACTAAAGCAGCTACAAATGGACAACTCTTATTTGTTCAAAGTTAACAGAAAGGGGTTGTTTGTTAACTTTGCTATATAGAGGCAAATCTGTCGATCAGTGTTTTTGTTTTTTAACATTCTCCGATATACAATATCAGATATCACGACTTTTTCCGTACGCGCGACTGTTTTAGAATTAATATTTATAGTCTTCGGTTTTGTTTTATGGCCTATATAGTAAAGTACAACATACGCGACTAAACAGGAGTTTAGCTTTTGGTTTCGTTGTGGTACAAGTAAATACAGTTAGCATGTGGAGAAAGACATGACAGTATACATAACGCAAGAAATGCGGGGTAGGGACATCACTGATGCTATTAGCTTCGGTGATATTGAAGTTCTTACCCTTGCCGAACACCAAGCTAGTTATTCAACACAACCCACACTTCGTAGGATTGCTAGGATACTCAGTAAGTTCAATGATGACGATTACCTGCTTTTATCTGGCGATCCTGCTGTAATAGCTTTGGCAGGGGCAGTAGCCGCAAGGAATAATTCAGGGCGGTTTAAAATGTTAAAATGGGACCGCGAACAGGGTAAATACTTCCCGCTGCAAGCAGACCTTAATTATAAAGTGGGGGGTGAATAAATGGATTTTGAATCTGTATCTGAAGAACTAAGCACTGTAAATGAAACAGGCCTTAGCCAAGTGAGCAGACTTGCTCAAATGCAGCTAAGGTTACAACAGAAAGTAGCGTTGCTGGAATCTGAATTAAAGGATGCTAAAAAAAGTGTACGGGAAATTGCAGAAGATCAACTACCCGCTGCAATGTCTGAACACAATATAACTGAGTTAAAACTTGAGGATGGTTCTAGCATTACAGTAAAAACTTTCTACAGTGCTTCCATACCTAAAGACAGATCTAACGAAGCCTTCCAATGGCTGGTGGATAATAACTTTGGTGATTTAATCAAAAACCAAGTATCTACCAGTTTTGTAAGGGGGCAAGAAGAGCAAGCAGAACAACTTGCTAATGAGTTAGCAGAAAGACAAATGTCCGTTAATACAAAAAAATGGGTGGAACCTATGACATTAAAGGCGTTTGCAAGAGATCAAACTGAGCAGGGTAAAAGTCTCCCTGCAGATTTGTTTGGTTTGTTTATTGGCGAAAAAGCCACAATCACTAAACCCAAGGGGTAAACACATGTCGAAAAAAGAATTAACAGAAACCAAGGGTGGTGCGGTAGCAGCATACGAAGGTTTTGAAGATTTTAGTGGTGAGGGTTTTGCTGAAGTAACCAGCGAAGACCTTGCTATTCCGTTTTTGCGGGTATTAGCGCAACTTAGTCCACAAGTTAACAAACGTGATGCAGCTTATGTGCAGGGCGCAGAAGCAGGGCAGATGTTTAATACTGTGCTTAACGAAACTTATGATGGTGAGAAGGGTGTTTTCGTAATCCCTTGTCATTATAACCGTAGGTTTGTGGAATGGAAAACACGCGAAAACGGTGGGGGTTATGTAGATTCTTATGAACCAACAGATCCTGTAGTGAAAACTACTTTCAAAAGCGATACAGGCCAAGATATGTTACCTAATGGTAATATGTTGAGTAATACAGCCCAGTTTTTTGTAATGATGTTGCACCCCGAACTAGGGCCACAACGCGCACTGATCACAATGTCTTCCACACAGCTTAAAAAAGCGCGTAAATGGATGACACAAGCGCAATCGTTAACTGCTAAAGGCAAAAACGGTGTGTATACTCTACCTTTAATGTCACAGGTTTACAAAATAACCACTGTGCAAGAACAAAACGATAAAGGCACATGGTTCGGCTGGGAAGTTGCGCGGGAACGTGCATTAAACCTTAGCGCAGAAGAAGATGAATTCATGTTCAAACAAGCCTTGGCCTTTGGCAAATCTGTTAAAGCGGGTGATGTGCAAGTCAAAGAAGATAAAACCGCTAATTACGATAAAGAAACAGGTGAGGTATACGAAAAAGAGGTTATGTAACAACACATGGGATTGATCACCTGTGGTTGCAGGGGATTGTTTTTGCTTTGGATGGTTTGAATTTTACCCTTTCAAGTTACGTTCGAAGCGGGGGCAATCCCCAATTTTATTAAACACGTTGAAGAAATATCGTGAGGGTACAATGACAATAGAAAATTTAGCGCGGCAGTTTAGTGAATTATTTAAAGGCAGTGACATTGCTCATGGCACTTTTGTTGTAAACAAAGATCGTCAAAGGGATGGCAAAAAACAAGGAACAGCAAAGGTTTTACGTGAACCCACAACTTTGAGTATGTGGGAAGAACATTTAAAAGGGGGTACGGGGTTAGGTATTATCCCTATTAAAAGCGACAATATGTGCCATTGGGGTGCAATAGATATTGATCAGTATGATGTCAGCCACAAACAGTTAGTTAAAACATTAAGGGATAATAAAATCCCTGCTGTAGTGGGGCGCACTAAATCTGGTGGTGCTCATGTATGGGTATTTTTAAACGAACCTATAACAGCGGAAGAAATGCAAGGACGAATGGCAGAGTTGAGCGCAGCATTGGGTTTTGCTGGCAGTGAGATATTCCCTAAACAAACTACCATTTTGTTAGATCGTGGCGATACAGGCAACTTTTTGAATATGCCTTACTTATCGGGCGATGATTCTACTCGATATGCTTTTGACGATAATGCAGAAGCGTTATCTGCAACAGATTTCATAAAATATGCTAAACAATTTATTTGTACGCCAGACCAATTCCATAACTTAACGATGAGTTTTGGCACACAAGAAGGTGTGATGGAAGAAGGGCCACCCTGTCTACAACATTTATGCAGTGTGGGGTTTGAAGAAGGTTCTCGCAATAATGCTTTGTTCAATTTAGGGGTATATGCTCGTATGTTTGATGAAGTGAACTGGGAAACCTTAGTTCAAAAGTACAATATAGATTATTTAAAACCGCCCCTGAGCCACAACGAAGTTGGCGGGGTTATACGGCAGTTAAAGAAAAAAGAGTATTTTTACAAATGTGAAGACCAACCTATCAAACCTTTTTGCAATAAAGAAGTATGCAAACTCCGTAAATACGGTGTGGGGCCAACAGGCGTAGGCAATGATATGACTAGCCTTACTAAAATAGATGGTGATCCGCCTATATGGATATTAAATGTAGATGGCGAACGGTTAGAATTATCTACAAATGGTTTGACTAGCCAAGGGCAGTTTCAAAAAGAATGTGTGAGCCAAATAAATAAGTTTCCAGTAATGATAGCCCAGCGATCTTGGCAAACACGAATACAGTTGTTGTTAGATAATTTAACAATAATTGAAGTTCCGCCAGATGCTACGCTTAAAGGTGAATTTGTAGATTTACTTACAGCTTTTGCTTGTGAACGTGCTAAGGGTGAAGAAAAAGAAGATGTATTACAGGGCGTTGCCGTGTGGTTAGATGGTAAGGTGTTTTTCCAAGTGAAAGATTTAAAGAAACACCTAACTGTAAATGACTTCAACCATTATACATCTAATAAAATTACGTTGCGCTTACGAGATTTACAGGCCGAAAAAACCTTTTGGCGTGTTCGGGGCAAAGGTGTCCATGTTTGGGGATTACCGCAATCGTTTTTTGAAACACATGATGAATTTATTCAATTGCCTGATTTACCGGCAGATGAAGGTATCATCTAATGAAAATTGTGCTTGGGCCTCCTGGAACAGGAAAAACAACTAAGCTGTTATCATTAGTAGAAAGTTATTTGCAGAGTGGTGTGCCACCAGATCGTATTGGATATTTTGCATTCACCCGTAGAGCAGCTACAGAAGCTATAGATAGAGCCAGTGAGAAGTTTGGGCTTTCCCGTAAAGAGTTGCCCTATTTTAGAACCCTGCATAGTCTAGCTTTTTTGCAAGCGGGGCTTACTCATTCACAAGTAATGACTCCACAAAAATACCAAGAAGTAGCTGATTGGTTAAAGATAGGTAGGTTTTACACAGGTACACCTGTAGATCAAGGGCCATACAAAGATTTCGGTTATGGAGATAAGTTTTTAGAAATAATAAATATGTCTCGCATTTTGCGGCAACCGTTGCGTAAGATATATAATGAAAGTATTGTCCCATTAAAAACAGATTGGTCTAGGGTTGAATACGTTAACAAAGGGTTAGAACATTGGAAACGCTCTTATGCGTTAGAAGATTATGCGGGGATGTTAGAAACATTCATAGAAAGAAAGTTGTGCCCGAAGCTAGAAGTAGTGTTCATAGATGAAGCCCAAGATCTTTCTCCCATCCAATGGGAGATGGCCCGTATGTTAGAAGCTAATAGTAAAATCTGTTATGTGGCGGGGGATGATGATCAAGCGATTTTTAGATATGCAGGAGCAGATGTAGAGCATTTTGTCGGTCTCAACGGTGAAGTGACGTTATTAAATAAATCTTATAGAATACCTTCTCTGCACCATGAGTTAAGTCATAAGATTATACGCAAAATTGTTGGCAGACGTGAAAAAATATTCACGCCTAAAGAATCCCACGGAAGTGTAGTCTGGCATAGACACTCTGAAGAAGTAGATTTATCATCAGGCCAATGGCTGTTACTCAGCCGAACAACACGAGGCGCACAACAAATTGAAGAAGAAGTACGCCGACGAGGACATTTGTACATCTATAACGGATCTAAAAGTATAGATAGTAAGGTATTGGAGGCTGTTCGGTTGTGGGAACATTTGCGGCAAGGAAACCGTTTGAACGCAGAACATGTTCGGTTAGTTTACAAACAGATGCTGCTCAACAGCCAAGTTGCTTACGGATTTAAAACAATGCCCGATGGTGATGATAGTGTGTTTTACAGCTTAGAAGATTTACGCCAAAATCACGGGTTACTACATACTCACCCTTGGGATGTAGGGTTAGGGAAAATATCAGAACGTGACCGTACATATATTAAAGCATGTTTGCGAAAAGGTGAAAGTTTAACAGAAACTCCAAGGCTGCGTATATCTACTATACACTCAGCAAAAGGAGCGGAAGCAACTAATGTCATGCTGTTAACAGATACCATGCGTCGACCTTATAGTATGTGGCGCAAAATAAATACCTACGAGGAAGATGAAGCTAGGGTATTCTATGTTGGCCTTACTAGAGCTACAGATAATTTACACCTGATCCACCCTATGTTTAGTCAAGGTTATTTGTTATCACACTGAGTAAATAGTAGTTATCATTATAAACTAGGCGGGTATATTTAAAGTACAGGTAAAAATAGGAAGGATTACCAAGTGACGAACAGTTACCAATACTTCACTAAAGATATGCTTATTGAAACCAATGCTGCGGCTATTAAGGAAAAACGCAACCGTAGCATTGATACTGAAATACTACAGCAACTCGACGACGACTTCAAGTTTCCTGTAGTATTTGCAATGGAGCATAACCAAGTAGAAATGCGTGTGAAAGTATTAATAGCACCAGAACTAAATGTAATGCTCGATATGTCTTTCGACCGTTTTAATGATTTACCAGTAGTTGAAGTTGAAGTTGAAAACGCCACTATGCACTAACTCTAGAAAGGAGTAACAATGGCACACTTAGTAGAAACGATGGCTTATGCGGGGCAAGTCCCTTGGCATGGGTTAGGTACTAAAGTTGACAACACTATGTCACCTGAAGAAATGCTTAAAGCCGCCCAGATCGACTGGACAGTAAGCAAACGCCCAGCATACACGGTTTCTAAGCCGGACTGCTGGAATATTGTCGATCCTACAGGCGAAGCAAATTTTATTCGCGCTGAAGATAGCTACTTTCTTACACGCGACAGCGATAACAAAATACTTTCGCATTGCGGCGAAGGCTACATACCTTTTCAAAACGCGGAAGTAATGGACTTTTTCAAAAAGTTTACCGAAGCTGGGGCCATGAATATGGAAACAGCGGGTAGCCTAAAAGATGGTAAAGACATTTGGGGCTTGGCTAAATTAACAGATAAGTTCAAGCTGGCTGGTAATGATGAAGTTGGCGGGTACTTGTTACTGAACAATAGCCACCAAGTCGGTAAAGCTATGACCATTATGTTCACGCCCATACGAGTTGTATGCAACAATACGCTCACACAAGCGTTAGGTGAAACAGGTTCACGGTTCCGTGTACTACACCTACAAATGTTCGACGAAGAAATACATAAGGCTGCGGAAGAGGCTTTGGGTTTGAGTGGCGAACAAATGAAGTTCTTCCAAGAGCAAGCTGAGTTTTTATCTAGCAAACGGGCAAAAGCCTTCGACCTTGATAACTTTATAGCTGAGTTATGTCAACCTAACTTGTTGATAGAACGTGCCAAGGCTGGCAATCCTAATGCATTGCCGCCAATGCGTGATGAATTCAAACGCAATGCAGAGGCTGTGCGCGAAGCTGTAGAAGTTTCTCCTGGAGCTGACCTTGCTTCGGCCAAAGGCACATGGTGGGGAGCACTGAATGCGGTAACGTATGTAGTTGATCACCAGAAAAAGTCTAAAGTTGAGGGTAACTCTTTGCACTCAGCTTGGTTTGGTACGGGTGCGAATTTAAAACGCAAAGCATTGACCAAAGCTATTGAATATGCTAATGTAGCTTGATAAAGTAGCTATTGTCTTGGTATAGCCTGTGAACTAAAATGGGCTATACCAATTTTCCATAGAAAGGGAGATAAATGTTTTACGCAATATGTGATGGACCGCCGTGGTTTTTCTTAAAGTTTGAAACATTAGAAGCTATGAAGACTTGCGATGCTATCGATGAATATAGCATTGTTTATTCCACCCCTGAACAACTGTTTAATTCTTGTACCAAACCAGAGTTAGAAGCTCTTGTTCTTAATGTGTTGCTTGCGAGTGATTGTAAGGAACAAAAAGCGTTGGCAGAATCAATTCGCAAACAAATTGCTACTCCTGCTTTTCTTGAACTTTTCACTAAAGAACGCGCAACCAAAACACTACACGAAATCGTAATAAAACAGGCTTCCTTTTGGAAGGCTAAAAAAGGAACAAAACCTATGCCTACTTACACAGATGTTTCTGATCTTCCAGAACCAATACTTGTAACAAAAATCAGACAAGTGCGAACGAGGTTTAATAACGATGATAAAATTATTCTTCTAACAGATAAACCCAACATTCGTGAAGGTACTAATCGTTACCGTAACATGTCTGTTGTTATGGATTGTGAAACAGTAGGCGAAGCAATGGAAAAACTTCGTGCTTTAGATCCTAGTCCCGGAAGTGGCATGGATATCCGTATCGCAATAAAAGCTGGCGTAATTGAATTAGAGGAAGTGTAAACAATGCAAACCGAAGCCGTAGAAAGTTACTTCGGTTGGATCAATGAGCGACACGCTATATATCAGCGCAGGGTGGCAGGTAAAAACCCACCTTGGACTGATGATCCAATCTTACAAACATATAAATTCACAAACCCGTTTAGGGAAAACGATCGCGTTACTATTTGGATGCGGCAAAACTGGACAAAACCAAACGAAAACAAAGCTACTTGGGGGGATATGTTTTTCAACTGCTGTTTGTTCCGAATGGTGGGAACAACAGAGTTTGCTGAAGAGCATGGTTGGGTTACTGATTGGAACCCTGAGCAAACTAAAGCCTTGATACAACAAAGGTTAGCAGATAAGAAGCGTACTTTCACAGGAGCGTATATTATCACTAATCAAGGGTTGAAGTGCAGCAAAGCAGAAGTTGTTGTTGATCATTTCCTGACCCCTATTTGGAAAGCAAGAGATTGGCTTGGTAAACTAGCCTCTGTAGAAAAAAGTCTACAAGCTACCCATGAAAGGTTAAAAGAATACCGTGGTTGGGGAGGTGGCGGCTTTATGTCTTACGAAGTTGTTACGGACTTAAACTATACTCCCGTACTGTGGGGGTCTGCAGATAGATATACTTGGGCTAACGCTGGTCCTGGAGCAGTGCGTGGGTTGAATAGAATACATGGGCGTGAATTAAAAAAGAGTATGAAGCAGCCCCAAGCTAATGAAGAAATGTTGCAATTATTAGTTCATGCGGGAGCTCATATAGGCGTTCATATAAATATATGTGATGTAGATATGCGAACTATTGAACATAGCTTGTGTGAGTGGGATAAATATGAGCGTGTGCGGTTAGGCCAAGGCAGACCCCGAAGTTTGTTTAAACCTCTTTCTACAACGAGTTGGGGTACAGTAGCATGACAATGAAAGTTGATCTATTTTACCTGAGTCCTAACCCCTATGGTGGTTGGGTCACATACACTTGTCATTTGATGGAAGCCTTGGAAAGCGTAGGGGTAGAAGTCAACCTATTTAAAATTCGTCCCCGTAGTGAAAAGAACAAACGCAAGTTCGGTTATGATAAAGAATACCGTAACATCACAATGGTAGAAGCTCTTGTTCGGCCAACAATGAAGTTGATTGTAGCAGGGGCTAAACAGTTCAAAGAACAAACGAAGGAATTGTACGAGTTTGGTAATGCGAGCATTGTCATTCACGACCCTACTGAATTAAAAAACATGCCCCGAAAATTAGATCCCCGTAGGTGTGTTGTTATTCGCAAAATTGGTTTGAAAACTTTAACCGATGAAGATGCTCTTAGGGTAAGGGAACCTGCGTTTATCCGGCATCCGTACAGTTGTGGTGAGCCAGCGGGGGAAATGCCTACGAACAGATTGTTTAATGCAGTTAGCACTAGCCGCATAGATTTTGATAAACATACAGAAATCTTATTAGATGCAAATAGGCTGTTAGAAGAACATCACCAAATAGATATACGGGGGTTTGAAAACAGGCTCTACACTAAATTCAAAATCGTACCTAAATACCCTGAGTGGGTTCAATCTAAAGCCCATTACCCACGTGAAAGAGATTATGCGCGTAGGTTCATGCTGGATTACAAGTTTAATGTAGATATGACCATAATTAAAGGTGATGGCGGCGGTACTCAATACACTTGGCTAGAAGCATGGAGTGCGGGTTGTATTCCTATTATCAATATTGAATGGCTGTTAGAAAAGCCTGATGATATGATTCCTGGATACAACTGTATTGCTGTAGCAGGAGCAGAAGAGTTAGCTGAAATCCTACAAGGCAAACGGAACGGTGCTGTTATCACAGACCAAAAACTGCGGGAGTTGCAGCAAGGTGGTTACAGGAGTTTAGAACAGCATAACGCCCACATGATAGGTGGAGAATACTTAGCCTTCCTTACTGGACAAGCCGTGTAAGCCCCGTTAGATGGGCATGAGTTATAATTGCGGGTGGTTACAGCCCCCCGCACCACTTTTAATCGTAGAGGCGTTGTATGCAGTCTTTTTATGTTCGTAACGTGGCGGAAGCCCTATACGTTGCAAAGCAAGCTCTTTTGTTAAAGGGCGTAGAAGTAGAAACTAGAAACGGCCCCGCTTTAGAATTTCCTACTCCAGTAACAACCGTTTATACTCACAGTCGTGAAAGGGTGCTGTTTTATCCAGAACGGGATGCCAACCCATATTTTCATTTTATGGAAGGTATGTGGATGCTGGCAGGGCGCAATGATGTTGAATGGATAAGCCAGTTTAATTCTAACATCAGCAGCTATAGCGATGATGGCGATGTGTTCCACGGCGCGTATGGTTTTAGATGGCGCGAATGGTTTGGGGGCGATCAATTAAAAATAGCCCAACACAGATTAATGACATTTAAAAATGATCGCCGTGCTGTGGTGGGTATGTGGGATCCTTGGGAAGATTTGCGTGAGCATAACGCAGGAAAAGATTATCCCTGTAATACTCAGGCTTTCTTTTGGGCGCGTGAAGGCAAACTAAACATGAGTATTGTGAATCGCAGCAATGATATGATTTGGGGTGCGTATGGCGCAAATGCTGTGCATATGTCTATGTTGTTAGAGTATATGGCAGCAATGACTGGGTTTCAAGTCGGATTATACTATCAAATTTCTAACAATCTTCACGCCTACAAAAAGACGTTAGCTAAGTTAGATAATATGCAACCCGATTATAATTCATATCTTTTGTTAGACAAAAGGTCAGACGACAATACCCCTACACCACTTGTAACTCATCCCGACACCTTTGATGAGGAGCTTCGTAGGTGGATAACTAAAGATAGATATTGTTTACGCAATGCCGTTTTTGCAGATATTTGTGAACCAATGCGGAAATCATGGGATTGTTGGAAACAAAAAAATCTCACAGGTGCGGTGAATCACGCATTTACTATTAGAGATGCAGCTTGGCGGAAGGCTTGCGTTGAATGGCTACAAAGGAGAATGAAATGACTAAAGTTATTGTTGATATAGGGTGCTTCAACGCCCGAACACTGTCGCTTGCAAATAAACTTTTACATCGCAAAAAGGAAAAGTGGTTCGGTCTTATGGTAGAACCAAATGCCCATATGGAAAAAGATATTCACAAAAGTTTAAAAGGAACAGATTATGTTTACGATCACTGTGCTATAAGTGATGTAGATGAAATGGGTAGACTTTATTTTGGTAAGTATGGGTTTTTTGATAGGCGGTCTCCAGCACAAAAAGAAAAGTGCATGAGATCTTCACTGCGAAACAATGAACCCTTTGTTCGCCAACATTTAACAGATGAGTATCAACAGGTTCCAGTGAAAAAGTTGCAAACACTTTTTAAAAATCACGGCATTACTCATGTAGATATTTTAAAAGTAGATACTGAAGGTAATGATACCCGAATATTTTCTAGTTATGATTGGTCTGTAATGCCAGATGAAATTATTACAGAAGACCATGTAGCTGTTCGGGGTAAAACTACATCTTCATATTTTAACGAACAAGAAAAGTCCCGTGTGCAAAAGTACGCTATACTTTCTTCGCGGGGTTACGCATTCCAATCTGCAAAAGAATGTAATAGTTATTGGAAAAGGAGCACTTAATGTCTGAGATGATGGTAGCCGTAGATATCGTAGCTAGGGCAGATGTAACTGCTTTAGAAAAAGCAGAAGAAAGCTATGGCGATAGTTGGAAAAAACGTGGTGGTGTAGGTGCTTTTATGATGTTGGCTCGTAAATGGGATAGATTAGAAAAACAAGTTGAAAATATGGATTACGATGTGTTTGAAGCTATAAGAGATGATAACCGTGAAGAAGGTGTTATAGATGATGTGCGCGATTTGCGGCGTTATTTAATGTTAGTAGAAGCAGAAATACTACGCACTGCAGAGTTAGATGCTAAAAAGTTACGTGCAGCAGAACCAAGGTCTTATTTTGATGAAAATAAAGAACTGTTTTTAGAATGTGGGGATGAGTGGAAAAGAGATAGTGTCAGACAAACTTGACGAACAAGTGCTTGCTACATGCAACTGTGGGGCCAGCCCCCGAACAGTTACTTTTCGTAACTTAAAGAATCGTTGGCCCCATTGTAAAAAGTGCTCCCAACCTATGAAAGTAAAACCTAATGCAATTTCCTCTATTCAAGCCACCGACCGAATGGGTTATCCCAGACGGATACCCGAATCTGAGTAATGCTAAAGAAGTTGCTATAGATTTAGAAACTAAAGACCCAAACCTAACTACGATGGGTTCAGGCTGGGCGCGTAAAGATGGTCATGTAATTGGTATTGCTGTAGCTGTAGAAGGTGATCAATGGTACTTCCCCATAAGGCATGAGCTTGGCCCTAATTTAGATGTAAAGCGTACATTGAGTTGGTTACAAGACGTATGTAATGTTGATCGTGATTATGTGTTTCACAATGCTCCTTACGACGTAGGCTGGTTACTGGCTGAAGGAGTACAAGTGCATGGCCGAATTGTAGATACAATGGTTGTGGCTCCCTTGTTAGATGAAAATAGGTTCAGTTATGCCTTAAATGCTGTGGGCAGAGATTATTTGCAAGAGCGCAAATCAGAAGCAGAGTTACGTGAAGCCGCCGCTGCTTTTGGTATCAATGCTAAAAGCGAGATGTTTAAACTCCCAGCGGCATATGTCGGGTTATACGCAGAACAAGATGCAGCACTTACTTTACGATTGTGGAAGCACTTCCAAACTTTAATTATAAAGGAAGACATTTCTGACATTGTAGATCTTGAGTTAAAGGTGTTGAAAACCATAGTTCCAATGCGACAGCTTGGTGTGTGCGTAGATTTAGATAAAACAGAGCTTGTTAAAGTAGATTTAGCAAAGCGTGAGAAAAAACTATTAGATGCTATTACTCAACGCACAGGCATCGCTGTTGAAATATGGGCCGCAGATAGCGTAGCAAAAGCCTTTGATGTATTAAATTTAGAATACAGTCGCACTGAAAATACTGGTGCGCCGAGTTTTACAAAAGGATTTTTAAAACATCACCCGCATGAAGTCGCACAAATGATTGTAGAAGCGCGGGAGTTACAAAAAGCTCGCAGCACTTTTGTAGATTCGATACTTAAACACCAAGTTAATGGGCGCATACATGCAGAGCTTCACCCGCTGCGTTCAGACCAAGGTGGGACAGTCACAGGGCGGTTTAGCTGTAGTAACCCTAACCTACAGCAGATACCCGCTCGAGACCCCGTCATAGGGCCGCTTATACGCAGCTTATTTATCCCCGAACAAGGAACTGTTTGGGGCGCGTTCGATTACTCTAGCCAAGAACCGCGCATAGTTGTGCATTATGCTAAACTTATGGGGTTCAAAGGAGCAGCAGAATTCGCCGCTCAATATAATGAAGATGCTCGTACTGATTTTCACCAAATGGCGGCTGATGTTGTGGGTGTCCCACGCAAACAAGCTAAAGATATTAACTTAGGATTATTTTATGGCATGGGTTCTAAAAAGCTGGCTGCTAGTCTTGGTTTAGAATTTGAAGATGCAAAAGAATTATTCAGTACATATCACGACAAAGTACCTTTTGTGCGTGAGTTGAGTGAATATGCCATTAATCGTGCAAGTAAACGGGGTGTGATTCGTACAGTTCTAGGTCGCAGGTGTAGATTCGATAAATGGGAACCAACACGGTATGGCAGCTGGAAGCCAATGACTCATCAAGAAGCTCACGCCGAACATGGGCCTGCTATCAAACGAGCTTTCACTTACAAAGCCTTAAATAAATTAATCCAAGGTAGTGCAGCTGATCAAACTAAAGCTGCAATGGTCGCGTTATACGAAGAAGGTATCTTACCCATGCTGCAAGTGCATGATGAGTTAGACCTTTCTATAGAAAACGAAGCCCAAGGTAAACGTGTCGTAGAAATTATGGAAAACTGTGTCAATTTAGAAGTTCCCTCAGTAGTAGACGCAGAGTTTGGACCAAACTGGGGGGAAGCAAAACAAACCTTTACGGAGAAACCATGGACCAGAGGACTAAAACACCAACACAGCGAAATGTTGACCTAAAAGCAATACATCAAAGGTTAAAAGGCGGTCATGTATTAAGATATCATGCAAAACCCGAAATCGCAGATGGGCAGAATGTAGCAGCGCATACATGGAGAGCGATGGTTATATTGCAAACGCTTTGGCCCGATAGTAGCAAAAACGCAATGATTCACATGATGTATCATGATGTAGCAGAAGCAGAAACAGGTGATATCCCTGCAACAACTAAATGGAACTATCCACAATTCGCAGAAACCTTACAACAAATAGAATACGATTATGCAAACAAACTAAATATCGGTTTTGAAACATTCCCCGTAGGCGTAGAAGAACGCGATATGTGCGATATTGCAGATAAATTAGAGTTAACTATGCATTGTTTTAGGTTGATGCAAACAGGAAATACTTTTGCTCATGAAGTATTCAACACAGGTGTTCGTTATCTCACAAAAACATATTTAGGTAATGATGAAAACAGATCTAAATACCGCCGTGTTGAACAAATTTTGATTGAATTAATGAATGCTGCACCAGCCACAAGTGGATATATTAAGAATAAATAAGAATAGTCCGTACTTATAACCATGTTACACTAATAGTGTTCTATAGAAAGGGAACTATCATGCTAATAAATTCACAAACCGACCTAACTGTTTCGCTAGAAGGCGGTAGTCTTACTGATGTAGGGGGCTATCCTAAATACTGGGTTTGCAAAGATGGCACAATACTTTCGTATAAAGCTGTACACGATAACCTGCAATTAGTAAAAAATGCTATTACTAATGACGAAACTATCGACTCAGACCCTAACTGGTGTGTTATCGCTTGCGAAATAAACTACGAAAATGATTACTTAGGCTGTGATCATACTAATACTGTTATTCCATCTGCATATGGGGGCATGGAAGACTCACAACACCTATGAATATTTTTATACTAGACTGGGCGCATGATGTTTGCGCCCAGTATCATTGCGACAAACACGTTGTCAAAATGCCATTAGAAACCGCACAAATGCTCAGCACTACACATCACCGCTACAGCAACGACGGACCATACCTACCAGTACATCAAAAACACCCCTGTACTCTATGGGCAGGGCAAACTGTTGAAAATTATCGGTGGTTGTGGTCTCTAGGTAAAGCATTATGCGCTGAGTACACGTTCAGGTATAACAAAGTTCACGGCTGCGAAAGAATACTTTCCATTTTGCGCTGTCCCCCTATAAATCTCACTGCACGAGGGGCAACTGCTCCTGCTCAAGCAATGCCAGACCAATATAAACATCACGATACATTAATCGCCTATCAACAATATTACATCCACGAAAAAGCAAGGCTCTGTAAATGGAAAAACCGCCCAATTCCACCATTCATGCAACCGATAATGTCATCCCATTCGTAAAGAAAGAAAAATCATCCCATGATGACGAGAGAAATATTGTTATTACAGAAGAATATGTAGATGTATTGAGCTGCTCACTCTGTGGATCGCATTCGTTCATTCTCTTAAAAGAACCAATTAGACGGATCGCTTGCGATGAATGTGGATCACTTTTAGGAGCTCGGTGGACAACGAGAAAGAGAGATTGGGAAAAATTTAGAGTGAAAAAAGAAGATCTAACGTAATTTAAAAAGATCTAACAAGTAGGCGCAAAATCATGTCACTTTTAGTTGGTAACTTATCCGTCCAAAATAATATTTTGAACAAATAAGACATGCGTCATACATTATAATAGGTTAATATGGGTCATAACAACCAAACATGAAGGAGAAAGTTCATGAGTAAATTAGTGAGAATTCAAGGTGGGCATCCAGGCATGACCAAAAGTAATGCCTCCCGCAAAAAAGACACTACAGACTGGAAACCTATTAACAGAGCAGCAAAACGTGCGATTCTTGCACAAGCCAAGAAAAGGAAAATAGCATGACTTCCTTACAAGAAATTCTTGACCGTGCTGTAAATCACGCCCTACAAATGGAAGAACCCTGTATAGATAAAACAGGCTGTCTATATCGTTATGGCGAAAACAAGTGCATGGTCGGTGCTTTTATTTCTGATGAAGACCATAACGACAAAATGGAAGGTCATGGAATCACTGCTACTATAGAAATTCAATATGCTGTGGCACGAACCCTTGAACAAGAGTTACTTTCTGCAAAACAGTTGAAACTTTTTACTGATTTGCAGTGCGCCCATGACGATGTAGCTGAAGATTTCAGGGATGAACATGAAATGCACGAAACACCTTGGTACGACGTTATACGTCCTAGGCTACAAAACGTCGCTAGGAAATATCACCTGACGTTGAACGACGAAGGCCGTTTCTAAAAACTTATGGGGATAATGCTGTTATCCCCATTTTTAAAACAAAACCGAGATAAATTATGACTGAAAAAATAATTGAGTTTCCAACACTATCAAATATAGACAAACAATGGTTAGATCTAGAAAACCAAAAAAAGATCATAGAGAAACAAAAAGAACAAATAAGATTAGTCCTTAATAAAATCCGGTAGTACACTATAATTGGCAAAACACTCACAGAAAGGAGTTCAATATGCCAGACCAAACCGAAATCACAACGCAAGACGTTAGTGAAAAACTGCGCGGTGACCTGCGTATGTTTGATGGTACAGCGCAATGGTATCGCCACCCCTTCAATTCTAATTTACTTTATACCGATGGTACAAAGTTCTTTGCAGAAAAAGCTGGGGCGTACTGGTTCTTAGATATTGTAGCAACCGAACTAGCAGACCTAATGGAAACTGAAGAGTTCATGGTTATTGCATTAAATGTAAAAGGTATGTCAGCTACGATTACCGCAGGTGATGGCAATGGCAATGACCTTTGGCAACGCGATATCGATTTTACCGATGCACCGGATGGCGTTTGGAAGTTTTTCTTCGCCAACAATGTACTTTATCTGCCGAGCGAACACTAATGGTTATCGGCGGTTATTCAATGACTCGTGTGTTTGACAGTATTACTGTCAAACACTACGAAGCAGGGCAAGACTTCTTCATGCAAGGAGATGATGCTACACAGTTTCTTGCCGAGTGGGAACAATGGCAAGAAATTGTAGACAACAACTTTCGTGACTTTTTACACGCTCACGAATACAACACATTATTCCAATAAGGAGGTAATTATGAACGGATTACTTGAACTTATCGCCAAAATACAATGGCGATACATGGACTCACCTGATTACGATACTTTCGCAGGTGTTGAAAGCCAAACAGCTATGATCTGTGACCAAATGAAACACAGAATATATATCATGGATCACGATAAACTTCACATTATAGAGATTGACAGCGGTGAAGAAAAAGTATATGAGTTAAACCTAACTCTTCACGCTAACGTACCGCTGATTGCAGATTGCAGCGAGGCTTTACCCGCCTAAGTGCCTGAAGAGGGGGCAGGTGCTGCGAACCCCCTCACCACAAAAAAGGAAAACCTATGGGAATCATGCGTAAATGGGGATATTATAATATTCTTCACGAATCACAAACAGGAAAAATAAAGACTAAAATTAAAACTCTCACTATAAATCCACACAGCAAACTCAGCGATCAACTACATCATCATCGCAACGAACAATGGTACATTATCAGCGGAAACCTGATTGTAACTATTCAAGAACACTGGCGCAGAGGTGGTGATTACCTAGAAAACAACCACCTCAAACCACATGATACTTTATTGATAAAAAAAGATCAATGGCACTTAACATCAAATCCATACAACGAACCCTGTATCGTATTAGAAACTCAATATGGCGAAAGCTGTGAAGAAGAAGATATTCAACGCAGACAATTAATCCCGTATGAAGAAGGCATGACTATGACTTGTTCTGATTGCAATGGGGCAGAAAGAATACTGTACGATAAACCAATTGTAGATTTTGTCAATGGCGGTTGGTTTGAAGAAGAACGACATGATTGCAAAGCCTGTGTAGATGGAAAAGTACCTATCCCTGAAGATTTTCTCGTAGAAGCAGATAACGGGGATTTATATGTAAGGGAAAACATAAAATGACTTTTGAATCTTCAACCTATACAATAGGCATCGTTACAGGAGGATTTGACCCAATACATTCTGGTCATATTGATTATATTTTTGAAGCCAGTAAAAAATGTCATCAACTCATAATCGGGCCAAACAGCGACAACTGGTTAAAACGCAAAAAAGGTCAAGCATTCATGACATGGGATGAAAGATCCTATATTATAAAACATCTTAATCTTGATTGTTTTTTCACAGTTCTACCATTTAATGATGATGACGATAGCGCAAACGATTTAATATCTATTGTAGATCAACAATGGAAGGACAAAAACTATTTCGTAAAATTATTGTTCATGAACGGGGGCGATAGACAACCAAATTCTATCCCTGAAAACTACATCAGCTCACGGGGCAACGAAGTATTTTACGAGTACGGCGTAGGGGGAAACACTAAACGCAATTCATCTAGTCAACTATTAAACGATTATCAAATCACCACATGGCAAAATAAGAGTAAAAAAGAATAGTCTATATATAAATCTGCTTATAAACTGTAAGTAAGCAAGGGATGCACCCTCGCTCGATAACCCAAGAAAGGGGTAATTATGGAACAGAAAGAAGTTCTCAATGATATCACACATGTTACTGATCATCTTTATAGTAGTAATCTGGATGCTGATATTTCCAAAATAAAAAACGTAAATCTTGATGCTGATATTTCTATAGATAGTAAGGTAATTAACGCATACGATGCCAAAACCAATCGCGGTGCAGAAACACGCGCTTGCTTTGAAAACATCGGGTATGAGTTCGCGTGCCTATTTCAAGCAATAGAACAATACGAAGTTCGTATAGCTGAGCTTGAAACCAAAGTATCAGACCTAGCAGATGATATAGATTCCCATACCACAGGCCATGAAGATTACGTAGATGAAGCAATAGAAACACATCGCGATGCAGAAGATCAACTCTTAGATGATAAAATACAGGATAAATTATCCGAAGCAAGATTCAGCGTACAGGTAGAGTTTTAATGCAAATAGAAATAACCGTAGACGGCATCCCCCACAAAAAAGTGGGGGAGGCCCTAACCGAGCTCGTAACAACAGAAGTACAAGCTCACAATTACTGGTCTAAACGCGGATCTGAATTACTAAATGTAGATCTAAGCAAAGGTAACATCAATCTACAAGACTTACTAGATGAAGTGACTAGCATATACATTATAAAAGCCGCAATCATATGCGACAACAAGCAGCAGATAGCCAAAACACTCGGGTTAGGTAGTTATCAAACAGTAACTAATAAAACGAAAAAGTTGGGCATTAATCTAAGCGAATACGGCCTATGAAAGAATTTTTCATAGATCGCGCCAGCTACGGCAAAACTCGCACAGCCGTAGGTGAATATCTGCGCCTATGCGAACGTGAATTCAACCTTGAAACAACCATCAACCATACAAGGTTAGAAGAATTCACAGCCGATCGTAAAGTGGGCGCACTCGCATTCACACTCGCCAGCATCTGCCATAAACATCCTGAAGCTCACGCAAATTTGCAAAAACAAATCCAAAACAAACAACGCGCTGTAGCTCAATTAGAAGCAAGGAAAACCCGCTATGAGAACTAACCAAATCAGTGATAACAAAATTCATTCCAATACTCGCAAAACTTGGAAACCTGAAGAAATAGCTGAACTAATAGAACTTTACGAAGCAGATATAAAAACCGCCGATATTGCTACCCATCTAGGCAGGACACCAAAAGCAGTATATGACCGCATAAGTCTCGTACGGGGACAACTAAAAGCTAAACCCCGAAAAACACCTAAACCATCTAAAAAGTCTAAAAAGTCTGAATTATCCGATGATTATGTAGATACTCACGCCGATTTACAAAGCACTCACTTCCCAACAATGGCTGATGATTGGGACGCTGTTCGTAATATAGGCAAAAAATCAAAAACACCCGAACCCATAACAATCAAACCCAAAAAACTTGCACTCACTCTAAAACCCGAACAAACAAACAACACTCACTGGGTAATTCCAAAACAACTCGTTACCTTCTGCATTATTGCAATCATCGTCGCTATAACAGCATACACCATCGGGTACACAAGCAAATAACAGTAGTCAAATAAAAGAAAAAACACTATCATATAATCACGCAATACGGATCATTCCTTAACCCATTACCTGCGCTCCTCCGTATTGCGTACTTTACGACATGTTTACTTCTCCCTAACTCCCATGCATGCTCAATCATGCATGGGTTTTTTACTTCAAAAACGACTTTGCTATATAGGAGTAAAATCGGAATGGAATGAAATTCGTTTTTCAGATCGGATAATATACAATATCACGATATACCACATAATCAATAGGTTAGCATGGATTACTGACCAATGACTCCGATATCACAATAAAGATTCAGTAACTTTCTCTGTACGCGCGACGATTTTGGAAAAGAAAAAAAACTTACTCCTTTTCGTTTTTGGTCCTATATAGCAAAGTGATCCCATCCTGTAGAAGAAGGAAAAAATAAAGATGCCTCTCGCTAAAGCTACTCACAAAAATAAGCTAGACGTCGTTGCAAATCCTCGAACAGAAAAGAACATCACTCCGAAACAAGAAGAATTCTGTAAAATCTACGTATCTGAAGACATCTCGCAAACCGAAGCCGCAATCAGGGCAGGATACTCTGTAAAATCAGCTCACGCTATAGCCTCCCAACTCCTAAACGGTCAACGCTACCCACACGTCGTAGAAAGAATTCGTGAATTAAAACAAGAATACGCTCGCAAATACGAAGTCTCATTTGAAGGTCACGTAAAAGAACTAGCAAAAATTAGGGACGCCGCATTCACCAACCAAAATTATCCAGCAGCAGTAGCCGCTGAAAAATCCCGAGGTCAAGCCGCTGGTCTGTATATTGACCGCAAAGAAATCTTGCATGGGCGTATAGATAAAATGAGCCGCGATGAAGTTATGCGGGAAATCACAAGACTTCAAGAAGAATTCCCCGCTCTAGCCGCAGTATCGGAAGGAAATCTTAAGATCACAAAAGATCTAAACGAAGTTGAAGATGCAGAAATAATAGGAGAACAATAGATTTGTCAGGCAAAATATCCTGCGCTACACTATAAGTACGGAAGCAACCAGTCATAGAAAGGACTGTTCAATGTCTACCAAATTTACCGAATGGACTAAACGCCTCGGGCAACAACACTTCGCAATGTACGACGGCACAGGTCGCACACTTTGCGGGATGCCAATGCTCGGCAATAACTACGCCCACGCAATGCACGACGAAGACAAAGCACCGTGCTCACAATGCGCCGAGCGCATGGCATTTATCACAGAAGGCGAGCGTGTATAATGGTAAAGATTTATCGCCACGATGCAGTTAGCAACGGCGTCACATACAGTGCCGTTTTGAATGACTTTGAAAACGGGCAAGCATCTGAAGTCATTTTAAAATCTGAACCTATGGGCATGAGGGTAATGCACGAAGCCGACTTCCCCACATCGCTGCTAGGTAAAGCATCACGTGATGGCTACGTCCGAAGCATATTGCAGAGCTTTGTAAGGCATCACGCGAAGGATACGTCCGAAGCATATTGCAGAGCTTTGTATATCAAGACCTGTTGCGCGACTACAAAAAGGTTTGACAACAAAAAAGTTTGACAACAAAAGATTAGCTCCCCGCACAGTCGGGGTGCTATACTATAGGTACAGAAACCTAGTGCCATAGAAAGGGCCAGATATGTTTAATCTACCTACGATCACTGTCGCCAACTATGCTAAGATGTGGCAGGCAAGCGCAGAGGCAGAACCCGATGAGGCTGAGTACGTCCGCAATACAAAACCTCTGCAAGCGTTAGCCGAGTTATACGTGCAGGGCGATAACTGGCATTACTATGATCCAGAAGACGCAAGTAACGATACAGCTAATGAGGCGTTAGGATTATTTCCTTATCCAGAAAAAAGCATGTTTTTTCTACACCCGTATGGCGAACGTCAAGTAGCCAGTATTGCTACTCCTGACGGGTACACACACTCTGTAGATGTTTATGCTTTAGACAACATAGAAGTCGTGCAAATAAACCATAGCGGATGCTCAGCACATGGTGAGTTGCCGACATATTTCATGCGTGATAAAACGCAAAACAATGGTAGATCATATACTTTTATGGAGTGGTAATGGCAACTAAGCCAGAAAGTCAGCTTTGGGGTAAACTCAAAGCTGGCACTAAAGATTTAGGGGTGTTTTGGACTCGTATAGAATCTTGGTCTAGTCCAGGAGTTCCTGACTTGCATGGCATAGTAGATAGTCAGCCTTTTTGGTTAGAATTAAAGATCCATAAGTTAAAGTCACTAAAGAGCATCAGGTTACGGCCACATCAAATATCGTGGCAGACAAGGTATGCAGCTCAAAACGGCAATGTCTGGAACTTGGTTGCCCACCCGCCGAGCCGGACTATAAATTTATTTTGGGGTGGGAGAGCCTTAGAAATCGCTGGACAGACAGATGATAAGGGACCATTGGAGCCTGATTGGAGTTCAGGGATCCCATCTGATTGGAAGGGAATGATTGATATGATAGTCTTGTCCCATGATAAAAGAAAGAGAAATTAAATCATCGTTTATCGTCTTTTGAGCTTGATTAGATAGATCGTGCAGATCGTAATTGATCATCAGTCATCATCAGTCATCATCTTTCGTCGTCAGTCATCATCTTTCATCATCAGTCGGCCGATGACGATTGACGATGATTGACTGATCTTTAAAGATCAGGTAGGAAGAAAAAAGATCAAAAAAGATCTAGGAAGGTCTAATAAAAAAGATTACAAAGGACATAAAAAGACTTGCGGCCGAGCTGTAGTGGTGGTAGAAGAATGTATAGGCCAAGCAACCACGCTCTGGTCCAGCTCGTAGAAAGGAGCTCACTATGACTACTACACTTTCAGTCGGTGGCGCGATCAACGCCCAAAAGATCAAAGGCCAGAAAAAGGCCACCAAGAAAAAGGCCGCCCCGAAAAAGGCCGCGCCCGAGGTGCTGCCCAATCCCCCAGCCGAAATCGTTGTTGCACCAGTGACCACGGTTGAGTTGCAACTTACCGAGGGTACACTTGATTACAGCGACATTTGGGCGTTCGTCCAAAAACACGCTGGCGGTCAAGAGGGTAATGTACGTATCGTGCCACTGGAAAACGTAGACCTTACCAGCGCCGAGCCAGTACCTTTTGGATATGGCGGCAAATCTGGCGGGGTTCGCCAGCGCATCCAAGACTGGATGTTATTTGGTTACGAAGGCGATGCCAGTCTTAAACTGGTGCTCGGTAAAGCTGCTAAGCTGGGACACAGCCGGAAAAAGCCTAATTGTTTACTCGCCTTGATGAACGGCGGATATACACCTTCGTCCAAATATTGGGGGACGCCATTTGTCAAACTGGTAGTGGAGACTCAACCAAAAGCCTAAATCACCAACGCCTCAACTGGGACGCTTCGGCGTCCCTTTTTTTTGACCCTAGTGATCTATAAAACTCTATCCCATCCCATTCCAAAGGAGAGGACAAAAATAGATGATTCTTTCTTTCTTTTTCATGTTAACTCTAAGGTTAGCATGATATTAAAAGATCTAAAAAGATCAGGTAGGATATCCCATCCCATCCCATCCCATCCCATTCTTCAAAGAAACTCTTGTGTAGAGTAGATAAGAAAAGATTAGAGAACCTCTCTCTAATGAGACGATCGGTTTCTTTCAAAATCAATCGCTTCTGCTCA
>Ga0209634_1000699_pt1 | contig 25672 bp, 27 predicted proteins | sample LinPmetageLP40_FD_184043 | JGI IMG/M metagenome (GOLD analysis project Ga0209634, IMG submission 184043) | Marine viral communities from the Pacific Ocean - LP-40 (SPAdes) (version 2) | ecosystem: Environmental > Aquatic > Marine > Oceanic | place: Pacific Ocean | collected 2010-08-26 | reverse complement strand
GACGGGGAATGGACGTGCCTCGCGTCGCGGTCTATCCCGGCCCCGACCTGAGGAGATCGACATGAGCCACGGCCCCGCCACCCCCCTGACCGCCACCGCATCGGGTCCGTTGACGGGCGAGGCGCATGTCCCGGGCGACAAATCGATCAGCCACCGCAGCCTGATCCTTGGCGCGATGGCCGTGGGCGAGACGCGGGTGACCGGCCTTCTGGAAGGGCAGGACGTGCTGGACACGGGTCGCGCGATGCAGGCCTTCGGCGCGCGTGTGACCAAAGACGGCGATACATGGGTCGTGAACGGCGTCGGTGTCGGTGGGTTGATGGAGCCGGATGATGTGATCGACTGCGGCAACTCCGGCACAGGGGTCCGGCTGTTGATGGGCGCGGCGGCCACGCACGGATTTTCGGTGACCTATACGGGCGACGCATCCTTGCGGAAGCGACCGATGGCGCGGGTGACAGACCCGTTGGCGCTGTTCGGGGCGGTGGCACACGGGCGCAGCGGTGGGCGCTTGCCGATGACAGTCGTGGGCGCGCCGGAGCCGGTTCCGGTGCGTTATGCCACGCCGGTCGCCAGTGCTCAGGTCAAGTCGGCGGTCCTTCTGGCCGGGCTGAACGCGCCGGGCGAAACGGTCGTGGTGGAGCGCGAGGCGACGCGCGACCATTCCGAACGGATGCTGCGCGGCTTCGGCGCGCAGATCGAAACGCGGGAGACGCGCGAAGGCCGCGAAATCACGCTGGTCGGTCGCCCCGAACTGAGACCCCAGACCATCGTCGTGCCGCGCGATCCGTCGTCCGCCGCCTTTCCGGTTTGCGCCGCCCTGATCGTGCCCGGATCGGATGTGCTGGTGCCGAATATCGGACTGAACCCGACGCGTGCCGGACTGTTCGAGACGCTGCGCGACATGGGCGCCGACCTGACCTACGAGAACCCGCGCCAAGAGGGCGGCGAACCTGTCGCTGACCTGCGCGCAAGGTTTTCACCTGATATGAAAGGGATCGAGGTGCCGCCCGATCGCGCCGCCAGCATGATCGACGAATATCCCGTGCTATCCGTGGTCGCCGCCAACGCGGAGGGCACAACGGTGATGCGCGGCGTGGCTGAATTGCGGGTCAAGGAGTGTGACCGCATCGACGCCATGGCGACCGGCCTGCGGACCTGCGGCGTGACCGTGCGCGACGGCGCGGACTGGTGGGAAGTGGACGGACGCGGCCCCGGCTGCGTCAAGGGCGGGGCGACCGTCGCCGTCCATCTGGACCACCGGATCGCGATGTCCTTCCTGTGTGCCGGAATGGCCGCGCAGGTCGGGATCACCGTCGATGACGCCGGTCCGATTCTGACATCATTCCCGATTTTTCGGTCTCTGATGGAAGAGCTTGGCGCAGACTTCACATCCTGAGGCGTCCTCGCGAGTTCATCCCGGCGTGCAGGTCATGGCTGACTTTGAAGTGTCTGGACGCGCGCCTCGTGCCGTGGTCCGGCGCATGGACTTGCCCGCACCGAGCTGGTCGATGGATCTGAAACCTCGCGGCGACATCCTCGCCTGACGTCTGTGGCCGATACAATGGACGCCGTGAACCGGTCCCGCTAGGCATAAGGCAGGAGGAAGTCATGACCCGAACCGGAAGTTGCCTGTGCGGCCAGATAGCCTTCTCAACCACGCATAATCTTAGGTCGGTGACGGCCTGCCATTGCACCCAGTGCCGCAAGGCGACAGGCAATTACGTCGCCGCCACCTCAGCACCCCGCGACGCCATCGCGATTGATGGGTCGGTGACATGGTTTCAGTCGTCGCCCAAGGCGCGACGTGGCTTCTGCCCGACTTGCGGCAGCAACCTGTTTTGGGACGGGCCGGGTGCGAACCTGTCGATCATGGCGGGCGTGCTGGATCAGCCGACGGGGTTGTCGATGGAGGGACACATCTATTGCGCCCAGAAGGGCGACTGGTACGAGATCGCCGACGGCACGCCGCAAGCCCCCGGCGCGGACGCCGATATGACAACACAGGTGAACACATGATTTTCACAGTCGCCATCGACGGCCCTGCAGCGGCGGGCAAGGGTACGATCAGCAAGGCCGTTGCCGCACGATTCGGGTTTCGCCATCTGGACACGGGGTTGCTCTATCGCGCGGTCGGTGCGCGCACGATGGAGGGGGCCGACCCTGTCGAGGCGGCGCGGAGCTTGCAACCGGACGATCTGGACGGTGATGCCCTGCGAACGCAGGATATTGCGCAGGCCGCCAGCCGGGTCGCCGTCCTGCCCGATGTGCGTGCCGCCCTGACCGAATTTCAGCGACGCTTCGCCCGCTCCGAAGGAGGTGCCGTGTTGGACGGACGCGACATATGCACCGTGATCTGCCCCGAGGCGGAGGTCAGGTTGTATGTCACGGCGTCTGCCGAAGTGCGCGCCAGGCGGCGGTTCGAGGAATTGTCGCCAGAGGATCAAACCATGACGCTGGACGACGTGTTACAGGATGTTCTTGCGCGCGATCAGCGGGATATGAACCGAGCCGACGCCCCGTTGGTGGCCGCACCGGGGGCTACGATTATTGATACCTCCGCCATGGATATCGAAGAGGCAGTCGAGGCGGCGGCGGAACGGGTCGCGGAGGCACTGAATGCGCGATAGGTACTGCTCACCGAAAGGTGCATGGCGCGCATGGGCCTGCTCGGCCTAGCCTGTCGGCAGTTATCTGCGGAGGAATGCCATGCCGACCGCCCTGTCATTTCTGTCCGGACTGCTCAGCAGGTTCACGCTTGCCGCAGCGATGTTGGCCATCGGCCTGTCCTGGTCGGTCCAGGCGCAAGTCAATGCGCCGGAGTCGGAACCGGCAGCCGTCAATATGACTGTCGACCGGATGGAGGCGATCCTGACCGCGCTCGACCCCGATGTCGAGCGTGCGGGCCCGGCGTTTCGTCTGACGGTCGGGGATGTTCCCTTGCTGGTTGTCACCGATGACCGCGCCGACCGAATGCGCGCCATGGTGCCGATCCGGTCCGCCGAAGGGTTGTCGGATACGGACCTGATGCGGATGATGCAGGCCAATTTCGACACTGCGCTGGATGCCCGCTATGCCGTCGCGGAAGGCCGCGTCTGGGCGGTGTTCATCCATCCGCTCAGCCCGCTGAAACGCGATCAATTGATTTCCGGGCTCGGTCAGACGGTAAACCTTGCCGTCAGCTATGGCTCGCTGTTCTCGTCGGGGGCCGGGCAGTTCGGGCGTGGCGATAGCTCGGGCGAGCAACAGAAGCTGCTGGAGCGTCTTCAGCGCAAGGGCGAAGACATCTGAGCGCCTTTCGCCCTTGTTGCCGGTGGATCGCTGACGCAGGTTCGGGGCATGAATGACCCTCGCATCACATGCCCCGCCTGTTCGCATGAAATTCCGCTGACCGAGTCGCTGGCCGGTCCGCTGCTGGTTAAAACGCGGCAGGATGCCGCCGCCCGGCAGGAAGCGGCGCTGGCCGAACAGAAGCGCACCATCGAGGCTGAGGCAGCCGCCCGCGCCACCGCCGCGCAGGCCGCGAAACTGGCAGTGGTCGAAGCCCGCGCAGAGGAGCGGGAGGCAGAAATCGCTGCGATGAAGGTGCGGGACGCCGATCGCGAGACCAAGCTGGCCGCGGCCCAGAAGGCACAAGCTGCGGCGCTTGCGCGGGAAGAGGCGTTGAAAGATCGCGAGCGGGAGATGGACCTGACGATCCAGAAGCAGGTCGCCGCGGCGACCGATGTCGCGCGGCGCAAGCTGCAAGCCGAAGCTGAAGCCATGGCGACAGAGCGCCTGAAGACTGTTCAGGAGGTAAACGCGCTGAAGCTGGCAGAGAAAGATCAGCAGATGGAGGGAATGCGCCGCAAGGTCGAGGAAATGCAGAAGAAAATGGATCAGGGCAGTCAGCAGTTGCAGGGTGAAGCAGCGGAGGTGGTTCTGGAGGATCAGTTGGCCCGTGCCTTTCCCACCGATGTGATCGAGCCGGTGGGTAAGGGACAGCGCGGTGCCGATTGCCTTCAACGCGTCGGCACAGTGGGGACGATCCTGTGGGAAGCGAAACGCACCTCGGGCTGGAACAAGGACTGGCTTCCCAAGCTGCGCGACGACATGCGTTCAGTAGGAGCGGACGTGGCCGTGCTGACATCGGCAGTGCGCCCCGAGGGACTGGAAACATTCGCGCTGGTCGACGGCATCTGGATCGCCGCGCCCCGCTATGCGGTGCCGCTGGCCTGTGTCCTGCGCGAAGGCCTGTCCCGTGCCGCCGAGGCGCGCGGCGTTCGCGAAGGTCAGGCGACCAAGACCGAAATGCTCTACGATTATCTCACCGGACCCCAGTTCCGGTCGCGGATGGAGGCGGTTATAGAACCGTTCGAGGCAATGCAGATGGCTCTCTTGAAAGAACGCAAACAGATGCAGGCGCAATGGGCCCTGCGCGAGAAGCAGCTTGAAAAGGCGATGGCGTCGATGATGGGCATGTATGGCGACGTTCGCGGGATCGCGGGCGCTGCCGTCGCCGAGATCGAGGCACTGGAACCGGATTTGTTGGAGGGCGACTGATGGGTAAACGCCACGTCTACGAAACCGCAGGCGAAACCATGGTCGGGTATCGTGCCAAACCGGATGCGCCGAACGGGGCCGGGCTGTTGATCGCCCCCGCTTTTTGCGGACTTCGCGAGTTCGAGATGAAGCAGGCAGACCGGTTCGCCGCGCTTGGCTACGACGTTCTGGCCGTTGACTATTACGGCGACGGATGGCGCACGGAAGATGCGGACGCGGCTTCGGTCAAGATGGCGACGGTACAGAACGACCGGGCGGCATTGCTGCGCCGGATGCGCGCGGCTCTGGCCGAGGTGCGGGGGTGGGGGCCTGCAAAGGTGGGCGCGATGGGATTTTGCCTGGGCGGGAAAGCGGTACTGGACCTTGCGCGCGCTGGGGACGGCGATGCCGCCGTATTGTTGCACGGTGTCTATGATCGCCCGCCGTTCGAGACCGTCGCCATGCCTCCCGTCCTGCTGTGTCACGGCTGGAACGACCCTTTGGCCTTGCCCGCGCAATTCGGTAAGCTGGCTGCGGAACTGGATGAACACTCCTCCGACTGGCATGCGCTCTGTTTTGGCCGGACCGGGCATGCCTTTACCAATCCGGCGCGGGCAGACGGAACTTCGGACATGGGATATGTCAAGCGTTCGGCGGATCGGTCGTGGGCGGCAGTCGAGGCGTTTCTGGCTCAGCAGCTTACCTGAAGGGTGCTGATGAAGATCTGGACCGAGCGCGCCCGGTGCCCGATGCTGTGCCCTTGCCCTCTGGCCCGTTTTCCCCTATTTCCCCGCGCGTCACCCGACAGTGCGACGTTGAAACGGCTTTGGCCGAATCTCCGGGCACTTTCCGACCAATCCGTTTCGCCGAAGGCGGACATCAATCCAGACCGGCGGAGACAACCGCGCGGCCAGCATACGTAAACAAAGGAATAGACATAGCCATATGGCTCAGAATGCATCCATGGAGGAGTTCGAGGCCCTCTTGAACGAAAGCCTCGAAATCGACACGCCGCAAGAAGGCAGCGTTGTCAAAGGCAAGGTACTCGCAATCGAAGCGGGTCAGGCCATCATCGACGTCGGCTACAAGATGGAAGGTCGCGTCGATCTCAAGGAATTCGCGAACCCTGGTGAAGCTGCGGAAATCGAAGTCGGCGACGAAGTCGAAGTCTTTCTGCGCAACGTCGAGAACTCTCGTGGCGAAGCCGTCATCTCGCACGAGATGGCCCGCCGTGAAGCCGCCTGGGATCGTCTGGAAGAAGCCTATGGCAAGGAAGAGCGCGTCGAAGGTGCCATCTTCGGTCGCGTCAAGGGCGGCTTCACGGTCGACCTTGGCGGTGCCGTGGCCTTCCTGCCCGGCAGCCAGGTCGACGTCCGCCCCGTGCGCGATGCCGGCCCGCTGATGGGTCTGAAGCAGCCGTTCCAGATCCTGAAAATGGATCGTCGTCGTGGCAACATCGTGGTGTCACGCCGTGCGATCCTTGAGGAAAGCCGTGCCGAGCAGCGCGCCGAAGTCATCGGTAACCTGGCCGAAGGTCAGACCGTCGACGGCGTCGTCAAGAACATCACCGAGTACGGCGCGTTCGTCGATCTGGGTGGCGTCGATGGCCTGCTGCACGTCACCGACATGGCCTGGCGTCGTGTCAACGACCCGCGCGAGATCCTGTCGATCGGCGAGACCGTCAAGGTTCAGGTCATCAAGATCAACAAAGAAACCCATCGCATCAGCCTCGGCATGAAACAGCTGCAGGACGATCCTTGGGATACCGTGATCGCCAAGTACCCGCTGGATTCGAACCACACGGGCCGCGTCACGAACATCACCGATTACGGTGCATTCGTGGAGCTGGAGCCGGGCGTCGAAGGTCTGGTGCACGTCTCCGAGATGTCGTGGACGAAAAAGAACGTCCATCCCGGCAAGATCGTTTCGACCTCGCAGGAAGTCGAAGTCATGGTGCTGGAAATCGACACAGCCAAGCGTCGCGTTTCGCTGGGCCTCAAGCAGACGCAGCGTAACCCGTGGGAAGTCTTTGCCGAAACCCACCCCGAGGGCACCCCTGTCGAGGGTGAGGTCAAGAACATCACCGAATTCGGTCTGTTCATCGGTCTGGAAGGCGACATCGATGGCATGGTCCACCTGTCGGACCTGACCTGGGAAGGCCGTGGTGAAGACGTCATCGGCGATTACCGCAAGGGCGATATCGTCAAGGCGGTCGTGTCCGAGGTCGACACCGACAAGGAGCGTATCTCGCTCTCGATCAAGGCGGCCGGGGGCGATCCCTACGCCGAGGCGATTGGCGGCGTGAAGCGCGGTTCGATCATCACGGTTGAGGTTACCAAGATCGAAGAAGGCGGAATCGAAGTGGAATATGAGGGCATGAAGTCCTTCATCCGCCGCTCCGATCTGGCACGTGACCGGGCCGATCAACGCCCCGAGCGTTTTGGTGTCGGTGACAAGCTCGACGTTCGCGTCACCAACGTCGACAGCAAGGCCCGCCGTCTGGGCCTGTCGATCAAGGCACGTGAAATCGCTGAAGAGAAAGAGGCCGTCGAGCAGTTCGGCTCCTCCGATTCGGGTGCATCGCTGGGCGACATCCTTGGCGCCGCGCTCAAGGGCGACGACGACTGATCCAGCCCGCCCTCGGGTAAAAATATCAACGGCCCCGCCTTCGGGCGGGGCCGTTTTCGATTCCGGCCTGCTGACAGTCCAATCTGTCCTGACTGCACCAAATTCCATTTTAGCTACGTCTTTTGACACTGACAGAAGGAGGCTTGGAGGTCATCTGCGCAAGGAATCGCGCAAAACGTTCGCTCCTGTCTAATGATCGCCAACAAGTTGATCTGCTAGATAAAGCAGCATAGGCAGTAGTATCGTCGGCAGACACGTCCTATCCGATGTCCTGTCGCGGTTGCATGCCGGTTTCCGTCAATTGACGTCCGGAGACTGCTTTCGGGCGTGTAGTGAATTCGATATGTGTTCTGCACCTGCGGAAACGTTACCTCGGTGCAATAAATCGCGGGAAGGTTTGAAATGATACGATCCGAGCTGATTCAGAAAGTCGCTGACGAAAACCCGCATCTTTACCAGCGTGACGTCGAGAAAATCGTGAATACGATCTTCGAAGAGGTCATTCAGGCCCTGTCGGACGGCAACAGGGTGGAGTTGCGAGGGTTTGGCGCATTTTCCGTCAAGCAGCGCGATGCCCGCACCGGGCGTAATCCGCGCACGGGCGAAGCTGTCGAGGTCGAGGAGAAGCACGTGCCGTTTTTCAAGGCTGGCAAGCTTTTGCGCGACCGTCTGAACGGCAAGGCATGATGAACGGTTAAACGGCGGATACCTCTGCCATACGCTCCTGCTGGACAGGACGGCGCGGCGGAGCTAGGTCCAGATGATGATCTTTTTGCGCTATCTCTTCCTTGGCCTTCTGGCCCTTTGCCTCCTGGTTCTGGCGCTTGCGAATCGCGGTGCCGTGACCCTGCGTCTGTTGCCGGAAGAAATCGGCACGCGTCTTGGCCTTGATCTGTCGATAACACTTCCGTTGTTTATCGTGCTGTTCATCGCCATCGCTATGGGTCTGCTGATCGGTTTCGTCTGGGAATGGCTTCGCGAGCACAAGCATCGCGCCGAAGCCCGCTCCGAGCGGTCGCAAAAGGAACGTCTTCAGAAAGAGCTGTCGAAGTCCCGCGCCGCCTCCGATCAGGACGAGGTTCTGGCGCTTTTGAGTGATGCACGCTGACCGCCCAGGAATCGGGGTCTTTCTGATATGATGCGCGTGACACGACCCGGATCGGGGGTTCGAACCAAAATCTGTGGTCTGACCAGATTGTCTGACGTAGCCGCAGTGTCCGAGGCAGGCGCCGCTTACATGGGGCTTGTGTTCTTTCAGAAGTCACCGCGCAATGTCAGTTTTCCACAAGCGCGGGACCTGGCGCTGGCAGCGCCCGTGGGTCTGGCCAAAGTCGCTTTGTTGGTGAACCCCGATGATGCGCTGCTGGATGCGATTACCGGAACGGTGCCACTGGATATGATCCAGTTGCACGGCACGGAGACGCCCGAACGCGTTGCAGAAGTCAGAACACGCACCGGCCTGCCGGTGATGAAGGCAGTCGGCCTGCGCGATGCCGCCGATCTGCCCACGTTGGATCGTTATGCCGACGTGGCGGATCAGGTTCTCGTGGACGCCAAGCCGCCCGAGGATGCCAGTTTGCCCGGCGGGAACGGTGTAGGTTTCGACTGGCGGCTGATCGCCGGGCGAAAGTGGAAGACGCCCTGGATGCTGGCTGGTGGCCTGACGCCCGATAACGTGTCCGAGGCGGTGCGTCTGACCGGCGCACGACAGGTCGATGTATCCTCTGGGGTCGAGTCCGCGCCGGGCGTCAAGGACGCACGCCTGATCGCGGCCTTCTGCACGGCTGCGTCAGGCCAGTAATGCTTTCGCAGGCCTGTATCTGAACCGGGCCGCTGCGTTGTTACAGTCGCCCGGAACGACGACGGTCGTTCCGGTGCCTTTCATTTCGACCGTCAGGAGCATCTGCCGGGCCACCGCTTCGGCGGGGTGCCGGGTTGTCGAAAGGGCGTAGCCAATGCCCTTGGCATCCCAGCCATCGCGATCATTACATGCTGGAAGGCCGGGCTGGTTGAGATAGAGCAGGTTGAAGGTTGTTAAGCGGACGTCTTATCCTGATATGGCGCTCTCCTTCTTGTCTGGAGAGCTTAGCATACCCGAGAGGTGACAAGAGGTGTGCCCCCGTTGCGGCGAGCGCCCGCGCGCCCTAAACCCGGACCAAACGAGGAGAGATAATGCCCGACGATCTTCTGAACAGTTTCATGACCGGCCCGGACGAAAACGGCCGTTTTGGCGACTTCGGCGGACGCTTCGTCTCCGAAACGCTGATGCCTTTGATTCTGGAGTTGGAGCGGCAATACGAATACGCCAAGACCGACAACAGCTTCTGGGCCGAGATGCACGATCTCTGGACCCATTACGTCGGTCGCCCCAGCCCGCTGTATTTCGCGGAGCGCCTGACCGAGCGTCTGGGGGGTGCGAAAATCTATCTCAAGCGCGACGAGTTGAACCACACCGGCGCGCACAAGATCAATAATGTGCTGGGCCAGATTATTTTGGCGCGGCGCATGGGCAAGACCCGGATCATCGCGGAAACCGGCGCGGGCCAGCACGGTGTGGCGACGGCGACGGTCTGCGCCAAGTTCGGTTTGAAATGTGTGGTCTACATGGGCGCGCACGACGTCGAGCGTCAGTCACCCAACGTGTTCCGCATGAAGCTGCTGGGGGCTGAAGTCATCGCGGTCACGTCCGGGCGCGGTACACTGAAGGATGCGATGAACGATGCGCTGCGTGATTGGGTGACGAACGTGGACGATACATTCTACTGTATCGGCACGGTCGCTGGCCCGCATCCCTATCCTGCCATGGTCCGCGATTTTCAGGCAATCATAGGTCAGGAAGCCAAGGTGCAAATGCAGGATGCCGAGGGGCGTCTGCCTGACACGATCATCGCCTGCATCGGCGGCGGATCGAACGCGATGGGTTTGTTCTATCCGTTCCTGGACGACAAGGATGTAAACATTATCGGGGTCGAAGCGGGCGGTAAGGGTGTCAACGACAGGATGGAGCATTGCGCCTCGCTGACCGGCGGACGGCCCGGCGTGCTGCACGGCAACCGCACGTATCTGTTGCAGGACGATGATGGCCAGATTCTCGAAGGGTTCTCGATCAGTGCAGGTCTGGATTATCCGGGTATCGGACCGGAACACGCATGGCTGCACGACATCGGACGCGCGCAATACGTGTCGATCACCGATAAGGAGGCGTTGGAGGCGTTCCAGCTGTGTTGCAAGTTGGAGGGTATCATTCCTGCGCTGGAACCCAGCCACGCGCTGGCCCATGTCACCAAGATCGCGCCGGACCTGCCATCGGACCACCTGATCGTGATGAATATGTGCGGGCGCGGAGATAAGGATATCTTCACTGTCGCCAAGGCGCTTGGGTGGGAGATGGGCGAGGTTCTTTGATTTCATGGCGCTTGTTCGGGCCGGTCTTGTGCTGATGGCGCTGGCCGCAATCAGCTATCTGGCGTTTGCATTCTGGTGGGGAGGCACGGCGGGTGCGGGCCGCGTGATCGCCGGACAGTTCTGGCTTGGTTTCGACGGACGCCCGACAGCCCAGGTCAGCCAGACCGTCTGGACGATCTCGCTCTGGCATGGGCGGGTCGTTTTGGCCCTTGTCCTCTGGTGCGTCACCTTCGGACTGGTCTTGGCGGCACGCGGTCTCTGGCGCGGGCGCTAGCCGCGACTGCCCGAATTGTGCGGGGTGGCCGTCCCGGATATCGGGACCGAATACGCGTGGCTGCACCATATTGCGTGCGCAATACATGTCGCTCGCCGGCGAGGCTATCCTCTCCGCCCCCAAGACGCATGGCCGGAAAGATGCTTGGCCGGAACATGCACGAGGTTCTTTGACGGGGAAGTCCTCGCGACAGAATTGTCTGCTGAACCGTACGTCCACTTTGAGCAAGTTTATGTGATCCGGGGCGGATGAACCATCCGACTGGTGGCACGTTGAAAGGGTTCAATCACTCCCAAGGAGGGAAGATATGACACGTATTTTCACTACGACCGTTGCCGCGGCTGCACTGCTGGCCGGGGCCGCCACCGCTGAAAGCAGGATCGACACAACCGGTGCGACTTTGAATGAAAACGAAGTTACATTCACCAATGTCACGGCGGATGCTGATGGCTATATCGTCCTGCATGAAGTGGTCGATGGCCAGCTTGTAGCCCCGGCCTCGATCGGTCACACCTCGATCTCGGCGGGCGAGAACGTCAATGTGACTGTCGCGTCGGATGTGGATCTGCCTGAAGGCACACAGTTTGCCGCCATGCTGCACGTCGAGGATAATGGCAACGATACCTACGACTTCGCCGATGGATCGACCGATGTCGACATCCCGGCCATGAACGGCGATGCGCCTGTCGTGGCGATGCTTGAAGCCACGACCGAGATGATGGTCGAAGCCGAGATGATGCAGGACACGGTAACCGATATGGTCGACGTTTCTGTGGTCACCGTCAAAGGGGACGTCGTCATCTTTCCAACCGTTGAGGCCTCGCAGGACGGTTATCTGGTGATCCACTCGATCAAGGACGGTGCACCCGTAGTGCCGGCATCTATCGGTCACAAAGCCGTATCGGCGGGTACATCGACTGATGTCGAGGTCAAGCTCGACGCGCCGGTCGTAGCCGGCGATACCTACATCGCGATGCTGCACACCGAGAGCAATGGCAACACAAGCTATGATTTCGCCGATGGCATGACGGACGTTGACACTCCTGTCATGGTGAACGGTGAAGTGGTTGCTGTGCCCTTTGGCGGCTGATCATCCCAAATATCTGGTATCGGGGCCGTCCGCAGATGCGGGCGGCCCGTTTCATCTGACTGCTAGTGTATCCATGCGTTAACGAATGACGGGGATATGCGCTGCCGCTCCTTCCGGGATCGTGCCGGTCAGGCGCGGATCGTCGACGATTTCGATTTCGCGGCGAACCGGCATGAACCCCGAGCGGATATAGAACGGCAAGGCGACCGGACTGTCGAAGGTGCAGGTATGAATGTGAAACTTGGTGATCGGGCGGGCAAAGGCCCGGTCGATGGCTGCTGACATAAGCGCCCGTCCCACGCCCGCGCCCTGCAGTGTCGGGGTCAGACCCAGGAACGCCAGTTCGCAGGTCGCACCATCCCTGAAATCCAGTTCCAGAAGACCCTCGGCGCGGTCCGCCTTCTCCAGTGCGAAAATCTCGACCAGAGGATCGCCCAGGATTGCACCGAGCGTTGCGTCATCCATCCTGAGACGGGAAAACCACAACCAGTCCAGCGCGCCAACGCGGGTGAACAGGTCGCGGTACCAATCCACGTTCGGGCGATCGACTCGGTTCATCCGAGTCCCATTCGGGAAAGAAGCAGGAGCGGACGCGGGCGGGGCCAGCATCTCCAGATGCGTGACCACGGCGGCGATCTTGCCCGATGGAACGGGATAAACCCCCTCGGTCAGCATCGGCGCATCTGACCGGGCATTCGCAGGTCAGGCGTATCGGTCAGCACGGGTCTGCCCGTCAGGCACAGGGCGGCGAATGGGTTCAGCATGTCAGTCCGTAACATAGAGGGTCAGGATATCCATCGGCACGATATCCAAAGTCCGCTGATGCGTGGCCGACAGGTCGACCTGCGGCGCGCAATCTTCTTCGTGGGCCTGAAGAAAACGCGCGGCACACAGGCACCATTTGTCCCCCGGTTTCAATCCGGCGAATCCGTATTCGGGCCGGGGCGTCGACAGGTCGTTGCCCAGATACTTGGAATAGGCGAGGAACTCGGACGTCATCACGGCACAGACCGTATGAACCCCGCCGTCCATCGCCCCGGTGTTGCAACAGCCGTCGCGGAAGAATCCGGTCAATGGATCATTGGAACAGGAGGCCAGCGCATCACCGTGGACGTTCAGCGCGGGTAGTTGGCCGGGGGGTGTATCGGGCATCGGTCTCTCCTCTTGCGGATTGCCGCAACGCTAGCACAACGCATGCTGGCGTCTATTGCGCGGCGGCGATCCTGCGGAACATTTCGATAGTGCTCTCGGACACGCCCGGCTCTCGAAAGGCGCGGTCGGCGGCATTTACGGCGATCACGACTTTGCTGGCGCGGTCGATGTAGACGAACTGACCATAGACGCCCTGCGCCATGATCTCGCCAGCCCTCACATCGGCAGGCATCCACCATTGATACCCATAGCGCATCCGGCCCACCTCGGTCAGCGCGGAAGGCACTGTCGAGATGTTGATCCAATCTTCGGGCACGATTTGCCGTCCGTCCAATTGCCCCCCCTGTGCCACCAGCAGGCCCATGCGGGCATAATCCCGCGTCGTCATATTCAACCCGCCCAACACGAATGCCACGCCTTCGCCATCGGTCAGATAGGTCGCTGCGCCGATGCCCATCGGGCCGGTCAGTTTTTCGGCCATCAGATCCGGGATCGACTGATCCGTCGCGCCGCGCAGCACCATGCCCAGCACATGTGTATCCATCGAGACGTATTTCATCGCGGCACCCGGCACGCGGTCGCGCACCGACAGATCGGCAGTGAAATCGTCAAGCGCCCCGCCCAGGGCAATCACACGGCCCATCCGGTTGATATCGCTGTCAGGGTTGAAGTAATCTTCGTCAAAGGCGACGCCGGATTCCATTTGCAGAATGTCCTGCACCGACACTCCGGCATAGGCTGAATTGGCCAGGGGCGGGGCGTATTTTTCGACCGGGTCCGACAGGGTCAGCGCGCCTTCGTCCACCAGGATACCGGTCAGCAGCGACAGGAATGATTTCGCGACCGACCAGCTGATCCTCAGATCGCCCGGCTGCGTATCCAGATAGTAGCTTTCGTGCGTGACCTTGCCGTCCTTGAGTACGACAATCGCGGTGATGGACCTGTCCGCGATCCATTTCTCTGTACCGTCGGGCAGCGGCACGGGCGAGCCATCGGGCAGACGGGTGCCCGATGCCTGGGAGAGCGGGACGTTCAGGAAGGCGCGGTCCATATTGCTGAAGTTTGCGACAATACGGTCGGGGGCGAACAGCGAATTTACCGCCAGAAGCCGTGTAATCTCTTCCCGCTTCCAGAGCGCGGCGAGCGCCGCCACAACAGCGACCGCCAGGATGGCCAGTCCCAGCCGCTGGATCCACTTAACCATTTCCGACCCCATACCTTTTCTTACCGAAGCACGGTCAGGCGCCGGGCGTCCAGTGTGGTTTAACCCAGCAACCAGTTGACCCAACGTCCGTGGAAGGTGAGCCCAAGACGGCGCATGCGACGGCCTGCCCACGAAAGGCGTCTGTCAGGCTCACTTGAACCGCGCGGCCAATCGTTGGAGCGCCGACAGCGGAGGATCGGGTTCCGCCTCGGGCTGGGGTGCAGGATCTGGTTTGGACGGTTTGGGAACATCGGCCTTTGCCTTGGGTCCGCCAGACCCCGACGACGGTCGCTGCGGCGAGACGCGCAACCCAACGGCATTGGAAAAGCCGGGTCCATCTCCGGCCGCCAACTTAGGTGCGCCATCGCAGATGCCGCGCAACAGATCGTCCAGCATCTCGCCCTCGGCCTTGGCAAAATCCGACAGGACGTAGCCCGCGACGCGATCCTTATGACCCGGATGGCCGATGCCCAGCCGAACGCGCGCATACTCAGGGCCGATATGCTGATGGATCGAGCGCAGGCCATTGTGGCCCGCATGGCCGCCGCCCTGCTTCAGCTTCATCTTGCCGGGGGCCAAGTCGAGCTCGTCGTGGAATACAGTGACGTCACCGGGCTCCAGCTTGTGAAACCGCATCGCCTCGCCGACCGATTGGCCGGACAGGTTCATGAAGGTCATCGGTTTAAGCAACCAGACCTTTTCGGATCCGAACCGCACTTCGGCCACCGCGCCCTGAAACTTGGACCGCCAGATCACGCCCTGATCCTCGGCGATCCGGTCCAGTGCCATGAACCCGATATTGTGGCGGTTGCCTGCGTATTTCGCGCCCGGATTGCCCAGACCGACCCAGAGTTGCATCTTCGTCTCCGAAATTCGTGCCCTTTGCTATGATATTAGACTGCGGGGGGCCAGTGTTAGGGAGCGGTCCTTCCGGTTGGCGGTCGGAACCGGATCAATCGGCATGAGAACGCATGCACATCCTCATCCGTGGGGCCGACGCACCAACGACGCGCGGCTTGTTGAGCAAGCCTTGGCCGGGGAAGCCGAATACGTACATCTGTCAGGAAGCCAACCTGATCCGCACGCGCACCGGCGATATCCGCACGCGCACCGGCGATCTGGCGGGCTTCACGCGGACCTGTGCCGAGGACGACCTGTACATTCGTGCCGCGCCCGCCATCGGGCGACCGGAGCCAGGCGAGACATCCGGCCCGGACTATTTGCTGCGCGACATGCTGGGCTAGCCTCCGGATTGCCCGGTTCCGCGTTCGCCCGTTGCCACGCGAAGAGCAATCTTTCCGACATGCTGTTTCGCGGTGAACGCCGCCTGTGCGGCGGCCATGTCCCGCAGATCATAGGATGCGGCGATCACCGGGTGCAGACGACCGGCTTCCATATGCGCGATCAGGGTCGGTATGATGTGGTCGGGCTGCGCCGTGCTGCCCATCAATGTCAAGTCACGCAGGTACAGGTCGCGAATGTCCAGTTCGACAATTGGTCCCGCAATCGCGCCGGACGTAACATAGCGTCCGCCGCGCCGTAGGGCAGCCAGCATGTCGGGCCAGCGTGGGCCAGCCACCAGATCGACCACCACGTCGAACCCATCGGGCAGCGGATCATCGCGTCCGATGACGTGTTGCGCACCTGCCTTGGCCACAGCAGCGCCCTTGTCGCCTCCCGCAATGGCAGTGACCTCGGCCCCGCGCAGGCGCGCCAGTTGCACTGCCGCCAGCCCGACTCCGCCCGATGCGCCTGTGATCAGCACCCGTTCGGCGGACAGTGAGACGCGGTCCAGCATCCCTTCCGCGGTAGAGTAGGCGCAGGGCAGGGCACCCAGCTCCGCGTCCGTTATTGCATCGGCATGTACGGCACAGGCGTCAGCAGCTCGCGCGGTCATGTATTCCGCGAAGCCACCGTCGCGTTCCGACCCAAGGGTCGCGATATCGAACGGCCCGCCGTTTTCGACCCGGTGCATGGCACGGGTAACGACGCGCTCGCCTACCCGTCCGGTTTCGACGCCGGGACCGGTAGCCACCACGATACCGCAGCAATCCGCGCCCTGGATGCGTGGAAACGAGAGCGCTCCGTTCCAGCCGCCATCGCCCGCGTCATCACCGACAGCGTTGCCATCCGTCGCACCGCGGACCGATTTGGAATACCAGCCGATCCGTGTGTTGATATCGGTGTTGTTAACCGAGCTGGCGCGTACCGCGATCAACACCTCGCCCGGTCCCGCCACCGGCACGGGCAGATCAGTGCGCCATTCCAACACTTCGGGTCCGCCATGCCCCGTCAGAACCCAACCGGACATGGTCATGGGCAGGACGCTCATTCCTCCAACGCTTCCAGCTCGTCGATGAAGCCTTCGATCATCGACAGGCCCTTGTCCCAGAACGCGGGGTCGCTGGCGTCCAGACCGAAGGGGGCCAACAGCTCCTTGTGGTGCTTCGATCCGCCCGCCTTGAGCATGTCGAAATACTTTTCCTGAAAGCCTTCGGGCGCGTCCTGATAGGCCGCATAGAGGGCATTTACGAGGCCGTCGCCGAAGGCATAGGCATAGACGTAGAAGGGCGAATGCACAAAGTGCGGGATATAGGCCCAGAAGTGCTCGTAGCCCTCCATGTATTCGAATACCGGGCCCAGGCTTTCGGCCTGCACCGACATCCACAGTGCGTCGATGTCCTCGGGCGTCAACTCGCCCTCGGCGCGGGCCGCATGCAGTTTTACTTCGAAGTCGTAGAAGGCGATCTGGCGCACGACCGTGTTGATCATATCCTCGACCTTGCCGGCCAGCATGACCTTGCGCTGGGCATCATCCTTGGCGCCGTCCAGCATGGCACGGAACGTCAGCATCTCACCGAACACCGACGCGGTTTCGGCCAGGGTCAGCGGTGTCGACGACAACATTTCGCCCTGTCCCGCCGCCAGGACCTGATGCACGCCGTGGCCCAGTTCATGCGCCAGCGTCATCACGTCGCGCAGTTTTCCGAGGTAGTTGAGCATCACGTAGGGGTGCACGGTCGTGACCGTCGGGTGGGCAAAGGCGCCGGGGGCCTTGCCCGGCTTGACCTCCGCGTCGATCCAGCCCTTGTCGAAGAACGGCTCGGCCAGCTTCGCCATCTCGGGCGAGAACCCGGCGTAGGCATCCATCACGGTCTTGCGCGCCTCGTCCCAGCCGACCAGGCGCGTCTCCTCCATCGGAAGCGGGGCGTTGCGGTCCCAGATTTGCAGCGTGTCGAGGCCAAGCCATTTCGCCTTTAGCGCGTAGTAGCGGTGGGACAGGCGCGGATAGGCGGCCACCACGGCATTGCGCAGCGCCTCGACGACCTCGGGCTCCACGTGGTTGGCGATGTGGCGGCTGGCTTGCGGGCTGGGCAGGGCGCGCCAGCGGTCAACGATCTCCTTTTCCTTGGCGAGCGTGTTGTGGACCCGCGCAAAGGTGCGGACCTGTTTTCCGAACACCTCGGCCAAGGCACGGGCACCGGCCTCGCGTTTCGCGCGGTCCGGATCGGTCAGCTTGTTGAGCGTCGCCTCGATCCCCAATTCCTCGCCGTCCACGTCGAAGGTCAGCCCGGCGATGGTTTCGTCGAACAGCTTGTTCCACGCGTTCGCGCCGACGACTGAAGTGTCGTGCAGAAACTTCTCCAACTCGTCCGACAGTTGATAGGGCTTCATCGCACGCATCCGGTCCAGCGCAGGCCGATACCGGGCAAGGTCCGCGTTCGCGGCCATCAGCGCGTCATAGGCGTCATCGTCGATACGATTGAATTCCAGCGAAAAGAACACCAGCGGCGTGGTGAAACTTGTCAGCTTGTCCTGACAATCGGACATGAACTTGGCCCGGTCGCCATCCGTCGTGACCTGATAATAGCGCAAGCCCGCAAAAGACATGATGCGGCCTGCGACTTCGTCGATCTTTTCGTTGCGCTGGATGCAGCGCAGCATTTCATCTGCATCAAGGTCGGCCAGCTTGCCCTCATAGTCGGCGGCGAAGGCTGCGCATTCCGCCTCCAGCCACGACATGTCGCGGGCCAGTTCGGGCGCATCCTCGCCTGTATACAGATCGTCGAGGTTCCATTCGGGCAGATTGCCCAGCGGTTGGTTGCCGTGGCTGGGGGTCGCATCGCGCAGGATCGTCGTTTGAACGGACTGGAATGTCATGGAGGCCTCGTGTTTCTGGATTCAGAACTAGGTAGGTCCTTCGATGCCGGATCGCAAACCCATCGCGTCGGTCATGCCGCATGACTGCGGGAACGGACGCGGCCTTATCGCGGATACCTTCGGAAGACGGGGTAAAGGTTTCGCATCAGGCCAGCGTCAACGGCCCGGCCTCGGTCGCCATGCCTTCGGCCCGATCGAACCGCAGATAGGCCAGCGCGCGGTTGCCTGACACGGTGTGGACGGTGCCCGCTGGCCGTCCGTCCGAAAGGATTGCTGCACCGGGCGAGACCGCACCCTGCACCCGCGCCAGACCTTTGCGCAACTCGGTCTTGTGCTTCATGCGGGCGACGATTTCCTGTCCGACATAGCAGCCTTTCTTGAAATCCACGCCGCCCAGCCGCTCGAACCCCATCTCGAGGATGTAGCTTTCGTTGGGGATCAATTCGGCCCCCGCCTGAGGCACCATGTTCTCGACCCGCACCGCGTTCCAGTCGACTTCATCACCGCCTCGTACGCCGTAATGCCGCCACCCCATACCCGGTCGCGGGTCCGGGAGCGCGCCTGTCGGCATGTCGTCCAGCCCGCGCGCTACGGTCAAACCACTGTCTTCGATCGTGACCTTCGATCGCAGCCGGTACATCGACAACCGTTGCGCCAATTCCGGCGCCATGTCGGACGCGACGTCAAGATACAGGGCCTCGAGGTCGGCGAAGGTCACGAAATCGGCAAGGTATTTGCCTTGTGGCGACAACAGCGCGGCATAGCCGAGACCCGTCGCAGGCACGTCCCGCGTCAGCAGGCCCTGCAGGAACTTCGCCCGGTCGTCACCGGACACGCGGAGGATGGTTCTGTTCATGCCTGACACATAAGCAAACCCGCCCCCATGCCAACCCCCGACAGCCGCACATTGACCCCGCGAAATGGCGGGCGTAGCGATCTGCCAACGCTTAAACAGGAGCTTCCATGCCCTTTGCCCATGGCCCCCAGACACTGGCAATTCCCGGCCCTTCGATCATTCCCGACCGGGTGCTGCGCGCGATGCATCGGCCGTCGCCGAATATCTACAACGGGCCGCTGGTGGATCTGACGCATTCCTTGATCCCCGATCTGAAAGCCGTCGCCCGCACGTCGCACAACGCCACGATTTATATCGGCAACGGCCATGCCGCATGGGAGGCGTCGCTGGCCAACACCCACGCGCGCGGCGATCTTGTGCTAGTGCCACGCACCGGCAGTTTTGCCGACGGTTGGGCCGAAGTGGCGCGCGGAATGGGCATCCGCACGGAGATGCTGGACTTCGGCAACCGCGATGCGATGGACCCGGCGGCCATTGGTGAAAGACTGCGCGCGGACAAGGATCACGAGATCAAATCGGTCCTCTGCGTCCACGTCGATACCTCGTCGTCCTTGCGCGCCGACCTCAAGGCGATCCGATCCGAGATGGATGCGGCGGGTCACCCGGCGCTGTTACAGGCAGACTGCATGGCGTCGCTGGCCTGCGATGTGATGGAGATGGACGAGTGGGGCGTCGACGTCGCCTTCGCCGGATGCCAGAAAGGTCTGATGACGCCTGCGGGCATGGCCTTTGTTTTCTACAATGACCGGGCGGCGCGGGCACGAGAACGCTCCGACCTCGCCACGTTCTATTGGGACTGGATACCGCGCACCAACCCCGAGGTGTATTTCCGGTACTTCCAGGGGACTGGCCCGACGCACCATCTTTATGGTCTGCGCGAAGCCCTTGACATGATTGTCCACGAAGAAGGGGTTGATGCTGTCTGGGCGCGTCACGCCACGCTGGCACATACGCTGCACGCGGCGTTCGCCAAGTGGGAGAATCACGGCACCGGTGGAGTCGGGTTGGAACTGAACGTCCGCGACCCCGCCAGTCGCAGCCATGCGGTCACTGCCGTCCGTCTGCCGGGGAATGCCACACGTCTGCGTCACTGGTGCGAGGAGCAGATGGGACTGACGCTGGGCATCGGGATCGGCATGGCCGCGCCCGACGACCCGGCATGGCACGGGTTTTTCCGGATCGGGCACATGGGGCATGTATCCGGTCACAGCATGCTGGGAACGCTGGCCACCATCGACGCGGGCCTCAAGGCCACGGGCGTTCCGCATGGTGCCGGTGCACTGGAAGCCGCATCGGCCATTCTGGCCGGAACTGCTGGATAACATAGGCTAAACAAGTCTTCGCCGAATTTTGGCCATGTTCGCGGCTTTTGCTGGGAGGACGTAGACGGCTTTTGCCCACTGCGTCTGATTGCCATTCGGAAACCGACCATGACCTCTGACGATCCAGCGACCCATCTCCGTATGTCCCTGCGCGAAGTCGTCAGCGCGGCACCGACCAAGACACTCGTCGCCGCTGGCGTGCTGGGTCTGATGTGGGGACCGATCCTCGCATCTGTGCTTCAGGTTGCAGACATGCCGCCCCAAGCAATGACGACGGCCCCTTTGGACATTTCCCTGACGGCTGTATCGGGCGGTCCGACGACATCCGATGTGTCGTCCGCAACGCCGGTGCCGATCACCGGATCGTCTGCCAACGTATCCCTTTCGTCAGATCGTTCCGTTGACCAAACCGCACCTGTCCGCATCAGCATCACATCATCGGACAAGATTGCCTCGATCGCGGATCAGGATGCGGCACTGGATCGACTCAGCACGATGACGCGGTTCTATCGCCTGTCGAATGCCGGATCCTCGAAGAGTGCGGGGTCTTCCGAGTCAGGCCTTCAGACCAAGGACTAGATCTGAAGTTGATGTCAGCGGCGTTTCGCCAGGACGGCCTCGACCCGTGCGTCCCAGGCCGCATTCCGCGTCGCACGCCACAATCCCCACCGTCGGATCGCCAAGTGCAGACCCGCGCAGGTTGCCAGCGCGACAGGGTATCCCCAGACGCCCCACACAAATACCAAAACCGTGATCAGCATCAGATAGGCCATGCCCAGAAAGGCATTGGTGTAATCTTCGACCCGGTCAATCTGTCCGTCGTTGCGCATGGCCTTATCCGTGATGCTGACGGTCAACCTAGCGCATCGATCAGCCAAGTGAAGTCACGATCCTGCCGCCTCCGACAGGGCCCGTGGCAAAGCCGTCCGCAATGCGTCCATGTCCGCTGCCGTGCCACAACTGATGCGGATGCAGCGGTCCAGCGGTGCAACGCCCGGCATTCGAACGAAAATGTCTTGCGCGATCAGCGCCGCCAGAACACGCCGGGCGAAATCACCGTCACGTCCGCAATCGACGGCGACGAAGTTGGTGGCCGAGGGCAAGGGGATCAGCCCGTTCTGCCGGGCAATTGCGGCGATCGCATCGCGGGACTGCGCCACCCGCGCCTGCACTTCGGCCAGCCAGTCGGTATCGGCCAATGCGGCCACCGCCCCGGCCTGTGCGACGCGGCCCAACCCGAAATGGTTGCGCACCTTGTCGAAGGCCCGGATCAGACCGGCTTCGCCGATGGCATATCCGACCCGCATACCGGCAAGGCCGTGTGCCTTGGAGAACGTCCGCAAGCGGATGACGCGAACATCGTCCGTGTCTAGCGGTGGAACGGCTTCGGGCGGGGCAAGGTCGGCATAGGCCTCGTCCAGACACAGCAGCGTGCCGTCAGGCAGCGCGTCGAGCATGCAGGTAACGGTCTCTGCGTCGTGCCAGCTTCCCATCGGATTGTCCGGGTTGGCCAGATAGATCAATTTCGCGCCAACTTCGGCCGCCTTCGCGACCAGTGCAGCCGTATCCTCGTGATTGCCCGCATAGGGCACACGGTGCAGGCTGCCTCCAAATCCCGCGACATGATAGTTGAACGTCGGATAGGCGCCCTCCGAGGTGACGACCGCATCCCCCGGTTCAACCAACAGCCGCACCAGATAGCCGAGCAACCCGTCGATACCTTCGCCCGCCACGATGTTCGTGGCGTCGATGCCATGGTGGTCGGCAAGGGCGGTGCGCAGGGCGTGATATTCCGGGTCGCCATACATCCAGGCATCCTGCGTCACGGCTGTCATCGCGGCCATGGCGCGGGGTGACGGGCCGAACGCACTCTCGTTTGCACCCAGACGTGCGGCAAAAGGCGCGCCGCGCGCGCGTTCCTGCGCTTCGGGTCCGACGAAGGGAACGGATGCGGGAAGGCTCTGGGCCAGAGAAGTCAGTTTCACCGGCGATGATTGCGTCATTGCAGGGCCTCGCTCCGGTCGACGACATGCAGAAGCGGCATGCCTGCCTCGCCCCGTCGAATGTTTTCGGCCACCACGCGTGCCGCAGTCGCAGGTCGCGTTGTCGAAGCGATGTGCGGGGTGACGGTGACCTTGGGGTGTGTGCGGAACGGGTGGTCGTCGGGCAGCGGCTCGACCCGAAACGTGTCCAGCGTGGCGTGACCCAGCGGCCCGTCCAGCGCCTGCAGCAGCGCGCCATCGTCTACGAGGGCACCGCGACCGGGGTTCAGCAACACCGCTCCGGGTCGCATCCATGCCAGTGTTTCCGCGTTCATCAGGTTTTCGGTCGATCGCGTGTGCGGCGTCAGAAGGACGACGATCTCTGCCCCGGACAGCACGTCTTTCAGGCCATCGCGGCCCGTCACCGACCTGACACCCGCGACCGTCTTGGGGCTGCGCGACCAGCCGGTAACCGGAAATCCCAAACCCACGAGTGCCGAAGCGCAGGCCGTTCCCAGCTCGCCCATTCCCAGCATTGCAATGGGGCGGTCTGCCGCAAGCGGCGGGGACTTGGTGTCCCAGCCGATCATAGGGCGGACCAGATGTGCATCGATTCCCAGATGGTGACGCAGCACATGCCCGGTGACCCATTCCACCATGCCGCGTGTCAGGCCGTCGTCGACCATTCGGCACAGCGGTGCAATCAGACTGCGGTTCCCCTCCACATCTTCGACCCCGGCCCACAGATTCAGCACGCCCTTCAGTCTTGTGTAAGGCGTGAAATCCTGAAGGTCGGAGTTCGGGGCGTAAACGATCCAGTCAATACTTGCCGGGTCGGGACGGTCGCTCAACTGAACAATTTCTGCCGTGACCCCGGCCTCGGCCAAGGCGGTCGGCAAGATGCCGCGATACTCCTCCCACCGATCCGGTCGCGCGGCGAAAAGCACCCGCGTCACGTGGCAAAGGCTCCGGCCGGATCCTGCATGCCTTTGAATTCCAGCGGATTACCAAACGGGTCCAGCAAAAATATTGTTGCCTGTTCACCTGGCTGCCCTGCGAACCGCAGCACCGGTTCGATCAAGAACTCCGTCGCTGCTGCCTCCAGCCGATCGGCCAGCGCGCGCCAGTCAGTCATTGGCAACAGCACCCCGAAGTGTGGCATCGGGACCATGTGATCCCCGACCCGGCCTGTCGGGCGATGATCGAACGGCTCGCCCAGATGCAGGCTTATCTGATGGCCAAAGAAATCGAAGTCGACCCATGTATGGGTCGAGCGTCCCTCGGCGCAACCCAGCAGGCCTCCGTAGAAGGCGCGTGCACCGTCCAGATCACGGACATTGAAGGCAAGGTGAAATATGCTCATGCGCCGGTTCTAGCGCTTTGGACTGTGGGTGAAAAACAAAGAATCGATATGGCTGAGTTCACGAAGCAAGTTTCCTCTTGGCACAAATATCTCGGGGGTCTGGGGGTCTGGCCCCCAGCCTGTTCAACTGGGATCGCGCCACTGGTTGACGATTGGATAGCGACGATCCAGCCAGAACGCGCGCTGCGACAGACGCGCGCCCGGGGAAGATTGGAAGCGCTTGTATTCGCTTAGATATATTAGCTTCTCGATGTGTTTCACGACATCACGGTCATGACCGGACGCGACAATTTCGGCCACGGATTGCTCAGCGTCGATCAGACGTTTCAGAATATCGTCAAGAACCGGATAAGGCGGCAACGAGTCCTCGTCCTTCTGATCTTCACGCAATTCAGCCGAAGGCGGTTTGTCGATCACGCGTTCCGGCATGACTTCGCCCACCGGTCCTTTGAACCAGTCCATCGTATTAGCGTTCCGCCAGCGGCAAACCTCGAACAGATCGGTCTTGTAGAGGTCCTTCACCGGGTTATAGCCGCCTGCCATGTCGCCATAGATCGTGGAGTATCCGACCGCGACTTCGGATTTGTTGCCCGTCGTCAAAAGCATCGCGCCAAATTTGTTGGACAACGCCATCAGCAGCAGGCCGCGCAGGCGGGACTGGATATTTTCCTCGGTCAGATCAGGCGTCGTACCCTCGAAAAGCGGTTCCAACGCCTCGGTCACGGCGGCACGCGGACCGGAGATCGGCAGGGTATCCAGTCTGCACCCCAGGCGGTCGGCAACGCCGCGTGCATCCTCCAGCGAATGTTCCGACGTGTATTCCGACGGCAGCATCACGCAATGCACGTTTTCGGGGCCCAGGGCGTCGGTCGCGATGGCCGCCACGATGGCGCTGTCGACGCCTCCCGACAGGCCCAGAACGGCGCGGTCGAAGCCCGCCTTGACCATATAATCGCGCAGCGCCACGACCATGGCGGCATAGTCGGCGCCAGGGCCGTCGGGTTGCGGCGCCTTGTTGCCATCGCGGGCGCGCCAGCCGTCGGGAGTGGCGTCGAAGTCGATATGGACGACGCTCGATTCGAACGAGGGCAGGTGATGCGTCAACTGACCACCGGGGTTCAGGACGAAACTGGCGCCATCGAAGACCTGGTCATCCTGTCCGCCGACCATGTTCAGATAGATCAGCGGCAGCCGGGTCTCGACCGTCCGCGCAACCATGAGGGAATATCGGACATCCTGCTTGCCGCGGAAATAGGGGCTGCCGTTCGGCACAAGCAGGATTTCAGCCCCGGTTTCAGCCAGGGTTTCGGTGACATCGTCGTACCAGGCATCTTCGCAGATCGGCGTGCCGATGCGGACCGGACCGATGGTGAAGGGGCCGGAGATGTCGCCCGACGCGAAATACCGCTTTTCGTCGAATACCTTGTAATTCGGCAGGTGATGCTTGTGGATTTCGGCCACGATCTTGCCAGCCCGTGCCACGACATAGCTGTTGAACGGCTTTTCTTCTCCTTCGGGCCAAGCCGCCAGCCCGATCGCCAGCGCGGGGCCTTCGGAACAATCGGCCACCAGCGTGTCCAACACGGCGCGGGCGTGGGCGGCGAAGGCAGGTTTCCGGACCAGATCCTGCGGCTGATAGCCGGTCAGAAACATTTCGGGCAGGGCGATCATGTCGGCCCCGGCAGTCTTGGCGGTTGTCCATGCGGCACGACTG
>Ga0209634_1000698_pt1 | contig 25688 bp, 41 predicted proteins | sample LinPmetageLP40_FD_184043 | JGI IMG/M metagenome (GOLD analysis project Ga0209634, IMG submission 184043) | Marine viral communities from the Pacific Ocean - LP-40 (SPAdes) (version 2) | ecosystem: Environmental > Aquatic > Marine > Oceanic | place: Pacific Ocean | collected 2010-08-26 | reverse complement strand
AGTTAGCTGAAACTGATTGGATGGCCTCTAGCGACCTTACCATGTCATCTGAGTGGGTCTCCTATAGGTCTTCTCTTAGGGACATACCCGCCCAAGCAGGTTTCCCAAGCACAATAACATGGCCCACTAAACCAGAATAAGGAGCGTAAGACATGAGCCAGCACGACTTTATTATAGATAACCAGTTCTTCCCCCAAACTAGGGCTGACATTAACGCCGCTCTTCAAGCTATCGCAACTAACTCTTCTGGTGCTACTGAGCCTGCTATCCCTACAACGAACCCAGTTACGGACAGGGGCCATCAGTGGTGGTACGACACAACTAACTACCAGCTTAAGATTAGAAACACTGCTGGTACAGGTTGGACAGTCATAGCTACTTTAGATGCTGCTGGTGCTAATGTTGTCTCTATTACTACGCAGGGGCTAACTCTTGGTTCTACAGCAATACTAGCTAGTGCTGATGAGATTAATACTCTAAATGACCTAACTAGAGGCTCTCTGGTCTATGGCAACGCCTCTGGTGCTACTGCAAGACTAGCTAAGGGTAGTGCTGGAACGGTTCTTACCTCAGATGGTACAGATATTTCGTGGGCTGCTGCTGCTGGCGGTGGTGGTACAGGCTTCATTGAATCAGTTGATATAAATAATGTGACGTATGTTGATTTTGATTTGAGTGGTGATGCAGGCTCTTATGACAACTATGTGTTTTTCTTGCAGAATGTAAAACCGATGACTGACGTTCAAAATTTTCACATGCAAATCAGAAGGAATGGTCAGTCAAGTTTTGACGCTGGAGGAACTGATTATAAGCATGGTGCTGTTGGTGCCAACGGCGGTAATGCTGGATACATGCAAATTAAGGACAACACAGGCAATGCCGATACTGACGGTGGCACAAGTGGTGTAGTATACTGTTATGGGCCACACTTAGCACAGTACACAATATTCAACAGCTTTTTGACGGGCTTTAACAACACAAACGTGCCTAACTCAGAACTAAGATTTGGCGCTCGGGTAAGCCAAACTGATGTTGATGCCGTTCGGTTTAAAACCAGCAGTGGTAATTATAAATCTGGCACAATAACTTGCTACGGCTTCAAAAATTCATAAGGAAATTGATATGCCAAATTATAAAAACGTAAATGGACAGCTTATTGAATTAAGTTCTGAAGAACAGACTGCAAGGCATGCTGAAGAACAAGCATGGGCTGACGGAGCCAATGAAAGGGCTGCTGTATCTGTTCGTGAGGAACGAGACGTTAAGTTAGCTGAAACTGATTGGATGGCTTCTAGCGACCTTACAATGTCATCTGAGTGGGTCTCCTATAGGTCTTCTCTTAGGGACGTACCTGCACAAGAAGGATTCCCTAACACAATAACTTGGCCCACTAAACCATCTTAAGGAGCAACCAATGGGATACAAACTAGGACTACGAAGTAAGCAGAACTTGTCTGGGGTACATCCTGATATGGTTGCTGTTGTCACAAGAGCATTAGAGATTAGTGAAAAGGACTTTAGTGTAACTGAAGGTGTTCGTAATATTGAACGTCAGCGTATGCTTAAGAAGACAGGCAAGTCAACTACACTTAAGTCTCGTCACCTGACAGGACATGCAGTAGATGTTGTGCCTTATCCTGTATCATGGGAGTGGGACGAGTTCTACCCTATTGGTGATGCAATGAAGAAGGCAGCGGAGGAGTTAGATATTAAAATTGTTTGGGGTGGCGATTGGAAGAAGTTCCCAGATGGTCCTCATTTTCAGTTAGATTGGAAAGCCTACCCCTGTGACTAGGGGGGAAGAAGAGTGCTTTGTAATGGGTAAAAATATATCGGCAAGTTTATTGTTTGCCTTAGTACTACAAGCTGCAATGATAGTTTGGAGTATATCACAGATGAGGGCAGATGTAGATGCTAACTCGTCGTCTATAGTTAGAATAAGTGCTGATGTTAAGGCTGTTGAAACATCCTCAGTTACCCAAGCCGTACAGTTAGGTAAGATAGAAGAGAACATAAAGGGAATTAAAGAGTCCCTTGAAAGGATGCTTGAGGTAATGGAGAGAGACTAATGCTAGACCCCATAACGGCTATATCAGCCTGTACTGCTGCCTTCACTATGACTAAGAAGCTAGTGCAACATGGCAGAGAGATAGAAGACGTTATGGGGCAGCTAGGGGAATGGTTCGGAGCCGCCTCTGATCTTCATAAAGCGGAACAACAAAGAAAGGCCCCTTCGACTATACAAAAGCTAACGTCTGCCGACAGTATAGAAAAGGAAGCCTTTGAAATAATCGTGCATAAGAAAAAACTAGCGGCTCAACAAAAAGAGTTGATGTTTCTTTTGAATATGCGTTTTGGTCCTAATACTTGGGACGAAATGATTAAGTTAAGAAGGCAGATCAGAAAAGAACGTGAAGAGACTGTCTACAAGGCTATGGAAGCTAAGAAAGAGATCATCAATAACATAGCTTTGTTTGTACTGTCTATAGGAATTATCTTTGTTGTCTTTGGTGGGGTATATTTAATTGGGTTAGGTACAGGTTCGTGGTAAAAACATTATTGTTGTCGGCACTCTTAATTTTCACTGTGGGGGTGTCGGAGGCTAAAGAACCTAAGATGGTTATTTGTAAGCTGTGGAAACGTATTAGCATAATGGGTGTACAGCAGTGCTGGTATCGTGGACCTAACGGGTCTTCTGCTACGTTCTTTCCTACACCTTTGATACCTAAGTATGAGTATGGGGCTGCTTACAGACAATGCCCTCAGAGTTTTGAATGTGTATACGACTTTAAGAAACGTAGACCTTCTGCACAAGAAATTATAGACGGATTGAAAGGACGATGAATGACCGTGACTATGGAAAGACTTTTACACTGGAAGATACTTCCCCGTATTATGATGATGGTTATGACATACATGTACATCGAAGTACTGTTCTGGTTTATGCACCTACCACCTGATGCTATGACCTCACAGGCCACTGCTCTGACAGCTACTGTGACAGGTGCTATGACCGGAGCCTTTGCTGTATGGTTAGGACATGAAAAATGATTGGTTCTATTATTAATAGCCTTACAGGGCTTGCTACAAGCATCATAGATGGTAAGACTCAGGTCAAGCTAACCGAAGCTGAGATAAAGAAGAAGCAGCTTACAGGCGAGATTGACTGGGACATAGAAGCTATGAAAGCTACTGAGAACAGTTGGAAGGACGAATGGATCACCCTACTGTTCAGTATCCCTCTCATACTTGCGTTCTGTGGAGACTGGGGCAACGACATAGTAGCCCGAGGTTTTGCTGCACTTGAAGTTATGCCTCAGTGGTATCAGATTGCCTTAGGTGGTATCGTTAGTGCCAGTATAGGTATGAGATCTGTGAGTAAGTTCTTTGGAAAGCGGTAGCGTATTAGAGTTCCCGCAAATATCAGAGCTAGACAAGCAATACCTTGATCTAGAGAGGCAGCAACAACTAATTAAACAACAAGCAGATTTAATCTCCAAGACTAATAACAAAAAGTGATACACAAAGTAAAGCCCCTGCGTCCAATTAAGGATACGGGGGCTTTTTTTATTTTCCGTGCTCTTCGTCTAAGTGCCTAAAGAGAGCATACATGGGAACCTTCATCTTAAAGTCTATGTCTTTCTCTAGCCTGTCTACCTTTCCTGCTAACCAAAGGATCAGTAGTGTTTGAACTACCAGTATGATGGACACAACATCAGGCATCTTCCACCACCTTCATCAACCTGTTCCCATACCACTGGGCTTTCTTCAGGTCTTCTATGCCATTCTTGTATCGCCATCGGTGTAAGTACTTGGCGATATTCCCACGTAGGTACCCGATGTACTCCTCTTCGGTTAAGAAGTCTTCGATGTATTCAATACATTCAATGGAACCTGTCCCGTAGTGGGGCGGGTGATTAACCATGTCACTGTCAAAGTCACTGATCATCTCTTTCCACTTAGCCATCACAAGTCTCCTTTAGGCTTCTGGTTCTGAAACTGCATCCCTACGCAAAGACTACGAAACTCTGCTGTAGGGCTTGGTGAAGTCTCAAGCAGATATAGCATATTTAACTCTCTCACTGCTTGGCACCTCTCTTCCGTCTTATACACCGCATTAGGGGCTCTCACCGAGTAGACAGGTACCCCGTCCTCCCACATGCTGAGTATCACAACGTACACGTATATCATAACTTCTCCTTCATAAAAACACGTACCCATTGAGCACATATATCACTTCTCACTATGTCGTCAACCCCAAACTCAATAACTGATACGGGCAACAAGTATTTCTTAGCTAGGTGGATCACCTTAGACAACCCATCTGCTTCCTTTAAGTCCGACTGTTGGACGTCACCGTTAAGCACGATAGTAGAGTTCTCCCCTACCCTAGTTAGTAACATCTTAAGTTCGTGGGTGGTTATGTTCTGAGTCTCGTCAACTATGATAAAGGCGTTCTCAAAGCTTCGTCCTCTCATTAATGCCAGTGGTGCCATTTCAATATTACCAGACTTAATACCTGTTTCCACTGTACCCTTACCTAAGTGTTTGATGAGTACGTCTAAGACTGGCAAGGCCCAAGGGTAAGTCTTCTCTTCTAAAGAACCTGGCAAATACCCTAAGTCTTTTCCTACAGCTACGTGAGGCCTAGTAATAACAATCTTATCAATACTCTTAGTGGTGTACAGGTCAGCAGCTACTGTGGCAGTAATGTAGGTCTTACCCGTACCTGCTGGTCCTAACACAAAGACCTGAGTGTGGTCTTTAAGGGCCTCTATAAACTCCTTTTGCTTAGTGGTCTTAGGGGTGAGGCCAGAAGTTACCCTCTGATCTGCACCTTTATAGGTTGTCTTACGTCTTGTCTTGGGTTGCTGCTGTGTCACAGTCTGATCAACTCCGCTTCTTTGTATGGGATATGATAGAACAACTCACCCTTTTGAATGTACCTACCGGTGGCGCCTCGGACAGTCTCCTCTGTCATTTGTTGCCCCCTAATCATCCAGCACTGTGTCAAGTAGGCGTTAAAGACATAGAAGTTTACGTTACTGTCATACTTCTTTAATAGCCTCTCCTTGCGATGAGGTATACGTATCTCTGCCCACTCATCGGGCCACTCCTCCTTCCATGCCCTCTTGACTTCGCCTTCTGAGTAATAGGTGACACCCTTCTTGATTGTCTCTACATCTGCAAAGTAGTTCTCCTTTACGTTAGACACTGTGTGTCCCTGCTTCTCCAAGATTTCGATAAGCTTGACCTTAGCAGGGTTGTCAAACCTATCGTACAAACTTTGTTCAAACCGCTTCTTTACCTCTGTCATGTGATGTCCACCATTTCACAGACGTCACCAGTACAAGCCATAGTCTGCATGCCACTGGTGTTGTCCTCTACCTCATACTCAGATAACTTAGTCCAGTCGATACTCTTAGGTGAGGTGTCAGTGACCTCAAGGTAGTGGTCTTTGTTACACTCTTGATAGGGTGCCTGTTGGTACGTATGCTCATTGAAAGGCAAGAACGATACACCTGACATTTCATCAAAGTGCTTGTACACAAAGGCACCTACCTCTAGCCACTCCTCTCCCTTGACGTTAATCGTAACACTAGGCTTATGCTCACACCAGTGACGTTGATACATCAGCCACATCTCTAGCTGCTCGATCGCAGTCATGTCAGCAGTATGAACGGCGCCCAGAGGAGACTGCATAGGAAAGCTAAACACTGTAGTAGCATCGGGCTTCATAACGTCAGGCTCATTAGGGATACCCTGATCTATCATAAACTGTGTCAGTGGGTCTTTATTATCTCCACGCACAGTACGGATATAATAGGGACTGTGACGAGCATGAATACCAGAAGCTGAGTCAACCAGTTGGGAAACTGTTCCACTGGGCTTAACGCAAGTAATAGCAGTGCTATGAGGGATACCAAGACGGTCAGCCCACTCAGCGTTAGTAGAAATAGCCACATCCCTCAAATGCTCCAAAGTTTCTGACAAGCCATCATTAGCCAGTGTCATTAGTTTGTTGTCCATTATCCCCGTGAGTGACACACCGAGCAGTCGTTCTGCTGCGGTATTTGTGTTCCACATCTTTCGCAGATATGGGAAGTGTGTGTAGGTTGACTGTATGGTTCCAAGTATAGTCGCAAGGCGGACTTTGTCTGCAAGGTCTTCCACAGTGTCTTTTGCACGGATGACCACCTCTGTGAGATTACAGAACTGATTCGGTCGTAAAATGATCTCCGAGCAGGGGTTTGTTCCGAACTCATAGCAAGACTCTCTACGGCCGTTTTTTGAAGCTTGCTTAACTGATGCTTGTCTGTTGAAGATACCACGTTCACCACTCCCACTTTCCATAAGTGCAGTCCACTCACGCATGAAGGACATACTATCAGGTTTCTCTGTATAGGCTACAGAGTTATTAGCCAAGGCACGATGAGTTGCATTTTCCCACCAAGCCCCTGATTTAGCATGACGCATACGATCATCAGATAGGTTACTTAGAGAGATCATAGCAGACCGTCTAACACCCCCTACAACGACAACTTCACCGATCTTACACATAAGGTCATGACACTCAAGACTTGACAGGCTACGGCCCTGTGAGGTTTTGAATGTAGTGACTGCAAAGTTGAACAGGTCAACCAAAGGTGCAGGGCCACTAGCCCGACCACCAAACGTCTTTAGTTTAGCACCAGCAGGGCGAACTTTAGACACATCCCACTTAGGAATTTCACCAGCCCATAGGAGTGCCAACACTTGCCTGAGACCCTTAGCCCAGCCTTCCTTGCTATCCTTGATGACGACAGTCGTTTCGCTTTCGAAAAGCGTAGGAACCTCAGGGAGTTTACTGACGAACTGACGCTCAACACTGAAACCAACCCCCGTACCGCAAAGCAAGATGAACATAGCCTCATCGAAAGACTTAGGATCATCTACGGGTAGGTAACTACAATTGTACATACAAGTGTTGTCACGTTCAGCAGCAATACCCGCAGTCATAAGCGATCGCATACTTGGCATAACAGATAAGCTAAGAATAGCTGACTCGATCTCACTCATGGTGTCGGGATCATCAGCTAAGTACTTGCCAGCAATATTAGTCATGTACCGATTTACTGTCTCGCCCCAAGTCTCTCGACGTCCAAGACCTTCAAGCCACCGAGCATAACGGCTGGTCGCAATAAAGGTTTGGTAGTCTGTTGGTAGATAGTTACTTTTCATGTGTGTTCTTTCCTCGTTGAATAATATCTTCGTCTAACCAGATCATACGATTAATGTCACCACGGTTAATGCCTATGTCTTTTAGTATAGACTCAGGCAGGGTGTTTAGCTGCTTGATAGTCTCTCGGTGTAGTCGCCAAGTCTGTAAGTATTTCCAGTATCTAGTTAGCCAGTTCATACTAAGTCTTTCAGGTTAGGTGGCTTATAGTTTGGACCCTTCATAACCTTACCGTGTTGGTCTTTAATAGGCTTACCATCCTCACCCAGCTTTGACATATTGGACTCATGTACCCGCTTAAAGGCTTCGTCTAAGTCCCAACCAAAGGTAACCGCATACCCATATATTACGTATACTAGGTCGGCTAACTCTTTTAATCTGGCGTGTGCCTGCGTCTCGTCTGTGGCCTCGTAGAACTCCTCTCTGATCAAGGCAAACCTAAAGTCCTCTAGGTCTGAGCCCAGCTTGTACTCTTTGTCCATAGGCTGACCCATGTGGTCAACGAACTGTGTAACCATCTCTTGTGTTGTTGCATCAGCAAACATAGGAAACTGGGCGATAGAGATGTCATCGTTCATCTCCATGAAAGCGTCTATGTCATCTTGGGTAATCATCTTAGTACTCCTCATCGTTTAAGTATTCATCTAAGTCTATTAAACCTGTGTGGTGCAAGTGAAGGGCTACTTCATCATGTGTCAAACCAGCGTCTAACATTAGTTGAAGTAGCCCAAAGTCTTCCACAACACCACGTAGTGTGGGATCATCATGGTAGTTAGTCATTAGGTCTCAGGGTCTACATGCTGGTTAAGGTGATAGTCGATTGCATAGAGTTGATACGCCCGTTCAACACTAGATTTCTTCATGTCTTCCAGCATCTTAGTAAATTCAAATAAGCTACTCATGTCTTCCATCCTTTAATTAGTTCCATATAGTGATCTAGCTTGGTTATTACTAGCCACTCTTGTCTGTCTGCTCTAAAGAAAACTACTGGCTCATACTCACCGCCTTGCTTGGCTTGGTCAACAAAGTCATAGATAGTCTTCAAGTTCTTCCTGCGCTTTACTTCAGCAGAGATAGGGATAAGCTCTCTTGCCCTTGGACTTAACTGAATGTCTTCCCCTTGTTGGCCCATAGCCGTTGACCTAACATCGTCAGGTTCTAGTGTTGGGAACGTCTTCAGTATCTTATCTCTTATCTCTTGTTGACCTAAGCGGCCTTTGGCTTTCGATGATGCGGCGGAACCCATAACTCTCCCTCCGTTCGTCTGAGCCACAGTAGTCGGGCATTTTCTAGTACCCTCTCTTCGTCTCCGTCATACCGATGTACCACAGCGTGATACAACTCCTTCTCGTTAGTGCAATGAACTAGCATGTCCTCTGCTTTAACTGGACCCACTCTGTGTAGACCCTTGATGTTATCTGCTGCATCACCCATAAGGATTTGTTTGTAGAACCAGTGTAGTCCGTCAAACCTGTCCATATAGGTAAAGGTCTTCTTAGTCAGGTTGTAGTGAAGGCCTTTGATTTGCAGCATGTCCTTGTCGATGGTAGCCACAACTGCACGATAGCCAGTGTTAGCTGCATCTATAGCTATCAGATCGTCTGCTTCTTCTCCTTCTGATGTAATAGCATCCCACTCTTCAGACAGATACCTGCGAACAACTGGCAACATACTAGGCTTAGGCTTATCACTTCTGTTTCCTTTGTAGACCGCAGTCTTTGCAATATCGAAACGAAAGTTGCCCTTGCCAGTTAAGTAAACTGAGTAGTCACCCTTCTCATTGTAGAAGGAACACTCTGCTAGTATCTCTTTCATAAACGCCTTAGCATACTCTAGAGCTTCTACCGCAGTACACTCACGCTTACCGTCATTGTCTTCTACTTTGTGGGCAGCGGCACGGTATGCCACTATGTCGCCATCCACGATAGTCTTTAAAACTGAGACCATACTTCTTCTCCGCCCATATACTTTGAGCCTATAGCTAAGTCTCCGAACCCAGCAACCCTAGCCACATTCTGACAGTGGTCTAGGAAGTCTTCGATTGTCTCTACATTAGAGGATGAGTAGGAAGCCTCACGATTATCGTCAGGCCCCCATGCTTCTTGGCTAAGGGTGATAAGCTTCACTTAGAAGCCATCCTCTGATACGGTGGACTGGTACTGCACCAAGTTGATCACACCGATCTTATCGACACGGTGTCCTGTACGATCGCCTTCACCATACACAGTGACCTTGACACGCACTTCAGTACCGTTACCTAGCTCACCGTCAGCGAACGACCAAGCAGCACCCTTAGTCAACTCATCACCTGACCAGTTAACGACCTGTGGGGCGCCACCCAGTGCCTCTGCTACGGGGTTTACATTGTCCCGCTTGAGGCGAATGAACTGACCGATACCATAGCCATCACCGTTACGTGGGTCTTTAAGACGCTGGTGTCCTCGGAACTCCTTTGCTACGCCAGCTTCCCAGAACATTTCTAGGTCATCTTGTGTAGCTGGATAGAAGTTCATGTTGAACTGACCTGTAGGGTGGAAGTCAGGGTTGCTATCCATGTTTTCTTTGAATACCCTTGCATACTCTACGAAGCCATTCATTACGATAACTCTTGCTTTACTCATTTTACATTCCTTTGTCTGAGTGTTTATAGTATATAGTAGTGGTAAAGGAGCTTTCAACCCCCTTTAGTGGATTTCTGCATAATTTTTACCAAAAGAATAGTCGATACCTAATGGTATGTTTAGGTTAACATCCTGATTGGCATATCTCATACAGTCTTTAAGGTCTTTAGCCAGTTCATCCCCCTTTGCTTGTGGTATTTCTGCAATTATCTCGTCATGGAACTGGCCTAGTATGTTGACCCCATGACCTCTAACGTAACTAACCCAAGTGTCAAAACAGTAGACACCCGTACTTTGGTTTAGTGTACTGAACCTGTCCTTGTCACTACGCAACACATGCCAGAACTTTGACACAGGGTTTTGTATCCAAGACTTGCCGAACAACTCCCTAACCTTAGCTTGGTTAGCCACCTTCTGTACGGCCCAGTTACGAGCCCAAAAAGCTTCTAGTAGGTTAGCTGCTGCCGTTTGTGTAAGACCTGTCTCACGTGCCAGCTTAGGGGCTCCTACGCCATACGTGGCACTGTAGTTCACCACCTTGTAATTCTTCCGTAAAGCTTTGAGGCTAACTTCCCCAGAGTTGTGCTTGTCAATGTCCTCTTGTGTGACAGCACCAGCAAACTTAGCAAGGTCAAGGTGAGGGTCAAACCCTTCCTTAGACATCTCGTTAACGTAGTCAGGGTCAAAAGGCTTCATGTAGTGACGTTTAGTAGTATCCTCTAAACTAACCATATCAGCACCACACAAAGTCATACCTTCTCTTGCTATCAGACAGCTACGGATTTCCTGCCCGTAAGGCTTGTCTACTGAAGGTAGGTTAACCAAAGGCCGTGAGTGCTTGAACCTAAAGGTATTAGTCAGACCACTGATGGTAGCCTTGAGGAACCCGTCTCTCTCACAAGAGATGAACGACTTAATGATACCGATACGGTGCGACAATACAGTAAGACCGTCTAGTAGGGCTACACCTTCGTTGACGTCTATAAGACGCTTAACACTGTTACATAGTTCACCGTCCTTACGGATTTGTGGTACCTTCCTTTCTACCATGTTGACACCATCACCTTCCTTGATGAAGTTAAACGTACAGGGCTCCCAGCCCATTGAGTATAACCACTCTTTCACCTGATCTGGTGAGTTAGGGTTAGCTGGCTCAGTCTTCTGGCAGTGCCGTAGGCTCTCCGTAGTCATGGGGTACTTAGCTTCAGCCAGTAGTGCAAACCACTTAGTTGCAGCAGCAGAAGGTAGGCCATTCTTAAGGGTCATACGATCTAGTGCTGGCTTGTGCTTCATAACCCAGTGTTGCTTCTCAGGCATAACTTGTACCAACTGATCGACCTTAACTGACTTGGCTGCTTCCCACTTAATTAACAAGTCGTTAGCCAAGCCATGATCTAAACGCCAGCCATTGTCAGCTTGCTCTCTAGCAGTCTGCATCTTGGTGGTCAGGTAGTCCAAAAACCTAAACTTGTCGAAGTCATTCAGGTACAAACGGTCAAGCTTCTTGTCTTGTATTGACCACAGACGAGAGTTAATCTTTACGTCTTCCTGACAACGGTGAGCATACTCATCCTGCGACAAGTTGTCCCAGTCTTCTACTACAGGCTTAGGTACACCGAAGTCCTCACCATAAGAGGCAAGACCGTGACTGGCTCTCTCAGGCGACAAGTACCAACTGACACTCAGTGTGTCGATTAGTTTTGCAGTGACCTTAATGCCCAAAACCTTTTCGATAGCAGGGACATCAAAGCCTACAATGAAGTGTCCGATGAGCGTGTCTTGGCTCAAGAAGAACTTACGCATCTCATCATAGTCAAAGATAGATACAGGCTCTGCCATGTCAGGTGTCTTGTAGCTTACAACGTGTATCTTGGTTAGCTTGTCCAAGAACCCGTCAGTTTCAATATCGAATACAGTCATCTCAGTCTCCTTTCACGTACCTTTTTACAAAATCTTTGGGACTTTTACACCTATACCTAGTCCTAAACTTCCAGTCCATCTTACCGCCCGTAGGGTTATTTGCTGCGCTCCACTTTTGTTTGAGGAGAGAGAACCTAAAAGTCCTATCACCCTCTTGTATATAAACGTAACCATTTGCATATTCATCTACCGTTGCACCCGCAACAATCAACTCTCTAATAGTCTCTAATCTACTAAGCTCCCTCTGTTCTGGGCCTTCAGTCTTATAACTGTCATACCTTTGAACCCTCTCACGTTCCGCAACAGGCTTCTGCTCCTCAATCCATACGTTCAGTTCCTCTAGGTTTATCATAACAACCTCCTGTGTATTGTCTGCACTAACTCTATAGCCATGCAGTACTGCTCGATGTTGATGTCGAAGTCCTTGCCGTCTGTATCTCCGTAGGCGCCCAGTAGTGTCCAAGCTTCGGGGTCGTACTTATCGTCCATGCCTAGCCTTACTATGATGTCCTGTGGCCCGTCAAGTGCTGGTACGATCACTGTGTAAACTTCGTTGTAGTTGTAGTAGTCCTGTTCGTCATCCATAGTCTAACTCCTGTAGTGTAAACGTGTCCATATTAAAGCGAAGTGAACCAGCGTAACCCTCTTCACTACATGGGCGGTTCTTTTCGACCTTCAAGGTAGTTGTGTTTCTCTCTTGATCGTCCTCTGCTTCTTTGTCTCTACTAAGGTCTATAATAACTGAAGCCCTTTGTCCAATCATTTTACAGTACTTCGGATCACCGTCATCGTTAGTGTGTGCGATAGTGATGATACCTACGTTAAGCTCTGCTGCTAACTTAGACAATCGTACAGACAAGTCCGACAACAACTCTTCCTTAGAACTCTCTGATCGACCTGACACTACATCTTGGATAGGCTCAAAGAATACATAACGAACACCGCAAGCCTCACGGAAGTATCTGATCTGCTCACACAACTCTTCAGTACCTTGGCCGTCACCTAAGAAGAATTGATAGATACACTCGTTGGCAGCTATCTGTCGAATGGCCTCTTCCACTTGCTCAGTGGCACCACCAGCGTCGATCAGGTCTCTTCGGGTCACGTTCATGCCCAACTTGTAACTAACGAGCCCTAAGAGGCTCCTAAGCTTTGTCTCTTCCAAGTGCCAACTGGCGAAGGGTACATCACGTTGGATCAGGTTGTACTCTAAGTACCGCATTACCTCTGTCTTGCCGATACCAGTGGGTGCCTTAATGACGGTAAAGTGACCTTGCATGAGTCCCATGATTTTGTCGTCAAGGGATTGGATACCTGTAGGCACAAACTGATGGTCGGGAGTCTCTCTAAACAGCTTAAGGAACTGATCAGCAGTGTTAAGAACATTGTCAGGAACATACTTCTTAGCGTTCCACCAAGCAGACTTAAACTCTTGTCCAGCCCCAGCCTGTAGAAACTCGTTAGCGTCTTTGTACTTGTCATGCGACACCCTGTATGTCTTGTTAGGGAACAACTTTGAAATCTTAGTGGCGATAGCATCACCAGCCTCATCACCGTCAACACTGATAATGATCTTCTCAAAGCTGTTGATCCACTCACTACAGTTCTCCCACAGCTTCTTAGAGGGGGTCGCAGAGGGCAACGATACCACAGGGTTAGTGTAGGTACCGTTCTTAAGCATCTGGGACACAGAGAGGGCATCCAGCTCTCCCTCAGTGATGGTCAACATCTTAGATGAACCAGCGGTAAAAAAGTTCATGCCGAACAACTCGTCACCCTTGAACCCCTCTTTAGCCCAGAAGCCTTTCTCTTTAAGGTTACGCACCTTCACGCCACCACTAGGGTACTTGTACTCTTGTGTGTTGTCGTAGGTCATTACACCGTAGTCTTCCATAGTAGAGGCTTTGATGCCCCTCATGTCTACGTACTTGCCATCACCCGTAGTGGGTATGGTCTTTGTGGTCGGGATATGTTCGCTCATGTTTCCTCTTTCTTTCTTCGGGTACTTATCGTCTGCCCAGTCAAAGGTAGCGTGTGACTTGTTGGCAGGGTAGCCTTGTCCGCAGCTGTGACACTTGCCATAGCCTTCTGTGTTGTACGCAAAGGCGTCAGACGAGCCACAGTCTACGAAGGGGCAGGGTTGGTGTGTTGTTTCAGTCATGTCTTTCTCCTATGGCGCTCAGGTCATAAACCCTTAGTATGATCTACATATCATATGGCAACAAAGATACAAGTAGAAAATAAATATTTATGTGCCCCTTGACAAAAAAATAAAAAGTTCCATTTACCTTAAGTACCCTTTAGTTAAACATAAGCTTTTAACTATTAGTATTAAACATAATAGTAATAACTTATGTTAAACTTATGTTAGTCACTAGCGGGTAACTTTCTACATTCCATAATGATTTTACCATCTTGTTCAAACACACAGTACATGTAGTTGTTGTGTGTAATGTACAACGTATAGGGGTCTAGCCATTCAATCTTCATATCTCTTCTCCTTGTTGTCGGTCATTTGTTGGTTAGAACCTTGACCATTTGCTTACTACTACTGGGGTCTTAGTATAGGCAAGTATTGCCCCTTAACTAATACAGGGGTGTTACTTTACTAACGCCTCTACTGATACTGGGAACAGTTTGATCATCTCACTTCTTACGTAGTCTGCTACTAACCTTGTCTCATACTGTGTGTCAGGCTTACATCTTAGGTTGCACATGTCCATGAAGGCATCTAGTGACCCTGACCAGTACCACTCTGTCATTGTAGACTGGGGTAGTACCATACGTGCTTGCTCTGGACACACTCCTGTAGCAATGGCATCATGGTAAGCGTCAAGGGCATTGACACATTGGATACGATAGAAGTGGTCTACGGTTTGATCACTTCTTGTCTCCATCTGAGTTATAAAGCCTTCACTACCCTGCTTTTTATCAACACTACGTCCACGCCACTTTTCGGGGTGATATATCTCAGGTAGGTCATCCACATACCTACGGCTAATCTCATTCCAACGTAAGAACTTATGCTTCACCAATTGTCGGGCTACAAAGATAGGAGCCTTGACATGAAAGCTGGCAAAGGCATGACCAAATGGTGACATGTGCTTATGCTTGGCTAGGTAGTGGATAAGCTTGGTGTCACCCTCTGTCATAGCCTTGTGTGTCTTACCAAAGCTTACCCTAGCTGCATTGACTACACTCAGGTCTGAACCCATGTGGTCTATGTACGTTACTTCTATCATAGTCCTGTGCCTTTCCACAGCTTCAACTGTGCCTTTAGTTTGTGGTTCTCTTCTAGCAGACGTTTGGCTTCTCTCTCCCACATATCTGCCTCTCTCCTTACTATCCTGTAGTCTTCCTTACATTTATCTATTGTCTCTACCCACACATCTCTGTTTATCATAGCTCTCTCCTAGAAGTTTGGCTCACCGTTATCATCAAATGTTACATCGTCTCTTACCCATATGGGTGCCGTATCATTTTCCACCGTAGGGACTTTATGATCTAGTACACCAAGCATACGCAACTCTTTTTTTAGTTCTTCGCTCATATTATTTTCTCCTCTGCCAGTACTAAATCAAATTCCCACGGAGGGTGCAAGCAAATTCCCACGGAGGGTACAAATTCCCACGTAGGGGTGACATATTTGTCACACAAAATTCCCACGTAGGGGCCAAATTCCCACGGAGGGCTTTCCATTGTAGGGGTATTGAAAATCCTGGGAGTCTGATTAAGAGTCTGACTAAGAGTATTAGTAAGAGTATGACTAAGAGTATTAGTAAGAGTATGACTAAGAGTACTATTCAGAGTAAGACAAAGAAAAAGACCCTGAGTAATACTCAGAGCCTTAGTCAGATTAATATTATTAGTATTTAACAGGGTAATAGTCTGACCCATAGTCCTGCTTTCTTTGCTGAGGTTAGTGCTGACTCTGCGTCTGACTGATTTCTAAAGAACTTATAGTAGAGCAACTCTTTGCCGAACTCATAGTATGGGTCATAGAACTCTAAGCGGTAATTATAATACACGGAGAATCTCCCTTCCTCTAATACTTGTTAGTCCTATTTCCTGAGCCTCTGCCTCGATCCAGACCTTTGCTCCACATGGTAGCGGGTGATCTGGTTCATACTTTACTTCTGAGCTGACTTGCAGGTCTACCTCATGCACCTTGTAATTATGTTTATAAGTCTTAGCGGTCAGAGTCGGGTCATTCCTGCCGTTCTTAGCATTGGCTCTGATTATGTGTTGGTTAACGTGTATCCGTATTTTCATTATCTTTTCCTCTGAGGTTTGTTATCGTGATGATAGGCGAGTTGTGTAATAGTAGAGTGTCCGAGGTTTCGGACAGGGCAAGACCAAATAATGTCAGTTATTAGTTGGTTAACGTCCTCGGCAAAGGGCGCTTCGGTTGGGTTCTGAGCTATGACTGTATCTAAGTGTTCCAGCCAGCTCGTATCTATATCTTTTCTGCTCATAGTATCCCTCATAGTTTGCCCGTCTGGGCGTTTGCCTGCGTATGCGGCCCTCACAGGCCCTTCAGTGGTTTGGGCTATGGTTATCGCCTGATTGGCGACATGGCCCTGCAAGGGGCCTCTCACGGCCTGTGTGGTGGCCTGCCTCTTTCACCGAAAAAGGCCCGCCCAGCCTGTTAACTCTGAGCGAACCTCTTAGGTCATGTATGATAGGTAGGTATTACCAGTAAGCACGTCCTTGCAGCTTTACATCTACTATGTCTAGCTCTTGTATGAGGTCGTCATAGGTTATGTTATTAGCGTCAAGCCAGTCTGCAACCTGTGACGGGTATTCTCGGAGTAGGTCTGTAATGTCATCCCGCTCGTCACGTTCTGAGGTAGAGACAGACGACATATAAGGGTCGTCAAAGTAAGCGTTGGTTGCGATACGTCTATTACCAGCAACCCAGTCACTAGCATAGCCGCCAGCCTCATACTTGAACTCTGATATACTAGGGTCACGAGCTATGACTAGCTTTGACCAGTCAGCTGCAATCAGTGCATCTCTGAGTTGCTGCAAATAGTACACGTCCTGATGCTCGTTCTTAGTATGCTGGGCATAGTAACCGACAGACAGGTTAGTACACTCTGACACGTCTGAGGCATATTCGTTACTGTCAGTATAAGAGCCTGTATCATCTGGACGCAGGGGCAAGTCTAAGATACCTGCTAGGGATATTGCAAAGGCATCTGAGGCAGTACGCAAACCCATTTGATGTGTAATAATAGACTCCGTACCTTTGCGGTCGAATGATATTACGGCATCTAGTCGTTGTAACCATCTGGGCAAACGCTCGACTACATATCTGGACCCAAGGCAGCCTATCTCTTCTGAGGCATGGCAGACATAGACGCCCTCGATACCTGCTCTGATCATCTCTAGTTGCAACCATATGCCAGTGGTACAGTCTGCGCCTAAGCAAGAACTGTCAGATATAGGCGGCAGGGATATAGTATCGCCCTTGACTAATACTTCTTGCATACCGTCAACTTTGTGTACCGTGTCATGGTGACTGGCAAAGCAAACCTTCGGGGCCTTGCCTATGACTAGAATATAATTACCTTCCCTGTCAGGCTGACCGAACACTGGTCTAAGATATTTGTCACAAAACTCGTTCTGAGTAAGTGATGATTGTGGGCGACAGAACGCCAGCATTTCTACTAATTTGTGCATTCTGTACCTAGCTTTCAGTATGAAGGGTTGTCGGGTTGTCATTGTCATCTGTCTTTTCTTTCCAAATCTCTGAGTCGTTGCAGTAAAAGTAGTCTGGGTTGTCTGACACTTCGCTAAGCCCTACGATAGAGCCGTCTTCGATGTCTGCCATTTCACTATGAGGATATATCTGCAGGTCCCAGTCAGAAGTAAAGTGGTCGTCGTCGTATTCTTCCTGACTAATAGTGACACTGTGGGCAGTGCTCATAACAAACTCATCGTGCCATCTTTCGCCAGAGTCTGTGACTTCGGTATGATTACGACCGCAATGATTACACCAGTTCTCTTCTCCGTTCATAGTCTGAACACGTATAATATCATCGTTGTCAGTATCATCTCCGCAGTATTCGCAGCTGGTCACTCGCTCATAGTAACAGTCTTGGCAGTAGGTATCGCCGTCATGGCTCATACTATCATACTGAGTGACGTTATCACCACAACTCTCACAACGACAACTAGAGCCGTATAAGATACCTTGATAAGAGCTGGCGTTAATATCCCCGCCAGCGTCTATGATAAGGTATTTATCATCGTGCGCATCCTCGTTCAGAGACTGAGGCATGACGTCTAAGTACGGGGCGATGTATTCGCCTTCGTCGTGATCAAACCTAAGAAGCCTGCCGCCTTCCCAGTTAGAGTGACGACTATTATAAAGTTCCGTACCGTTGGCTTCCAGAGCCGTTTGGATCATGTCTAATGATTTCTCACAGACGCCATATATTGGTGCAGCTCTGGGAGTTTCTTTGGCAGTCAGTACGACACAACGGGAGCATATCAATCCCTTAGCATCTTCTGTCCAATAGATAGTAAAATCCCCAGAGCCATAAGCCTCAGTAGGTTGGAAACGTAATTGCCGAGTGTCAGTAAAATTGTATCTCATACAACTATTGCCGAGGTTCTTTCTGGCGCTGGTAGTGTCAGGGTTCTCTAACTTGCCCATGGGAGAATGGTATGCGTGAGCAAAATTAGCTCTGCTCTGACCAGACTTGAGGGTCAGCTCTCTGACTGAGAACTCATGACGGTAGGCGTCATTAAGTATCTCTATTTCCTTATCAGACAGACAAGGGAACATCCGTCTAATACCTTTGCCGCCCCGAACCATTATGCGGCCTTCCCTGCCCTTGTTTCTGCCCTTTTGATCAGGCCAGAGTACCATGAAACCAGCAGACGCAGGCTCTACATTGGGCAACATAGCTGACAGTATTAACTGGATTGCTAAAGGTACGTAATACCGATAGTTCCTAGACATTGCCGTCATCATGTATATTAGGGTGTCCGCCTCTTGCTCAGTAATATCACCAGCCTCGGCAGCTTCCCAGCAATCCCTCTTAGCTTGTCTCAGAGTATAGTACATCTGGTCCAGTTCTTGATTAGCTAATCTCTGGATGCGAGGTTCGATCCAGTTCTTAACCCTACGAGCAAGACCCAGAGATGGTGGGTCAGAGACTATTGAATAGTCAGGGAATGACTTGAGGGTCTTATCCCAAGGGCGCAAAGATATTTCTGGAATGTAACGGTCGGCTAAATCATAGCTGATCATAATAGTTCTCCTATAGGTTCTACTGTTAAGGTTAGGTATTACTTGGCTTGATGCCAAAAAGCTGCACCAGTGGTATTAGAGGCATGCAGAGCTGCAATCTGTTCTCTGGTCTTAAGGCCAATGTATTTAGGCTTGCCGCCCTTTGGGCAGGTAAAAGCTCTGACTAAATCGTCGTTGTTTTTCTGTTCACGTGTCATAATAGTTTCCCTATTAGTAAAAGCTCAGAGTGAGCAGGCCAAAGTCATTCTGACCCATCCTTTAATTACCACAAATAGCCTCAGAAGTCAAGCAGGTATTTGTTCTCTGAGGTTTACTCATAGTTAAACTATTGTGATCACAAATGCAAAAGTCTGTGATCACAAAATTCCCAGCTTGTGATCACAATAGTTATTCTAAGAGTTTATCTCAGAGTGGTCGGCGGGAAAGCTCTCTGGGGGATTTTCTTTTGTTGTCGGGGGTTTAAGGTCTGAAATATCGTCTGAGAATCGTAAACTGGACTTATCGGGCAACAAAATCATAGGTCCAGATAGGGTGCAAACTCTTAGTCATAGTCTTAGTATTTTCTTGAGTAAACGGATGAACTACGGCTATTAAACATATGATTACTCAGACTATTTCCCACGGTAGGGGTCATAGTATTACTATTAGTAAGACTCAGAGCCGCTTGCGGAGTAATAGACGAAATCATACTCAGACCAATTCCCACGGTAGGGGTCAGACTAAGACTCAGAGTATGACTCGGCCCCATGAGCGAAGCGAAAGTAATACTATTGTTCGGACCAATTCCCACGGTAGGGGTCAGACTATTACTATGAGTATGACTCAGGCCCCATGAGCGAAGCGAGGTCAGACTAAGACTATTTCCCACGGTAGGGGTCAGGCCAATTCCCACGGTGGGGGCTATTTCCCATGGTAGGGGTACGGCTATTTCCCATGGTAGGGGTATGAGTAATACTATGAGTCAGACTCAGAGGCACTCTCCTATAGGTTGAGTGTATTTTGTTTTACTCGCTCTCCTTTAAGGTGATCTCCTTTAGGTTGATTAGAACGATTCTAATACAGCTTTAGGTTGTATCGCCTTTAAGTTGTATAGAACGATTCTAAGTACCGTATAGGTTGTATCGCCCATAGGTTGTATTAGAACGATTCTAAGTACCGTATAGGTTGTATCGCCTATAAGTTGTATTAGTGTTTGTTCATACAACCTATGGTTGCATTGCGGTCACTCGCCTATAGGTTGTATTAGGCACTATCTTATGATACCTCTGACTATGCCTAATAGTGCTTGCAATTACCCCTAAAGTATGTCATTGTATTCCTATGGGTCATAAGATACCCTTTACCGCCTAAAGTATAGGCATTAACCTTTGGAGATACTACCATGACTAAAGAGACAAACACCCCTACTATCGAGACCCCAGTACACCTTTTGGATGGTGAACTACTCAAAAGTGCTAAGACCTCTCTTGAGTATGCCCTTGCACCTCAGAAAGTATTACGCCGTGCCATGCTTACGGTGGTATGTGATTTACTAAAGGAGACCTTAGTGCGGTTTCCCAAACTTTCGGATGATAACCGTATCAAAATGGTAGACGGGGTCGTCAATTCGTATGTAAGGGAATTTACTAATGGTGGTAACCAAGCCTTTGGTCTACCATCTAAAGTATTGTTCGTTACTACCCTAAAGACAGTCTTCTCACCAGAAGAATATCTCCTTATCTCAAAAGGTGGTAAAATGCAAGAAGTAATCAAAAGTATAGAGAACGTTGCTAAAGACGATGGTGACGCATCCGAATGGGACGAATAGTATGTTTAAGGATATGTTATACATCCTTTTGCAGGCTGTCCTCCTCGCAGCTATCTTTTGGATAGTTTTAGTTCTCGGACTGGGTATGGGATAGACTAAAGTAAGGGACCTGTACTAAGGTATGGGTCCCCTATATTCTAAAGTATAGGTTCTCGCCCTTGGCGACTTCACCCCTATCTATAACATAAAAAAATACCTTGGACTAACAGCAGTAGCGACAAAGTGTCACATTAACCCAAATAAACACATGTCCACCCCTTGACAATCAAAAGTTAGTACCTATGTATCATAAGACAGGACAGGCTACATATGTTATACATTTGTTAAGCTTAATTAGATTACTATTAGTTTTAATCATAATAGTTAATAATTAAAAGAGACAAATGACAACATATGTTTAACTTAAGTGGTAGGTATATGTTAGTAGACTTTAGAGAAATCGTACACCATGACAACAAAAAGATCATAGACTTTAGTGTTTATTGTGTTGTCAAGTATAAGGGCAAGAAGTCTTACTATATAAATAAATCTAAAGAGGACTGCTTACTAGACCTCATAGAAGATATAACTAAAGAAGAAATCTTTGTAGAGGAACTAGAGCCTTAAACTTTCTTTTGTTGCCAATCAATAGTTTATACGAAATATACAAAATAGTTACCCTTTGGGGGTTGACATTTGCAAAATAGTACCTATGTGGTATAACACGGCAAGAGTCAAACTCATACCTCCCCAACTGTTTTATCAATGAGTGAGACGCAGAGTAGCTGACCTTGCCCCCTTATTTTCCCATGAGAGACCTTATGACTTATCCTAAAAATCAGGTGTTGCCCTATAGTAAGCCTATCTCTAAGTATGTCCGTCAGGCAGTGCAAGACGGTGTACAGATTAAAGATATTATGGCTGCTGTAGCTAATAAGTATGAGAGCGCCCCTAGTTCCCTTGGTACCTTCTATAAGTTGTACGGTAGTGACATAGCAGAAGCTAGATCAGAGATTGTATCTAAGGTAGGCAATGTAGTTGTACAGCAAGCTATAGACGGGCACTTCGCCTCACAAGAGCTGTTCTTGCGTAGTAAAGGTGGTTGGAGTCCTCAGAGCACTGTTAACGACCCCGATGAGTACACAGACCCAGATCAGGACTCTAGTGCCATTGACGCACTGATGACCTTACTGGGCAAGGAATCTGATGAAGACCCTGACACAACAAACGAAACGTAAACTGACAGCAGACTCTCTACGAAACTTAAGCTCAAGTAAGCTTAAAGAGGCTCTCAGTCAGTTAACTCCTGAACAAGCAGAAGAGTTAAAGCATGACTGGTCATTCTGGGCTAGACAAGACCAACTAGAGCCAGAGGGTAAGTGGAACACTTGGGTAGCCTTAGCTGGTAGGGGTTGGGGTAAGACTAGAGCTGGTGCTGAGTGGGTCAGGCATAGAATCAAGATGGGCGATCGTATCGTTCATTGTGTTGCCCCCACTAAAGGGGACGTCAGACGAGTTATGGTTGAGGGAGACTCTGGTCTCCTTAATGTTTGCCACAAGAGCGACAAAACGTACCGTAAGGCTGACATGGGTTATCCTGTCTGGTCTCCTACTAATAACAGCATGTCTTGGGCTAATGGTGCTAAGGCTGTTTTCTTCTCAGCAGAAGACCCTGAGAGACTTAGGGGTCCACAGGCTCATAGTGCATGGTGTGATGAGTTATGTGCTTGGAGAAACGCACAAGACACTTGGGACATGATGCAGTTTGGACTACGATTAGGTAAGCGACCTGTAGTCTTCGTAACTACCACACCTAAGACTACTAAGCTTCTCCGTGGCATACTAGATGATGAAACGACACATGTATCTACTGGATCAACTTTTGATAATAGTGCTAATCTCGCTGATACTTTTCTTACCGCCGTAAAGAAGACCTACGAGGGAACACGATTAGGGCGACAGGAACTCTACGCAGAAATACTAGATGAAGCCTCTGGCGCCTTATGGAACAGAAACCTCCTAGCATCCTGTGAGATAGACAAAGACGAATTACCTCAGTTAAACCGTATTGTAGTAGCTATCGACCCAGCTATTAGTAATAACACTGATTCGGACATGACTGGTATTATTGTAGCCGGTGTAGACGTTAACGGCACTGCATATGTCATAGAAGACCATACAGGCAACTACAGTCCTCAAGCTTGGGCTGCTAAAGCTGTTGAGTTATATAGAGAGCATATGGCTGATAGGATTGTTGCCGAGAAGAACCAAGGTGGCGACATGGTTAGACATACCCTGCACACCGAAGATGAGACATTACCAATACGCCTAGTCCACGCCTCAAGAGGCAAGATGGCTAGAGCAGAGCCAGTATCTGCACTCTACGAACAGGGGCGTGTTAAACACGTCAGAGGGCTTAACGACTTAGAAGATCAGATGGTTCAGTGGGAACCTCTTGGGTCTATGGGATCACCAGACAGACTTGATGCGATGGTATGGGCTATCACTGATCTTAGTCTTAACGGATACGCCAAGCCTCAACTTAAATTGGCCTACAGTTCGGCTAAAGGACTATTATAGATGCCTAGAAAACTAAGCCAGAGTAAGGCCACACAGACCCTTGGAGTAAGTGGTCAGAATGTTCGTAACGGTCAGATTCGTTCTGACGAGTTTATACCTGAGTTACGAGGTAAAGCTGCGATACGAAAGTATCGAGAAATGAGGGACAATGACAGTACTATTGGTGCGGTTATGTATGCAGCTGAACAAGTACTTCGTGATGTCAAACTCAAGGTGGAGCCAGCTAATGATACCCCTGCAGCAAAGGCTGAAGCAGAGTTTGTCGAGAGTGTCCTTGATGATATGGAACACTCCCTTGATGATCATATTGCAGAAGCACTATCAAGCCTTAGTTATGGCTTTGCTTGGTTTGAGGTTGTCTATAAGCGCCGTGTTGGGCCTACTCAGAGGTCGTACAAGAAATATAGTAAGCATACTGACGGACGTATGGGTGTGCGCAAGATTGTGTGCCGTGCGCCTTGGACAGTCTCTCGGTTTGATGTAGACACCAAGACAGGCGAAGTATTAGGACTTTATCAGGACACAGGCTATGCCCTCTCACAACACTATATCCCAGCTAACAAAAGCCTTTATTACCGTACTACCAGCATTAACGGTGATCCTAGTGGCCGTAGTATCCTACGTAATGCTTATACGTCTTACCAGTACTTAAACAACCTACAGAGCATAGAAGCTATAGCAGTGGAACGTGAGTTAGCTGGTATCCCTGTTGCTCGTATTCCCTCTGAGTACCTCTCAGGAGATGCTACAACAGCACAGTCTGGTTTTGTTGCCAATCTTGAACGAATCTTACGAGATGTAAAGTTCAACGAGCAGGGGTATATTATTACGCCTAGTGATACCTACCCTGATAAAGATGGTTCTCCTACAGATATACGTCTGGTAGATGTAGAGTTGATGAGTTCTAGTGGCACTCGTAACCTAGACATCGACCCCATTGTTAGGCGTTATCAACATGACATTGCTCGTAGTGTTCTCTCTGAGTTTCTTATGCTCGGTGGGGGTAACAACGGATCATACGCACTCTCTAAGAGTAAAACTGACCTGTTTCTACGTGCATTAGAAAGCTACATCCAAGCTATTGTAGATGTGTTGAACAAGCAGCTAGTAGGACGCCTATGGCAGCTTAACGGACTTAACTACGACCTTATGCCCTGTATCAAGGCTGGTGATGTTGCCCCACACGACCTACGTGAGATTGCAGCATTTCTTCGTAACCTTAACGGTGCAGACATTAACGTCAGTGATCATCCAGAGGTTATACAAGACCTTATGGATATAGCTGAACTGAACTATGACCCTATTAAAGAGGTCGCAACTGAAACTGACCTGTCCGATGAGGCAGAAGAAGACAACAAGGAAAATACATAATGGGTACTATTACAACAGGACTTAGTAACGCTTTTAAACTAGAGTTGCTTAAAGGAAACCACGATTTTGATAGTGACACAATGCGAGTTGCACTGATTAAAGAAGACCCTACTTCCAGTTATGGACCTACTACAGTGTCTTACTCGGAGTTAGGTTCCGATCAAGCATCTGGCAGTGGTTATACTAGTGTCTATAACACTCTTAGCACAGGTGCAACTGCTACCTTATCAACAACAGATGCAAGTGGTAATGCCACAGTCTATCCCCAAATGGATGGCACAACTGCTATCTTGGACTTTAACGATGCAGTGTTCCAAAGTGTAACAACATCTGCTGATGGTTGTATATTATACAATCCCCAGTTTACCACTAATAATATTATTGCTATCTTTGACTTTGGTGGAACTGTTAGTGCTACCTCTGGTGACTTTACCGTACAGTTCCCAGCACCGGGCGCAGCAACTTCTATTCTTCGCCTAGCCTAATACACTCTTAAGGGATTAAAGTCTTATGGTAAAGCTAGTCAACAGAGCCAAAATGACAGTCGCTAGTGGCGGTGCGGGTACTTTAACTCTAGGCACCGCCGTTGACGGGTATCAAACCTTTGCAGATTCAGGGGTTTCTACTGGTGACCATGTAAGATATGCCATAGAGGATGGTTCTAGTTGGGAGGTAGGTTTAGGGTACTATAGTGCTACTGGACCTACATTAGCTAGGAACACTATTCATGAAAGTAGTAATGGTGGAAATGCAATCACGTGCGGTGCGCTTGCTGTAATCTTTGTTACTATGTCAGCAGAGGATTTTTCTGACAATGCCGCTCCTGTTTTTGTCAATTCAATTCCAAGCACGTTAGCTTTGACTCCTAGCGGTGTCTCGACGATTGACGGCAAAGCGTTAGATGATGATGGCTTCCCTGTTTCATAC
>Ga0209634_1000697_pt1 | contig 25690 bp, 50 predicted proteins | sample LinPmetageLP40_FD_184043 | JGI IMG/M metagenome (GOLD analysis project Ga0209634, IMG submission 184043) | Marine viral communities from the Pacific Ocean - LP-40 (SPAdes) (version 2) | ecosystem: Environmental > Aquatic > Marine > Oceanic | place: Pacific Ocean | collected 2010-08-26 | reverse complement strand
GTATCAGGCCATCTATGATGTTGTTTTCTACCACCATTTGCATGGTGACTATAATGGCTATGATCATACAAGATGTCTCCCCACTTGACAATCTTTTCTCTTTGTCCTGCTTTCCACAGTCCTTTATGATCTGCAAAGTCCATAAACACACTAAGATTAATTAGTATCATGTACTGTGAATAAGCAACACTTGATCCGCCTTTAACCCATTTGTTTATTGTAAAATACTTGTCTTCAGCGGCTTGTACTAAGTAAGGAATAAACTCATCAACAACTTCTTCTTTTTTCCATGCTTGTGAAGGCTCACTTTCACCTTCTAAATATGTAGCCATAGCATGACCAAAACTCTTAGCAAAGAACCAACTCCTTAACTTACCAGATGTGTGTCCACCTTTACTTCTATTATACTTGTCATATTTTGTAGTATAAATTTGTCCACCAGTACAAAATTTATTATACTTGTATTCAAACAGAGGTCTTTTAGCAGTCATATTTCCTGCCTTAGCCGCTGTAAACATATTTTCTACCGCAGTATAATCTGTTTTATCTGTATTCCAGAATGCACTTGCATGAGGTGAAAACATAGTAGTAACAAGTACCGCTACTGTTGTGAATTTAATCATTCATCATCTCCGTTGTTTGTTTAACTTACTATTTTATAATAGCATCATTACACAATCTGTCAACCTTTATTTCTCCATATAAATTCTATTTCCTCTAAGTGCAAAGAACAATCCACCGCAGTATAACATAACATGAAAATTATCATATAGCAATACATCAATAATACTATCTGGTTCACCAATTAGTATAACGCCTGTCATAATTCCGCAAATAGTGATTCCTGCAAATCTTGTAATTATGTCTCCAAATGTTGGCCATAACTTAGGAAATATAATTAAGGCACCGACTATCAGTCCTATACCTGCAAATAATTCTCCCCAAGCAACAAAGAACCAAACTGTCATTGGCAAACCCCAATCTATTGCATCTTCCATTTGAACTGGTAATTTTGCTAGTCCTTGTAATATAAACACTATTGCAAGTGGTATTCGTATTAAAAAGTTTGCACCTTTAAACTCTGGAATTGAATCGTATATCTTTTGTAAATTCATAATACTCTCTCTAATGGAGTTGCCGGATGGAATCTAACCAACCTAAGTAGATTTGCAGTCTACCGCATAAACACTCTGCCACGGCAACAATATATTTTATAAGATGATCAAGGCCCCCACACATCGCCTATGATATTGTACTTCTCTTAAAAAGTACCCCCGCGGTAAACTAAGTTTACTTTATTTTATGACAAACGTATGATTTACCGTTTGGTGAATCGATTGTAATTGCTGGTAGTCCAGGTGTTGCTTCACGACATGGAATACTGTGCCATGACATGCCTTCTTTGAGTTGCTTACTTGATGTGTCAATAAATTCTTTATTGTCGAATCCAAAAAGTGCAACTAACACAAATGCTATCGCCATTTTATTTCCCCTTTTTGTTATTATTACTTATTAAGAAATGTTGTTTTTTGTTGGTGCTCGCGGAGGGACTCGAACCCACACACTCATATGAATAACGGATTTTAAGTCCGTTGCGTCTACCTATTCCGCCACGCGAGCAGTATTAGTTTACAAGTGTGTCTTACCTTCCAAATTTTCCAAACGACCTTTCATCCAATTAATTGCAGTATGAATATGGCCTGTTGCAGTAGGACGAATGAAAGATTCAGCAATGCGAATTTCATCTTTTAAGAATTCAATCTTTAATGTATTCTCAAACATATCTTCTTTTTGTTCGTCCATAATTTTGGTGATCCCTGCAAGATTCGAACTTGCGACCTACAGTTTAGAAGACTGTTGCTCTATCCATCTGAGCTAAGGGATCACAAGTTCGTTAAATGTTAGTTGTTTGCTAAAGCCTTTGCTATAGTGTCGGCTTTATTCTTTGCCGCGGCTTGTTCTGCTTTATACTTAAGAATATCATTGTATCCACCAATTGGAAATTCCAATAGTACATATGCACGAACCTTACCGTCATCAACCATAAGCTCTTGCTTTGAAACTTTATAACCAGATACTTCAACTGCATCAATTATATTCTTAGTAACCTGTGTACCAACTTCAGTATTGTCAGCAATAACAGTTTTACTACTTTGGCTCATCTTACCTTTGATCCTATCAGCCAAAGTAACCTTTGCCCTAAACACTGCTTTCTCAATAGCATATTGTGGATCTATTGCAGTACTAGTACCAGCGGCATATACTGCATAATTACTTGTAGGTAATTTAGCATACCAATCAGGCATTTCATCTAGTGTATCTTCAAGTGCATCAGCAAGTTTTTCTTTCTTCTCTTGCTCTAGTTTCATGTATGCTTCAGGCGAACCTGGAGTTACACTTGCACATGCACCTAACATTGATGTTGCCAACAACATAGAAATTATTGTAGTTTTATTCATTTAAGTCTCCTTTGGTTAACTTACTTACTTTTATTATTATTACATTAAACACTGCAAATGTCAACCTTTTAATTACCAGTTTTCAATTCCAACCCATTGTCCGGGTCCAATCTCACATGCTGGTTTATTAACACTAAACAGTTGACCGCTCTGTTGAACAGTCTGTTCAAAGTATTTGCAAGTAAAACCTTTATAAGTAAAACTTGCTTGCCTACGAGTATTAGGCGTGTATGTGTTGTTATCGTCACATACCATATGCTGCCTCGTAGTCAATTTTTCACCTGCTACACGACGCTTTACGTCGCTACTAGCAGTCTGTAATGCCTGGTTACATACATAAGTACTGTCTGCCTTTTCCGCTACTGTTGAACTTGCTGGGTAATACTTTCCACCAATAAGAGCATTAAAAAACACACTACATTGTAATCTACCATCTGGAAGAACTTGTACACTACGATTCAAACTATCATAACGTTCAATCTTTGCAGTACTCTCAGTTTCGTTAATTGTTACAACACGACAACGATCCTGTCCTGCATAAGCAGTACTAGTAACCAGTTGGAATGCTAGGCCAACAATACTCACGTATTTGATTTTGTTTGAGTTTAATAACTGCATCTCGGGTTCCACTTCCTGTTGTATAAGCCCATTTACTTTTGCCTGTGAACTGAGCATAAAGGCTACCTATAAACGTCTTGCTATAGGCACTACTTTTAAGCCTATCTATCTTAGTACTTTTTTCACTTTCTAAGAAATCGTATTGTTGCTGGGCAACACTACAATCAATAGGCAAGCGATTAATAATATCAAAAGCATCTGCACTAGCATGGCTTGATATTGCCGTTGTTAACAACAATGTTGCTAGTAACTTTTTCATTATATGTTCTCCATTTTTAGTACACAAAATCCAAAATAATCTGCATTATCTAATATCATTTTAATTCTACTAGGACCCATTTTTGGAATTTTCTTCATTGCACTTTCTGTCATATATTGGTCAGGACAGTTAAATTCCATATGTGTAGTTACATCTATTAACATTCCAAATCTTTTAGCAAACCATTCATCACCACAGTATGCTAGTTTAAGATCATACTTTTTAGCAAAATCGCCAAAGGTAACTGGCAAATATGTTTGTTCTAACTTGGTCATTAAATGCTTATCTACCATTATGCGGCAACCTTACCAGTAATTAATGACTTATCAACTTTAGTTCTTGTTGCACCAAACGGAGTATTTCCAACATTCTGTACTTCAACTGAAACTCTGTTTACTTTAACAACTTTACCAACCTTCTCAAGTCCACCATATTTCCAAACAACTTGATCGCCAACTACAACATTTGAACCTTTTCTCTTTCTTAAAAAGTTTACATGTCTGTTATATTCTGACGCTAATACATGCATTTCTTCAGTATCTTCAATTGCTCTCATTGCCTCTAAAGCATTTTCTAACATCTTACTATACATTTAATATCTCCTGTTTTTTTAACTTACTACTTATAATAGCACACTACACGGATCTGTCAACCTTTTTTTACAAAGTATTGTACTGATCCCATGTAACTTCTTTCCAACCAAAACTATCACACATCCATGTACCTGTGTCATCTTCAATAATATCACCAACACTAACACTAGTCATTTTAGGAGCAATCTTTTCAACTCTATCAGCAGGACCAATATTACCTGCCTCAAATGCATGATCTAAATCATCTGCAATAATGTTTGCAACATGACTATAACATTTGTGTTTAATACCAATACTAGGATTGCCATCCATACTCAATAATTTTGCCTTTGCTTTAACATGACAATCCCAACCTTCTTTATTAATAAGATTGGACAAATCTTTGTCAATTACAATTTGAAACAATTTCATTTTCTGTACCATGTGCAACTCCTTTGTTTTCTAACTATAACTTATAATAGCACGAATACAGGATGTGTCAACCTTTTATTGAAAGATTTCTTCAGGAATCTCATGTATTTTTCCAGTGGATTTCTCAAGCAAAGAAAACTCAATATCAAACCAATCATATGGAGTTTTAAGGTCACTTGAGTATTCTACCTGAACTTTCCATCCAGTTCCAACATCACGTTGAAAAGTATTTGCAAATATCTTAGCCGCAAAGGACGAAGTTGCATCTATAACCATTACCATTCTCCAAAATCAGTATTTTCGTTATGATCTATTAAATCTAATAAACTTGATATATGATCAATCTCTTGATCTATTTTGTTATATTCGTCAACAATGCTTGCCATAAATTTTCTAGTAGCAGGACCAAGGTTGTCATCCATCTTAACCAATGCTTGTAAGAAACCAATTGCCTTAAAGGCAATGGCTTTTCTGCGAATTATTAATTCGTCATATTCTTTTCTATATTGGTTACGATTAGATTCAGGCATCGTAGATTCGAGTATTGTTAAAAGCATACTCTAATTGCACTTGACTTCTTGACAAGCGATTAAGAACATTCTTCCAATATGTCTCAGCCCATGGACTAAGATCTCCAATCTCGAGCAAAGCCATAATTGCTTTTGCTCTTTTTATTTGTTGAGCTTCGTTATAAACTAACATGCGAGTCCTTATTTAAAAACAGTATCAGCAAAGAATAAATCCATTTGCTTTTCATAAGAGTTAACTTCTGCTTCTTTAGTAGCAATCATATTTTCAATGATTTGTAAACCAGCACGTTTTTCGTCACTAGCACCTTCTAGTAAAGTTTGTGCTTGTTTCAAATCTTCAATGTCTTCCAAAGTACCATTCATGGCTTACTCCTTAAATAAAGTTGGTTGAACACCCGTAACAGATGTCATTTTTTTGATAATGCCGTTAACTTCTGTTTCAGATAAAAAGCCTTTAACAGTATCACCAGGTTCTGTAATGCCAGGCATTTCTACCAAAACATCTTCTTTAAAAATACCAATTTCAAACAAATCTTGTGCATTACCATATGAACCACTGTGTTGTACAACACTAAGAACATAATTGTCAAAATTAAACAATGCCTGTTTTCCGTTTGGCGGAAAATCTATAGGCGACATAACTTCTTTACTAAACATCTTCAAACTCCTTAATTAACCAATTACTTGGCACGTTAGCATTACAAAGGCTATCCATAGCCTCATCAGAACAAGGAATAGAAAGCCAATTACGACTTTCAAGTTCTTGTATTACTTCTTGACTGATAACCTTTTCCATTTAAGAACCTGTAATAAGAGTAAGTTCAAAACCATCTTCAGCCAATTCAAAACCTTCAATATAACTATGATGTGTACCACTTCTTTTAATACAACTGTTAGCGGCAAACCAAAGATCTTTAATACTACTACTTGCAGTAATACTTGTAACTTCTGCCCACTTTACATCGTCCATTGTAGCACCCATTGATTCAATAAACTTATACTTTACTTTGTATTGCTTATCTTCAAAAATCATAGTATCAGCACTTGCAATAGTGGCATCTGGTAGATCCCATACACTATCCATGCCAAGGTCATTTTTCATTACACTAAAGTAATCCATAGTTTCAAAAGTAATTTCATCATCTAGTGTTTCTTGGCTTACATCTTCAAATTTCATATCTAACATATCTATTCCTTTTTGTTAACTTACTATTACACAATAGCACATATACAAGGTTTGTCAACCTTTATTTTAAGGATTTTGAGATTTTTTCTTTAGACCATTCAGCAGCATCTGTAACATCTTTACCCATACCACCGATTGTACCACAAGCACCGAGTGATAGTGCTAACATTAAAATTACAATACTTTTCATTTACGTCTCCGTTTTTTGTTAACTTACTATTTTATAATAGCACTATTGTACTATATGTCAACCTTTAATTACACCCACTTACACATATCATAAACAAGTCTGAATTTCCACTTGCTTCTGCTATAATATGTAAAACTAACATTACACCATAAAACTCTAACATTCTATACCCTCTTCTTCTTTTGGAAAATACACTATAACAACACTACCACAGTTAGGACAACTAAGGTTAGTCTCTATTAAATACTCTACCATATCATCACTACAGTCGTGATCTCCACCCCAAATTAATTCTGTGTTGCAATGATAACAATTCATTTAATATCCTATTATTCTAAAAAACTCGTTAAGTCCAATGGTATCATATATTATAAAAATAATCCATAATATAAAAAATATCTTTAGACCTTTATCAATTAACTCAAACAACTTTTGAGTACTTCCCGTGTGGGTAAGGTTTACCGTCTTTGATGTTTACAAATACTATATCGTCAACTTGTGTAATAATTTTTTTAGTTTTCATGTTACGGATAGTTGCTCTTACAGTAATACTTGTTTTACCCATAAAGGAAGTTTCCATGCCTATTTCAATAATATCACCATGCTTTGCACCTTGTACAAAATCAATGCGTCCAATAGTTTTTGTAACAACATTCATACTATCAAGTTGACACGAAACATAAATGTAGGCTTCTTCATCAATCCAATCAAGTACTCTGCCACCAAATAATGTGCCAATGGCATTTAAGTCTTTTGGTGCTACCATTTTCCTTGTTCTATATACCATCGCCAAGCAATCCGGCTTCAACGCCTTTAATATGTTTGCACTTTCTAAAAGCAGGACACGAACATTCCCAGCCTCTATCCCACATAACTACTTCGTATGCATCACCTTTACTGCCAACAATAGGCCAACGTGTACCAACTAAATGATGATCGCGAGTGTTTATTTCTTCTGATTCAAATGCCATTAGTCGTTCCTTTCACCTGTTCCATAATCTACAACAACTGGAAATCTAGGAATACCATCTGGAGTAAGTTCAAAAAATCTACATGTTGCCCAGTTAGGCTTTTGTGTAGTTTCTAGTAACTCCTTTAGTTGTGCTTGTGTTCCTCTAACACCACTACCAAATTCAGTACCATCAGGCAATGCAAGTATAAACCTTTTTGCATATCCTGTCCATGCACCTTGTCCTTCAATAACTTGTACTACTTTAAATTCTTCAGTAATAAACTCTTTTCTCTTTAACAAGTTCTTACTTCTTTTACACTCATATGGTGTATTGTTTCTTACCATTTGACCTTCATAGCCATCTTCAGTATAAGCACTATAACAAGTATCAAGTTCTTCTTGTGTTTCACAAAAGTCAGTTGGTACAGGCTTAATAATATCTGATCTTAGTGTTTTTAGCACTTTTACTCTATCAACAAAGTTTGCACTAGGATCGTTACTGTCAAAACAATCATACACATGATACTGCACTAACTGTGCCGCTTCTTCTATATCAGCAGGTGTACTTTTTAGTTTTCTAACTAAACTTGTAATCTTATTAAAGTCTGCTTTTAATTCATGATTGTATAATTCACCATCAATAACTAAATTTGGATTCTCTGTAATAAACTTTTCTAATGAATTCCAAATGTGTGGACAACTTGTAATAGGCTTACCTGCTCTAGTCCACATACCATTTTTATCAAAAACACATCTAATGCCATCTAGTTTAGGCTGGCTATAACCACTGCTTTGTGGCCTTTTAGTGTAATCATGTGCTAACATTGGCTTAAACTGCTCATAACTATCTATATCAGCAATAGTAGTAAAGTACTCTTTAGCAGACTTCTTATCCCATTCTGCTTGTGCTTCAAACTTTGCTTGTTCAACTGTATTCCTTGCATTGCTTCTACCTTCGTTAGTAGGAGCACTCATATTCCAAACACTAGTAATTTTTTTACCATCAGTAATACCACTGATACTTCTTATACCAGCAACATCATTGCTATCGTAACCATATTGAATAGTTAAAGTTCTTACTTTACCCTTAGTATCTCTTTTAAATAACTCTGGAAGTGTTTGAATGTTTTGCATTTGTATTCCTTATTAATTAACTTACTATATTAATGTAGCACATATACAAGTTTTGTCAACCTTTTTCTGCATAATAAATACATATATGTTTAAACCACAATGTATGCCGTTTGACGTTGTAGACGGAAACCCTGTTCGCAAAGATAAAAGTAAACCTAAAGGACTTGCCTATGTGCAAGAAGATTTCCTGATGCCTTGTGTTTGGTGTAATCGTAAAGACATGAGAGATAAGTTACATGAGAGATATGGACTTATGGATGCTGAATTAAAGTTATCTAATCATAAAGGAATATGGAGTGTGTTAAAAACACCACAGTGGAAAAAGTTTGTAGATGCACTAGCACACGAAGAAGACTTATTACCAGTATGTAAAAAAAGATGTACTAATGACGTATGATTATTACAATGACTTTTTAGCATTTCAAACTAGAGGTCATCCTAATATAGAAACCAGTAGTGTTTGTATATTACATTGTAAAATGTGCTTTAGAAACAAAAAGTTTAATGATAAGACATCGTTTGCTAGATACGAATATGATGACTCTTTAAAAAATACTCAAGTATTAACACTGGAAAACTTTGAAAAGTTTTTATTCTTTTTTAAAGGTATCACACTATGTGGTAATTACAGTGATCCAGTTTATTGGAAAAACATTTTACCAGCATTACAATTTGCAAAAGATAACTACCCAAAAACACGCATCAAGATAAACACGGCGGCACACGCACCTAATATGGAATGGTATAAAAAAGCATTTGCTATTGGTGGAAATGTTGTTTGGACATTTGGTGTTGATGGTGACCCTACTGTTGCTGAAACATATAGACAAGGTCAAGACTCTCAAATGATAATCGATGCTATGAAACTTGGCACAACTATGGGGCAAAATATTACTTGGCAATATATTGTTATGAAATACAACGAGCATCTTGTTGAGAAATGCAAAAAAGAAGCACTTGATAACGGCATACATTTTTTAGTTGTTTATAGCGATCGTGGAGATGACAAAAAGAACACAGGTGAGGTTCAATTAGTTGATCCGCAAAAGCAAGAAAAGAAACTAGAACTATTTAAAGCCTAGCGTCTGTGTGCATTAAATTTTTGTAATAGTGGAGATAAATCTACTTTTTCAGTACTTGCACTTGCTTGTACTTTTTTCTTTTTAAGTAGTATTAAGTAAGATCCTTTGTTAGGGTCTTGTCTTTCAATACTTCTAATGTATTGATTATTCTCTGCCCATGTTTGAATCTCTTTACTGATTTCACCATGTCCAGTTATTGCAGTTAACTTTTTATATTGTGCATGATAAAAGTGATCAACTGTTTCGTTGAACTTTTTAAATGCATCGTTAACTGTGTATCCATGTAAGTCTAACATTATCCTACATACGCCTTTTCTTGTACAAAGTGTCCAGGACTTCTCATTGTACCATGTTCCCATCCTTTTTCTTCTAACATTTCTCTAATCTCGTTGTTAAAGTCCATGTTTCCACAAATCATAATTCTATCAGTTTTAATATCAAACCAATCTTGTTCTAGTCCAAGGGTATGGAACAAACTACCATCTGCGATTCGCTCAGTAATCCTCCCCCGTTCAACACCCGGGTTAGGTCCTTCTCTAGTGACGGATTGATACACTTTACACCCATGCTTTTCCAATTCCTCACGGAACACGAGCTCGTCATTAGTACGACAAGTGTGAGTAACAATAATCTCTTTACAATAATCATATGCTTCATAATGTCTTGCTAAACTTAAAAAAGGTGCAAGACCTGTTCCTGTACTTATTAACCAAAGCCTTCCATTGTCATTAACACAAGGCTCAGGATCTAAGTTTCTTAGTAACAATGTTCCTATTGGTTTGACAACAACTTCAATTTTGTCTTGTAGTTTTATATTTTGTAGTCTACTTGTAAGCGGGCCATCTTGTACTTTAATACTTAAGAATTCTAAATAATCATCTTGCGGACTGTTAGCAATACTATATGCACGAGTTAATTTTTCGTCACCCATTCCAATCATTGTAAACTCACCAGGTTGAAAGTTCTTATCTTTCCATTCATCACTTTTTGTTGTTTTAAACCAAAACAAGTTATCAGTATAGTGTTCTACTTCTAATACAGTTTCTAAATTCAAATTAATACTCCGTTACTTGTATTGCATTTATACCACATTGCTTAAGAAAGTCAACGCCGTCACTTGCCCTATATTCATGTGTATAGTAAACTTCTTTGATGCCACTTTGATATATTATTTTAGCACAATCCAAACATGGCTGGTGTGTTACAAACAAAGTAGCACCTTTGCCTGACTCATTGCAACTTGCCAACTTGGCAATAGCATTTGTTTCAGCATGTAATACTTCTGGTTTACTTTTTAATATTGGTGTACCGTTGCGTTCTCTATCTATAACATCTTCACAACAATTATCCCAACCACTTGGCATACCGTTGTAACCTATACTAATAATACGATTATCTTTTACAATAATGCAACCTACTTGTAACCTTACGGCACTACTAAGTGTTGCATACTGATGTGCAACAGCCATATGTGCTTTTACATATTTGTTTTTCATTTATTCTCTGCTTGTTGGAATTTGTCGGAGGATTGTGTTCTGCTGTTAAATAGGTAAATCTATACGACCCGACCAAAAGTAATAGTAATTGAAAATTACTACAGTTAATAGAGCACGGTTGTGCCCTCCGACAAACTTATTTATCTAAGTTGTCAAGTCGGATATTAATTTGTAATCTTTAAATGCTTGATGAGCTGCTGGATTATCTTCACCAGGTGGAATTATACATTCCATCCAAGTAAACGGTGCTGGTCTTTTCATTTGAGTACTTCCTACCCACTGTGCTGGCTGATGTATTTTGCCATCAAACCAAAGTTCATCTATTATGTTGTAAATTGCATCTCTATCTAAATCATGCCATAAAGGTGTTAGTAAGTTAATTAATGTTGGCTGAGAATGTACTTGCCATATTTTATCAAAACTTTTACTGTTTTCAAAGTTAAGATGTGTTCTTGTTATAATGCATAATACATCATCAGTTTTAACTTTACCGTCTGCTATATCTCGCACACAACGGCTTAAACTAAAACCTACTAACATATATCTGCCCAATCAAATCCACGTTGTTTGTTCATAATGGATGTATAACTAGCAAAACCTTCTGCATTCCACGGGTCTTGCATTTCAATAGTAACAGGTGCAGTTAGTTCTTCAATGACTCTTCGTAACTTTGTGTTGCCAACATTTGAGTAATGTAGCCACGATTCATTTGCAAATATAAAATTTACACCAATGCCTTTGTTTTTATAATGTTGATACATTGTTTCTAATTGTGCAATGTTATATGCAGTAATAGTAAATTGTACACTAATTCTTAAACCGTTATCAATACACTTGTCAATGTTTTGTTCTAGTTTATCCCAACTGTATCCACGTATCCATTCATACACTTTTCCAATACCATCACAACTTGTAATAATATTCATCTTGTTGTATGTTTTTAGCATGTTTAACTTTTTCTCATTTAACATTGTTAAGTTAGTAACCATATTAACGTTTGCAGTACTATTATAGTTTTTGAATCTTTCAAGAAAGTACAATGACTTTTTATCGTATAAAGGTTCACCGCCTTTAATGATTACACGTTCTAAATCACCTGATGCTTTAAGTAATGCATCAATATGTTCATAACTCAATGTGTTGGATTTTGGAGTTGTATCAGTTCCTGTTATTTCACTAACTTCTTTAAGTTTTCCATGTGTACTTGCCCATTTACTGCTATAAGCACTACAACACATAACACAATCTAAATTGCAAGTATTACCAAAACTAATATCAAGTAATCTTAACTTTACTTCATCTGTTTGATCTTGTATAGGATTGTCAAAACTGCGTTTACGCAGACTTATGTGGTTACTTTGTTCACTATACTTACAAGTATCACACCATACACTATCTAATATGTTTTTACTATCGTTAAACTGCCTTACTTCAGTAAATGCAGGGTCTTTATAAAACTGTTCAAAACTTGTAAATGGTTTTAAATTTTCACCGTTAATTACACAACAAGGACTTGTATCACCATGTGGTAATATACATAAACCTTTGTTGGCATAGGTGCAAGTTGACATTACTGTGCTTCAGTGCCATCAACTGTATTATAATCGTCAAACTTTGCTTCTAGTTGTAAGTTACCATCAACTATTTTAAAAATGTCACAAGGTGCGTTACTTTTAATTCTTACACGACCACCTGAAATAGTGTTTCCGTTTTTAAATGCTTTTGCCTCATTGGCACTTCGACTATACTCAAGTAACCCATCATCATTTTCTACCATACCAAAATGTAAATTAGTAACCATGTCGGCATTTACAATTTCAATAGCACTTCCGTTAACCAACAATCCAAAATAGTTGTTGCCATGTGCAGGATGAGGTGTTGCTCTATAAAATACATCTACAGGAGTATCAGTAGTAACCAAGTCAGTTGTACATACATAAGTTATGTCTGTGTCTTCTGTTCTTTTATAAGTTTCAATAACTGTATCAATTTGTGTTATTGTGCTATGTTTAATTTCCATTACATATATCCTAATGCCCAGTTTTCTGCGGCGCTCTCGGCATAACTTGCACTATGATAGTTATCACCTGTTCTCATTACTCTAGTTTCAATCAACTCACCGTCTTCGTACATGTCTACGGCATAGTACTCATTATTTACGAAAACAACATCTGCTTGTCTACGACCGTCTTCATCATCATAATGTGTTGATATTTTTATTTTACTTTGTAAAGACATATACTCCCTCCCATTTTGAATGTTTCTCTAGTCTATTATTGCCAACACCAGGTCTAGTGTTAAGCATCATTTTAATTATTCCATTAGATTTGAACCCGACCTTCTCTGCGGTTTGGATCCATCTTTCGCAGACCTCGACAGGTTCTTTTTGCCCGTAAGTCTTATAGTCTGCAATGTTTGTGGCAAAGACTCCGTCATCTTCAAGGCCCCTATAAATATTTGCCATAGTCGGTGCAACATAGCCTTCAAACCATTCGTCCAGTGTTTTATACTGAACCATACATTGTGTTTCTTCATCACTGTACTTCTCCAAATTAAAATAAGGAGGACTGCTAAATGCTAAGTCCATACCTTCTGGTTGGTACTCTTCACTTACACTCTGTACTATAGTGCCTTTGGTACCAATTGCTTCTTGTATAACTGTATTTAAATAATTTAAATACTTTACAGTATCTGTATTAGGATCAACACATGTATAATTAAATCTCATGTTACTACTTGTTATTCCTAATAGTCTACCGCCATAACCTGCACTGTAATCATACACACTACCAAACATAACAGGACATAAATGCTCAGCAATAGCTCTTGCATTTTGTGCCTTAAAATTTTGTATGTTTTCACCTGTTACTAATTCTAGTGCAGTTCTAAGTAAGTTAGGATATACTAACTTATCTCCTTGTCTAAATTCAAAGCAAATCCTTATTGCTCTCTTTAGTTTTTTATCATCAAAGAATCTATCTTTTAAACTGTTGCTTCCTCTACCTTTAGGCTCAGCAGTCATCATGTTTGGAAATACAAATCTATTTATTCTTTGGCCTTGGTTATTCCCAAGACCGAGAACATCTCCCTTGACTCCGTTGTATCCGGTAGAACGAAATCCGTGGACCGCTTCGAGTAAGCCTCTTTCCGTGTAGTATATGATAGGTACGATAGCCCTATTGCGGTAAAGAGTAAAAACGTTGTCAATAGTGCCTTGTGGGTCGGCATCGTAAACCTCCTTAGTGTACTTGTCAAACTGAGGATACAGGTCTTCGTAACCTGTAAATTCATCAGCAAATACATATTCAGGCTTTATATTCCAAGCATCATGTAATGTTTGTATATCCATTAGCCCTTTGTAACTAGATTACCATCTTTATCAAAAGATATTACACCTTGTTGTTCTAACATATCTAGCATTAAAAATCCTGCTTTTTTGGCGCCTGCGTCACGTCCTAACCAGTAACCACAGTAACCTATAATTGATGCAAGTACTACAGCAACATAAGGGGCATTGTTTGTAATTATATCCATAAGGTAATCCTCTAATTGTTTATATACTTAATATAGCATAATATATAGTAGTTGTCAACTGAAAAAGATAAATATGATTGTAGGCAATGCTATTTCCTACATTTTGCAAAATATAAAGAACAAACGATTTCCTTAAGGAGAATAAAATGGCGAATCAAACAATAACTATCTCTAAGAGTGGTGCTGGTTGGACAACTGCAACTGAGGCAAATACTGCTGTAGAGGCTGCAATTAGTTCCGAGAATAAAGCATGGTACTCAAGTGCAAAAGATGGTGGTGACTTATCTAGTTTCCAAATTACACTAGCGGATAGTGATACATTAGTATACACACGTGAGTGGACAGACGCCGGATGGGCAAGTTTATCTTCACGTAAAGATGATGCTGATTCAAGCAAGACTGCATTAGAGGCTGCTGGTTTTACAGTAACTTTAATCCAACCTGATTATGTATAAAAATAATTAGTATTTACTTTAAGCGGCTCTATTTATTAGAGTCGCTTTTTTTGTCTCTACTAGTTGCTTACTTGCAAGGTTCTTGCACTTTGCTTCTACCATAATATCAAAATGTTCATTAAACTGTATGGCCCAATCATTACATGCATCATTCCACATGTAGTCACTATGGGCACGAAGTTTCTGTTTCTTATATCCAGTTTCAAGTAATGTTTCCATATCAGGTTTTACATCAGCAGGATGATCAACTAAGTAATCAATCCTACACTGACTGTAATGCATTGCAGGACGTACTCCACGCCAACTGTCAATTATGCGAGAACATCTATCGTCGGTGGGTTCAATATACTCTCCTGAATTGACCCAGTGATGGTGTATATCGAGCACAAGTGGTACGTCTTTGGCAAGTTCAAGCGACGCTTCAATTCCCCATTTGTTTTCGTCATTTTCAATCGTGATAGTATTTCTCGCCTCCGAAGATAATCTTGGGAGGACATGCCTAATGCCGGCTGGACCTTGACGACCGGAGATATGGACATTGCATTTAAAGTCTTGGAACGATTGGCCGAAGCCCATCCATCTGATGATATCTGCATGGTATTCAAACTCCTCTATACTGCGTTCTACTATATCTGGTGTATCACTTGCAAGGACACAAAATTGTCCAGGGTGCATACTTACTCGTACGTCTAATTTTCTAGCAATTTCACCTGCTCGTGCATAACCTTTTGCACATACTTCTCTAACATCTGGCTTTTGCCAAAAGTATCTAAAGTCAGGTTGTGTGTACATAGGCAACTGGTTACTGCCTAAACGTACCATACGTAGGTGTTCTGGTTGATTGCCTACCCACTCAATCAAGTTGTACATACTTTTAATATTATGTTCCATAATATCCCACATCTTTTGCTCAGCAACTTCTGTTGTTTGGCGTTTAAGCCATGCAACTGTTGTCTGTGCTTCGGTGTAGTTGTATTGTATTTCTTTAAGGATTTTAGGCTTTTGTGTTTGATCAGGATGCATATACTTACATGCGAAACCAACTCTTTTTACATCTTGCTTGAACATTTGTAACCTTCATATAACTGTAATTGCTTTTAATGTAGCACACTTATTGAGTTATGTCAAGAGCATATTTATAGTATTGTCGTAAGTGTCAAAAGACACATTAGGTTCAGACTGTAATACTGTTGCATTTGTTTCAGAATCTCGTATAAAGATAAACTGTGTATCATCATAATATTGAACTGTCTTTAACACTTGTTGCAAATGTGGTGCATAATCTGTCTTATTTTCCTGCCAATAATTATCTGAATCTTGGTATATGTTTTCACCACCAAAGTCCATTCCAAGACATATTACTATATCATGTCGTTCAGCCGCTAACAGTATAGTATACGGTCCTGTTTTCCACATGTTTTCCATTTCATTTGGATGAGTAGGAGTTATAGGTATACTTGGTATTAATTCAAGTTTAGGATTTTTTGTTAATGTTACTAAAGAATTATTAGTATGTACATATAAACGTCCTTCAAGATTCCAATTTAACAATTCAATTAAATGAGTACGTTTTATGCTTAGTATATTATTTGGAAAAAAGTCTCTGTGTATTGCATTCATGCCATATGTAGTACCAGCATGACTTAACTGTCTTAAATCAAAGTCTTTTCTAGTTATACCATTGCCTATTACAAAGCCAATGTTTGTCATGTTATCATGCCAAAGTTACACCATTGAATTCCACCAATACAAACCCAACCAATAGCCTGTCCTTGTTGTGGTGTAGAATTCCAACAAATGTCTCCTAGTTGCCCTGTATATCCAGGTGCCATACTAGAACTTGTAAATGTTTTACCATTTAACACTGGTTTTTCAATTACACTAGTTCCATCTGATTTTAGTATAAGATTGTTGTTTGTTCCACTCTTTAGTAGTATATCCTGATTACGTTCAGTACCAATTACTGCCGTATCTTTTTGATGTTTACCAACTGTTAAACATACTTCTTGATCCCAAAGTGTTAGTGCATGTGTAGGTTCATCTGTGTTAATACCTACTCTGCCTGTTGGACTTACATACAGACTATCGCCTAATAATACTTCACCTTCGACTTGTAACTCTTTTAAATTACCAATACGTCTAAGATTACTTTCAAGTATACTAGGTCCAAGTGTATTTTCACTTAGTACTGTTTTTCCGTTAATAGTATAAGATTGTTTGTCATTAAGTTGTTCTTGTAAACTACCTAAACTATCAGAAGTTAACTTTCCAATAATATTAACGTCACCTTTAAACGTTGCATTATTAAATTCAGCATTGTTTGTAACTGTGATGTTTTCTGTTTGGGAGGTTACTGCACTAGTAGTTTCTGTTATTAGGTTATGATGTACTACAACTCCTCTATCATCGATAGTTAGTTGTATACCTTCTGCATTATCAGTAAAACCTGTACTTGTTAACTTGTCAAAAGTACCTCTGACCATATTAGTACCAAAACTAAAACCGTCCCAATCAATACTTGAACTTTTAATACCTTTATCGGGTATATCAAGTTTAGTAAGTAAATCTGTAACTGTTGCTTGTGCTTGTTGTTGTACTGTTTGTTGTACATTAAATTTTGCTAATTCTTTATTGACTTGTGCTTCGACTGTTTCAGTAACAAACTTACTGAGAGCCGTGAATAACTCTGCTGACATATATGTCCTCGTTGATTTATATTATTTCTTATGTGCTACTGCTATGTATTCGTAACTTCTACTAAACAAGTTTTTATAAAATTGTGTTTGACTAATTTTAAAACTTGAACAACCTAAGTCATGTATATACTTTGCAAGTTGCTTAAAGTATAGTGTTCTTTTGTCTTCTTTTGTAAATGACTTCATTTCACCATCACTTAATTGATACATGATTTCTGTAAAACGTTGTTTATCTTGAGCATTCCATTCTCTATGACAAACAAACACATGACTATCACTTCTACTGTTGATCACCATCGGTGGATCAATTAAACGATCAATACTTTTAATATTCTTAAAATCTTTGATAGTTGTTACTAGTACATTGTTTGTTAATCCGTGTGCTAGTGCGATTGCATCTTTTTGAGCTTGTTCTGTACCAAAACGTGTAAAATAACTGTCTAGTGCAAGTACTATATCAAATTGTCCTGTAGGCTCAATCTCATCAGCAGTATAACAATTAATGTGTTGTAAGTCTTCGTGTTGTTTTGCAAAGGCTACTTCTTGGTCATCGTAACATACCATGTTGTACTCAAAGTTTGGATAGTCTTTGCATAGTTTCCACAGTATTGGATTGAAACCCATCACACAACAACTCATATATGAGCCTGCTTCAAGTGCCATCACATTGGTTACTATGTCGGCCTTTAGCTCAACTAACTTCATAAATTTGTCTTTGTCCTGTTGATATAAATCATCTACAGCATAGAACCATGGCTTTAATGTCATAAATTTAACTTTCTAACTATTTTTATGTACTCTTATTTATGAAGAAACACTTTCTCGGTTGCTTAACTTGTTAGCAACTTTTGGATGCTGTGTTCTGTCGTTATAGACATCGCCTGCCATTGCTTGTATCTGTTCAACTAAGTCATTAACTTTGTCAAAGTCGTATACGCCATCTGCTCTGCCGTACTTCTCTCTGTGACAAAGAACTGCTAATCCGTGCATAGCACTAACTTTGTCCATCATTTGTTGTATTGTATGTATCATTGATCTTCCCTTACATAGTTATACAAGTCCTTATACACAGGACTCAGGTTAAAAATACTTGTGTTTCTTATCTTATCATACTTTAATGAAAACTCAAAAAATCTATTTAATTGTTGCTTCCAGTCATCTGGTGTATTTTTATTTGTTAGTTGTATTACTGAAGTTTTAAACTTACTTTCAGGCAACTGGTCGGCACTTTCTAAAATAATGTCTTTATACTTTTGTGGAAGTAGATGTACTGCTTGATTATCCCTAAAACTAATTGCAAGATTATACCCTACATTATTGTCATCTAATAAGTTAATTAATTCATTGTGCCAATCTTTAATTGTAAAACAATTCCACAAACTATAAACTATGTTTGCTTGATAATGACATTGTTTTCTAATCCTTCTATTAGGTATTGCTTCTCTCATTGCTACAAAATCTAATAAGCATTTTTTAACTGTATTCCATTTAGCCGGTGTTCTAATATATTCAAAAGTTTCACCAGAGCCATCTAAACTAAAACTAACATTGTAATTCTTAAAATGCTTGTGATATTCCATCCACTTGCGATTAGTATTTGTTACGTTTGTAGTATAACGAAATCTTATTTTTTTGCTATACCCGTTGTCGATTGCCCATTCTATTAAGTTATGTACACTAGCATCAATGCTTGGTTCGCCACCAAATATTTTTAATTCTTCTAACTTACTAAACAGTTCATGATTAGCAACACTTTCGTTTATTTCTTTACTCTCATAAGCATCACTTAGTTCAAGCATTTTAGGAGACATAACTGGGTGTGAAAAGTGTTCTTGTAACTCAGGATGTTGTTTCATTTCTGAATACAACTGTGAACTTTCAGCAGGGTTACACATTCTACATTTTAAATTACATAAGTTACTAGCACGATAATCTATTGTTCTTATCTCAGGTGTTGCATCTCTTAACTGTCTAGGTGATGTAACGTTTGCTCTTGTGTTTTCAGTATCTCTATAACTTTTTAAACCTTGCTCTTGTCTTGTTTTACATCTAATGCAAGAATCCGGCCACTCGCCTACTAAGGACATTTCTCTGTACTGTACCATATCAGGATGATTTACAAGATCTTCAGGTTTAGCATCTTTGCCAAATGTAATGCTTGGCCCTTCCCAATTACAACAAGGTTTCATACTTGGTATAGGAAACTCTTTGTAAAATACGTTCCACCAAAGTGCAGAACAAAAAGATGTGGTGCTCAATTTATAAATCCTTTGTTGGAGCGGGCGAAGAGATTCGAACTCTCGACATTCTCGTTGGCAACGAGATGCTCTACCACTGAGCTACGCCCGCCTGCATACTATTTATAAATTGGCGGACAGTGTAGGATTCGAACCCACGGTACCATTGCTGGTACAAGGGATTAGTAATCCCCCGCTTTAAGCCGCTCAGCCAACTGTCCGTATTAAGTATTGTCTTGGATAAACTTTGCTAAATGCTCTACAGTAGTGTAACTATTAGTAAAGTCATCTGGTATGCTTATATCAAATTTTGATTCTAGTCCCATAATAATTTCAACTCTGTGTAAACTATCTCCGCCTAAGTCATCAATACTACTAGTCAATGATACTGTACTAGCATCTATCTTTATAACTTTTGCTACTATATTGCAAATTTCTCTGTAATCGTTTTCGTTCATGTTACTACTTTAATAATATCTTGCATTTCAGGTCTTGGATAAACTTTTTCTACTATTGCAGGTGGAAACGGGATTTTCTTATCTTGTCCAATGCGTGGATCAAAATAGTCATGGTGTGTATCGATATCTTTACCGTATCCTACACCCATAATAAACCTAAAGTCCATACCACGTGGGTCGTCATCTACTTTAAATACTTTTTCAGCATACTCGTAATCTTTGCATATGTTCTGACACATACCTGTTTGTATGCCTCTGTTAGCCATTGCTAACATAATGTATGCACTTGCAATACCAATTTCAATATTTTCGTTTTGTGTTTGTCCTAGACTAAGTAATTTTGCTTCGTCTTGTGATAGTTTATCTGTTCCACCTGTACGTCTTTGGTCTGTTCCAAATCCGTCCAACTCACCTCTCTTTGAAGTAGTTTCATATCTTTTCTCTAAGTCAGATACCCATCTTGCATTAAAGCCTATAAGCCACGGAGCAAGTACTTGTGGATTTCCTCTATCTTCTTGAATGTTATGACTAGCATTACGTTGACAAATCATCATTATGTCTTTACGAATTTCTGGATTATCGTTTCTTAGCAAACGAATTTGATAAGAAAACATTAAGTTTTTGCTAGGTATATGTGTGTAAACTTCTTTTAGTACATCTAGTAATAATTCTTCACTTGGTATTCTGTCTTCGTCCCAAGCAAATGTTGTATGTCTATCTTCAAGTACATTTGTAAACTCGGCCATTTTATGTTCCTTTAAGTTATATGTACTTATCAAAAATTGGTGGAGGATAACGGGTTCGAACCGATGACCTATACGTTGCAAACGTATCGCTCTCCCAACTGAGCTAATCCCCCAATAATGGTGCCGCAACCAAGATTCGAACTCGGGACCTATGGTTTACAAAACCATTGCTCTACCAACTGAGCTATTGCGGCATCTTCAGTATATTTAATATACTAAGTTAAGTTACCCTATGTTTCTGACTCGTTGTCATTAATAGGTGTTGGTGGCAAGTTTTGAAATACTCCGCCCTCCAATGCATTGTCAGGCCACTCATCTTCATGTTTGTCCCTAAGTGCATATAACTTTTTCATTGCTTCTTTGTCAATTGTACTTACTGCTAGTGTTTTACTTGATGTAAGTTCTCTACTAACATTCCAATCCCTATAAAAGTCCTTTAATGACTCTTTCTTATCTTTGGCATCTTCAACACCTTTTTCAATATCAGCGTCGTACTTTTCTACTAACTTCTCTACTAATGTATCAGTTAATTTCATTATGCAATCCTAAATCTGTTGCCATAGATATTACTGCTAAATGTATTATGATCAACTGCATTATAATCTGTTATTATTGTTGGCAGTTGTTTAGCCATATACATGTAAATAAAACTGCAAGTCACACATGCATTAATATAATGCCATGCACTTAAACTTCTTGCATTTGTACAAGCCATATGGCTTCGTGTTAAAAATTCAGTAGTATCATCTGGTTTTTTAGTTCTTGTTACTGTGTGAAAGATAAACTCGCTTTGTGTATCTAATTTATCTGCTTGTATTTGATCAGTATCAACGATCCAGTTGTAAGTAATAGGAATGTCATTTTCAACATCATGTGCTACTTCACTTGCATAGTAATACTTTTCACCTAAAGTTATAAGTCTTGGTTGTCCGGATATACGTTGTGTTGCCGCTCTGTATTCATCAATACTAATTCCGGGTAGTGCATTTTCACCAGTATCAAATAATTTACTTAATCCGTAAAAATGTTCAATACTAGTAACATTATTAGTTACATCTAGTAATCTGTTAATCCAAAGATCCGAAGCGGCTTCGGCTACGTTTAAACCGTCTATACATATAGTGTTAGGATCCACCAAACTATTCTCTAACGTAAAAGTACAAAATAGTGGCTTATCGTTGTCTGCACACAATTTAACAATATCGTCATCTTCGTAGATAGGATCTGTGCAAATAACAATATCGGCTGCCTTTATCACATCTTCTACTTTAAGATAATTATTTAATGTATAGATAAGTGAACTCTTAAAGTAATACTCACCAAAGATATTTACTTTGATAGTATCTGGAAGTTTTATCTCGTTTGCTTCGAGTAAACTTCTTACTGCATATGTTTCTGTTCCGTTACCAACAATGTGTATATTAAGCATTTGGTACTCTCTCTAATACATGGTCATAAAAACTATCTACTTGTCCACCAAACTGTCCTCTAAGTAAACTAATCGCTTCTTTACAGTAAATCCATTGTTGCTTTTCTAGACTTTCTATAAGTTTCTCATGTAGATTAGTAAACTGCTCAAGTGTTGACATACTTTCAAGACTGAGCTTTCCTGTATCGATAACTGTATATAATGTTACCGGATCTTTGTTTTCTGGATATTTGATTGTGTCAAGTGTAAGCACTGTATATTTAATCTTTAGTGCGTCTGCTTTTTCTTTACCATGAACAATAAACATAAAGTTCCTCATTGAATTAACTACTATTACTTATGCTTTTAATTTCAGTATAAATAATTTTATATATACTTTATATAATACTATCATCTTCCATCAAAGTCAAGAGAATTAATGACAACTATATTATTTTTACTACTAATTAAACACGCAATCGCTGACTTAGGATTGCAAGGATATATCAAAGGATCAACTAAAAGAGATTACTTTGGTAAGAAACTTTGGTTGCATAGTACACACCACGGCATAGGTACTTTTATTGTACTAATCTTGTTTACTGATGTTACTACTGCAATACTAATTGGATTGCTAGATGTGTTCTTACACTGGCAGATAGACTACTGTAAAACATGGCTTATACATAAGTTAAATTATAACAATACCATGAGGCAGTTCTGGTGGATACAAGCCGGCGATCAAGCCGCTCACTATAGTTGCTACTTTTTATTTGTAGGTTTACTTGGTTGGGTTGCAATCTGACGTGCCATGTAAGACTTTATGTTTGTCTTTTTTACTGCTGGTACAGACTGTTTTTCCCAACCTAAGTTAATTCCTACTATTTTTTTATTTGTATTTTTCATACAAATACTTATCTAGTTAGCAAGAGGGTTATCTAAAGCTCTTTGTAAACGTTTATTAAGACGTAACTCAAGTTCTTTCATTTCTCTTTTTACTTGTGCCGCAATATCATCACTACGTTGTGTTGACTGTTCTTTTAAACGGTTTGCTGACTGATTATAATCATTTTGTAGTGCATCACGTTTGTTCTCAAAACGTTCTTCGGCATTCTGTATAATACTACGTTGTATCTCTTCTGACTTACGAAGTTTATCTTCCATGCGATCTACTTGTTTTTCAATGCCTAATATGTCATCTCTTAAACCAGTTTTAATATCACGTGTATAATCTATTGCTTGTTCAAGTTTAATATCAAGTTGCTTGTTTCGTGCCTCTATTGCATCAGTGTCAATGGTTTGAATAATTGCTTTCATATCCATATAGTCTTTGTAGAATTCAAATCCTGCCCAAAGACCACCACCTACAGTAGTTAATGCAGTTAGCACAAGGAATATCTTGCCACCCTTAAACTTAACACCTGCAATTTCCATTTCAGTTTGTTCAGTCATCTTTTATTTCCTTTAGTATCTTTTTCTTTTTAACATCTTTACACTTTTCTCTTACTTCAGCAAATTGCTCGCCTAGTTCAAGATCTTTGTACCTAGCACAAAGTTTTAGCATCTCAAGTTGTTGCTTTAATAACTCATTTGTTATCATTATTTGCTTGTACTCTTTTGTACAAGTACTACCGATTGGTATTCTCATTCTCAAACCAAATGTTTGCGAATCGTCATCATAGCCACTCATACTAGTACCAGTGCCCGTATTCTCATTTTTTCGCCATTCTACATATGGCTCTAGTGTTGCACTTTCACAATGTGAACTTCCGCTTTGGAAGTATTCATTTGCACCAAAGGCACTAGTACTTACTAAACATAGTACAGTCGCTAGTAAAAATTTCTTCATATTAGTAACCTCCATTAAACTTACGATCTAATTCTTTAATATCGTATTTTAATTGATTAAGTGCATCATTAAGTTTGTAATAACTTTGTTCTAGTCCTCGCATTTCTGCTTCACTTGCCAGTTCATGTGTACTGTTTCTTAATGCTTGTACTATTGCATCTACTCTTGCAATTCTTCCAGCAAACTCTGTCATTTCAAGCAATAGCTCTTCTCTGCCTTGCTTGTACATTGCATCTACACCATCAAGTCTGATGTTTACTTTTTCAAACTGTGCTGTAATTTTATCTTTTGTTTTTTCATCGATAGCAGTAACTCTACTTGTTATTTCTACCTTATTATTTTTTATATCGTTTTCTATTTGTGTTATCTGTTTTTCATTTTGTTCAATTGTGCTTTGTAGCCCATTGACGTAACTTAATCCCCCATACATCGTGGCTACAACGGCAGCGACTGCTGGAATACCAGCGGCGTATTTTAGTATGCTCATTGTGTTAACCTTTCGTATTGCATGTCTATCATTTTTTCATGTAGTATTTGTTGTGCTAGTCCGTTTCTCAAACCTCTTTGGTTTTCTGGAACCTTCTTTTCAAGGTATATTGCTTCAGGTTGATAAAAGTTTACACCCGGTATTGTTACTTTTCCGTATGCATTAAAGCCAGGAACAAAGTTAATTAACGCGGCTATCTGTGCTTGTAGTGCCTGCTGGTTTTCTAAACTTTGTGCTTTACCCATTGTAACTGCCAATAATGCCAGTTTCTTTTTGATGATTTCTCTCATCTTTTTATTTTTGGCTTTTTTCTTTTGTGCTTTAGTAAGTTTAACTACTTTTTTCTTAACTTTCTTTTTTACAGTTTTTTTAACTACAACAGGTGCTTTTTCTTCTTTTTCTTCTGTTGCTTCTTCTGTGTTTTCTTCTGTGTTTTCTTCTTCAGTTGTTTCTTCAACTACTACTTCTTCTGTAGTTTCCTCTTCCGTTTCGTTAATTTGGTCTCCTCTTGGATCACTTTCTTCGTCGGGCTCTGTTTGTTCTTCAACTACAACTTCTTCAGTATTTTCTTCAGTTGTTTCTTCAACCGGCTCTACTAATATCTCAGCATTGTTTTCTTCAGTAGAAGATTCTGGTACTTCTAATACTTCTGCTTCTGCTACTTCTATATTTGCAATTTCGTTTTCTATTTCCGCTTCTAATGTAATTTCAACTGGTGTTACTTCAATTTCAACTGGCACAACAACTACAACAACAGGAGGTGGCGCAGGTGCAGGTGCAGGAGGCAGTATAATCATTTCTGGTATGTCAACTGGTAGTGCTATAACACTATCAACAATACTATCACCAGTACCAGTACCTTCGTCAACTGGATTTGTATCAACCACTGGTGCAACATAACCTACACAAG
>Ga0209634_1000695_pt1 | contig 25752 bp, 14 predicted proteins | sample LinPmetageLP40_FD_184043 | JGI IMG/M metagenome (GOLD analysis project Ga0209634, IMG submission 184043) | Marine viral communities from the Pacific Ocean - LP-40 (SPAdes) (version 2) | ecosystem: Environmental > Aquatic > Marine > Oceanic | place: Pacific Ocean | collected 2010-08-26 | reverse complement strand
TAACGCGATGCCATTATATAACATTCAATACCGTGTAGAAGGTTGCCATTAGGCAAGCTTTAGGTATTGGAAGGCTTGCAGGGCTGCTTAGTCTAATGGTTATATAATAACATTATGTCTGCGCTACGTTGCTCTTCGCTTGCCCTTCCCGAAAGCTTTCGGGACTCGGGTAAATAGACCGCGCAAAAGTCAACCCTCCAGTGTGAAGAAAATTCAGTTCAGCTACTGTTATATAATTAGTCGTTATGCAAAATAGCCGCTGCTCCATCGCTGAAGCTTAGGCGCAAGAGATCGGCCAGCGCGCTTGTCTACCGCACGGCTTCCTCAAGGCCACCCTACAGACAGACAGCTCACTAAAATGATCTAACCAGATCATTTCTTGACGCTCACTTCTCCTGCCCAAACGGCTATTAATAGTTTTGCCAACCCGCTGTCACGCTCTGGCGTGATGACCAACCCAAACCAAGAGATTTATAGGCAAAGTGAATTGCTACAATTTCAATATTCGGACGATTGTCCAGTTTGTTTTCAAATACGGGATTCTCAGCATTTAGCCTCCCTACAGTCTGGCTCTTCACTAAATTGATCCACAGGATCAATTCTTAACGCTCAGCCCTCTCTAAAACACATGGTTGCCAACGCTTTGTTTAGCACAGCATTTCATCTTGACTGTTGATGTTGTATGTAGTTCTGTGGTAAAGAAGCTCTCAATCGATTAAGAATCGCTCACAGACTTGTATAATCTAATGGTGTTGCCCGCGCTGCAGGCTGGCCTCTCGCTAAAATGATCTAACAGATCATTTCTTAACGCTCAATCCCACTCAAGCCGCACGCTGCCGCTGAAGCTTTAGCGTAAGCGTCTGGGCTTTTACTTTTTTAGTTCGTCAAGGTGTTTGATTTCAATGGCACTCATGATGTGCTTCGCAATTCATTGATGAAAAAGTAAACAATGCCATAGGCATCCCTTCGGGGAAAATCTAGACAGAATAATGACTTCCACCCACAGGCCATCGCACCCCCGCTATTCTGTCTGGCCACCCCTCTTTGAATTCCTACTTAACATAATGTTACTATATCTGGATTACGATTGGGCATTCCCACACACAGATAAAAGCAAAGTTCCGGTTGTTGATTCGGGAAATACAAGGGTAAAATGAATCAAGGCTTATTTAGCTAACGCACAAAACCCACCGCACCGTAAACCAGCCTTGCCCCTTGTATTTGCCTCAGTCCAACCGATTTGATGGCTTTCTCTGGCGTGGTTGTCAGGGTGTCACTTTTTACTTTATTTATTATGTATCGTTATCTATTTCGTTTCAGGTTTCTTGGTTGGTGGTGGTTTGGTATTCGCTATCAGCAGTGCTCGTTTAGTGTCCATATTTCACCATCAGGTGGTATTAGAGATTTTTATCTTCGTGTCTTGTGGTATGAGTTATGTGTTTCAGAGCTCCCTTTTTAGGGGGCTTTTAGCTTCATTATTATGAGAGATTCAGATCACATATTTTGTTTCAGAGCGGGTTCGGGTTATGTCTATGCCATAGTTCGCCCCAGATTTGCCTTGAAGTATCAGTACAGAGTACTTCACGGTTGGTTTTATGTGTGCCATATTCAGTTTTGTTGGCTTGAGTTTGGTTTTTGTACTATTCCCCCTTCATGAGGGGGTTTTTGGTCATATCAATCTAGTTTGGACAGCATATTAGACAGAGCAGACATACTCAATTCAGGAATCGCTTTAGTGAAAACTTTGATTTCCCAATTCGATAAGTGTTTAAAACGGTCTCCCTGATCATTGTCTATGAAAATGTAATTGTCAGGTTTTGTTAAGACCTCCGAAGGTATCAAGTGTAAAACAGGTTCAATTTCCTTCATGAATAGCACCAATGCAATCCAAAGATTGTCTCTGGCTCCCCCTAAATCTTCTTTTGAAATTTTAACACTTCGATCCTTTTCCAGATTAATCGGCTGCAAATACAACTCATGATATTTCCCCGAATTGGTTTTAATGATGAAGTCTGCTCCCTCTCTCCCACTTTCATTTGCAAAAACCTCCAATCGGGCTTTCATCAATTCCAGTTTTACAAAGTGTTGAGCGTATTTGGTGAGTTTGTTCATTTATGCTTTTAACAAATTGGCTAGCTTCTATATATCTCATTCGCTTGTCGACCTTTTTTTAAAGCCCTCTTTCAACAATTTTAAAAATGTAGAATTCCTTGCTTCGGCATCTTTCAAAAGGGCATCAAACGATAGAATATTTACTCCTGTTGGAATTTTAATATTTTCATCATAGTCTGGCATTATTTTCAATTCTTTATAATAGTAGCTGTCATTTGAGAACACTTCTAGGTAATCATCCTCTTTCAGTGACCGAATGAATTCTTTATCAAAATCAACAACTCCATAAAACCAAATCCTTTGAATGCGTGATGGGTAATAATTGAGAAGCTTTCGGGCTCTTTGTCTTAATTGGCTAATTAGTTCTTCCTTCTTGGCGAGTCCTAAACCAAGTTTTTTTAACTCTACAATAACCACGTCTAATTTGGCATCCTTGTCATTAGGATTAGAAGAAAAAACAAGAGCAATATCCGGACGAGTTTCGTCTTTCTCAATCGATTCTCCCTCAAGTAAAATATTCTTTAATAGTTTATCCATGTCCTCATCACTCAGAATGGTAGTGTAAGACATGTATTTGTCATCTAAAAGCCAGGCATTGTTACTATAAATATCCCTCATAAGGTTATCCTTTTTGAAAGTCTTCCTCATTGGAACAATAATGTTGTGGATATCGGATTCACTGCTTTTTTTATCAGTGGTTTTAAGCTTCTCAATGATTATATTCCTATACAATATATATTCTGTTAGGAGCCGGGAAGATATTTCCAATGACTTTATAAATTGTTCATCAGAGAGAGAGGATGAATCCAAAATCTCTTTTTGGGCATTAAAAAATCTCTTTTGAGCAACTTCCAGAGATTGATTTCTATCAATTAATCCAACTGATTCTTCTTCAAAATACCCTGTTAAATGCGGAAATCTTTCTTGCAAAGATTCTGCAATCTGCTTATTACGTTCTTGTATCTTTGGAATTTTTTCTTTCAATACTTTAGCTACTTGATCACCAAATAGCTTCTTTAGAGTTTTCACTTCGCTTTCCTCCATTGCCAGTTCCTGACGTGAGGAATTAACCTTACCTGTAAATAGATTGGAATAAAGAAGAAAAATAATTTCATATCCCGCTGGGACGGCATCTTTTGCAAGTATTTCAACGGGAATAGTACGGTTATCCACACATATGGCCGTGATTAAAGACTGATTTTCAATGTTCTCCTTGACAGTGTAAAACAGTGTTAACTTTTCATATAAGTCCAATCCGTCAGCATTGAATGTTATCTCTTCTAGGTTTGGAATCTGGCTTATTAGAACTTCTTTGCGATCTGAAAAGAATTGATGGTTAGGATTAGATTCCAGGGTATTAAGCGAAATATTGATTTTCAATTCTTTACCCTGAACCTTCAGACTATAGAACAATGGAAAGAAATGTAGTAGCAAAGATTTTCTGATTGATTCTGGCTTTAGATAATCGTAAGATTTAATGCGCTCTCTTCGGTATCCTTTAAAGCTCAGGGTCGTTTCGTGCAAATCGTCATCAATTTCCAATAATTGATTCTCTCCATCAAATGACCCAGTAAATAAGAATTTACGCTGTTTACGCTCATAACTACTTGAAATATCTACCTGCTTAAAGTAATTAAGGAATACCAGCCTGCCAATTCCCTTGTGATCCTGCTCCTCAATTTCCAGGAGCTTGGTAAATTTTTCAAAGTTCTTATCATTGAACCCATCCCCATTATCTTTTATTTCTATTGTCAAAGTATCCGGCTTGGCATAAGAATCTATGTCTATTTGAATTTCAATGTTGTTGGCATTTGCATCAATGGCATTAGCAATTGCCTCAAAATACACCATCTCCAAAGACGGATTAGGAAAGAATAATTTTACTGCGTTGCTAATGTTTACTTTCATGGGTTGGTCTTTAGATTTCCATTATCTACTTATTCAATACCTCATTAAGCTCAATGACCTTCCCAATTGCATTTTCTAATTCTTGCTCATATAATGGTTCAGTCGAGGCATGAGATGAAGGATTCATTATACGATCCATAATGGTCTTGATCTCTTCAAAAAGCTTGTCCTTTTCTTCTTTAACCTCATATTGTTTGTACAGGTAATTGAAAAGTTCTTTTTTGACTATCAATAGCTCTTTCTTTTCGTCATCATTAAGGTCATCATCTGTATCAATATCTCCATCGAGCTTTTTCAACTTTTCTAGAGGTATTTCCTTTTTAACAAATAACTTCTCAAATGCTCTTCTCTCATTCTGAGTATACTTTTCGTAGGCGCTTTTAAGCATTTTAGAGAGCTCCTTAAATTCTCCATTATCATCATTAAGCCCTGTTAGGTATTTTTTGAGAATCGTTTCTACCTCTTTCCTTAATTCATTTCCACAGGAATCAAATTCACCATCTGCCAGGAATTTCTGAGCTTTTTCAATGTTGTTCCGTTCATTTTTTAGTGATGGAGCATTGTTGGACTTTTCTTTCTTAGAAAGATTGTAGTATTCCCATTCGTTGGAATTAGTGAAATTTTTAAGAATATTATAGAACCCTTTATCATGGGTAAGAATGATTTTTTGGAACCCATCGAAAAACCGTAAGGACTTCTTATTTCCGTAATTCAGAATCATTTTAACAACCTCAATCCGATTGGCCATGTCTAAGCTGATTAGCATATCATCCAACACCAGTAGTTTCAGCTCTGAATCTTGGATTCTGGTTCGTAGAGCTCCAATCCTAATGCTAATTGCAATACGAGTTAATTGAGCTTCATTCAGAAACGATTGAACCCGTTGAATTGGAATCCATTTATTATTGGCTTGATCGAACTGTTTAATGATCAACTTGATTCTCAAAGAACCAAATCGTTGATCTACTTTATCATCCTCCCAGATTTTGTTTTTTATCTGATCAAAATGGAATTGCTTATCATACTCAAGTATAATCTGAAGCACGTCTTTTTTCTCAAAAAAATGTTCTATAATGAACTCGTTAGCATATTTCTGGACATCATTGAGAAATGCTTCGATCTCTTTGTTAAGATCGTCAACTTGCTTTTTGTAATTCTCTTTATTTCTGGATTTTCCAACTGCATAACCATTTGGAGTGCGTGGCACATCTTTGGTAATTCTTTTTATTTTCTCCAGAATGGATTCATCCGAAACGTTATCAGTTAAGAATGGAAATATATCCCTTTCGAATACTGGCCAAATGTTGACACTATACTTGTGAGAATCTCTGTAGAAGTTACTTAGAAGCTTATAATTGAAAAAATCGCTGGTTGCGTTTAGTATTTTTATGTCCTTGTCACCAATAGTTTGATGATCATTATTAGCTATTCTTAAAGCGGTCTTTTTTGTTCCTTCGGAAAGGGTCAATTCAATGTAAGATTCACTATCAGCGCTTTCAAAAATGTTCCTTAATGATTGAAAAGTCTGTTCATCATTTTCATCAAAAACCTTAAAATATCGATCAATTGCAACCTTTGATTTGATGCTGCTTTGTAAGAATGTGTAGATTGCCCAAAAAATGGATGATTTCCCAGCTCCATTATTACCGTAGATTAAGACATTCTTGTTCTTGAAATCTATCTCTTCTCTTTCCCTGAAAGCTTTGAAATTTCTTATGGCAATTTTTTCAACTCGTTTCTTTGCCATGGCTTTAAGATTGTAGGATAGGTTTCAGTATTTCTGGGCTTTCCAGTGGGAACTTTAATAACCTATTCTTCACTGGGCTGTCTGGATGAGAAAGTTCGTCATAGAGCTTAGAGATTTTACCAAAGTCCAATTCTGATTTACCTGTTGGGATATCTCCAAACACTTTTTTGACGGCTTTAACCACATAGTCCAGAATATCTATTTTTCTCTCCATGAGATGCTCATGAAAGTAGAGATCATAAACACAGCCATCTATCACTTGTTGAAAATAGACCCCAATGTGCTGGTTAGGAACATGAAAATTGATAGGTTCATCGTCCTTATTCTGTATATTTAGAATAAGCACATACCTCACCAGAGCGGAAATACTGTCATGCGCTTCTTTATCATAAGTATTGTCGAAATCAATTCTTCTTACTGGGAACGGCCTTAAGTACTCTGTCTTAAACCTGAAATAACCCCCACGCATCACATTTCCTGTAGCTTGAAGGAAGTACCACATCAGTTTAGAGTTTAAAACTCCTAACCAATAGTATGCTGATTCTTTAACCCCTTTATCAAAAACAAAACTATAAATTGTTGTGGTGTGATAATTGAAATTGAGATCAATTGTAAACTCACAGCCGTTTGCAATATCACGAGTCATAACTTTGACAGTTTCGAATTCATTCATATTCTGTGGCCTACTAAACTGCCACCAAGTATCTCTAAAACGTCCACTTTCTCTTTCTTCTAATTGTTTCTTGTTCTGTAAAAGATATGACCATCCTTTTGGATATTTGGTTTTTATGAGATTTTCTGATAACAATTCTACTTTTCCGTCAGTCAACGCATAAGGGAAAATAACAACATTACCAGGAAGCGGAGTTTGGTACCTTTTTACATCCTTGCCCATTAAAAATGATTTCACAAACCCTTTTTCTATCTCAAACTCTTCTTCAAACTCAGTTGAATAAACCAAGTAGCTATCCTTTTTCTCATCAACAACTTTAAGCACATAAATTTTATCGGCACTGGTTGCGATCCCTTGAAATATTTTTCTAGTCACATCGGCAAGAGTTTCTTTTTGCTCAAACATGGCATCCAGTATTCGTTGCGTAGTAGGGTCGGAAAAATTCCATTTCTCGTCTCCTTCAGGCTGATCTATCCAATATCCCTCACTACCATATAAAGTCTTTTTCCATGCATCAGGACTTGAGGCATCAATGAATTCAAATTGATCATGCCTTTTCTTTTCAAGAAAGAATAAACAAGTGTAATTGGTGGCACTGTTGAATACTTGTTCTGCACCAAAATGTACTACTTTCATTAAGGCTTTTTCATCAGCGATGTATTCTCTAATACCTACACCGAAATCTGCTTGAAAGAACTTATGAGGTTGGATATACGCCAATACTCCTGATGGACTAAGCAGCTGATACCCTCTCTCTGTAAAGAGCACATACATATCCCAATTGCCTTTTACAGCCGATTTATAATGTGCCTTTGCTATTGGTACAAAATCAGGGTTTGTTGCTTTAATGCCTTGCAATCTAAGATATGGAGGATTGCCTATTACAATGTTAAAGCCGTCTACTCCAAACATCCATTTCGGATCAAACCAATCTACTTTATCATGTCCAAATGGATTCCATGTACTGATAAGGTATGCTCGGCTATTTACATCTACATTTTTTCCCAAGCCTGTCTGCTGCTTGTAGACTCGGTCTTGAATGGCCTTGAATTTCTTCTTTATTTGATCTTTTTGTTCCCCAAAACTCTGAAGGTATTCTGACCTTAAATGCTTTAAAGCATCTAAGTCGTCATTCGAATTAAATATTCCGCCAAAATCTCTTTCTTCAGGCAGTATCCGTAGTGAATCAGCCGTAACAAACTTGAATTCAAGGTTTGGCAGTGGCTCTACTCCCCTATTTTCCTTGGTTTCATCAATATTCTCATCGACAATTAAGGTAAGAAAACAACGAAGCTTTGAAATCTCAGCGGCAACAGGCTGGATGTCTACCCCAAATAAAGAGTTCTGAATTATCCCGATTTTTCGAGCGTATTCTACACTTGACCCTTCCAGCTTTTCTTTAACCTGCTTTCTTAAAATTGCGTTTTCAATTCGACTAACCTGTCGCTCTTTCCACCAAACTGACTCTGTGTCAAGTTTTTGCAAAGCCATAACTATTTTCTGCAAAACACCCATCGGGAAAGCACCAGAACCACATGCCGGATCGAGTATTTTTAACCTGTCTAAAGCATCTAACACTACGTTGGTGTTCTGTTCATTGAAATCCACCGCTTGATCCAATCGGAAAAGAGGCTGTAGTAAAACATCATCTAATCCCGTTTCATTCGCCAGGTACTTAACCAAGCTCTCGCTGGCCATGTAGTCCACAATCTCACGAGGAGTGTAAAAACTTCCTGTAGCTTTTCGTGCTGTTTCTCCACTATCTGGATCAATCTCTGCAAGCAGGTTTTCAAAAATGCGCCCTAACATTTCAGGATCCACACTAACTTCTACATCCACTACCGAATTCTCATCAATGGTAAAGTTGTACTTCTCCAGTTCAGTGTAAAAGTCAAGAAACCACTTATCAGGAATGATGAGGGTATTTAGGTTAGCTGATATTCCCGTTTGCGTACTAGGCTTGTAGAAATCATCAGCACCATATTCAAACAACCCTCCATTTAAAAACGGTATACGATCACAACCTGATGGCAACTCCTTAATCCTCTTGTCCATTGGTGTATTCAGCGTCTGAAAGAATAGCGGTTCAAGAATGGAATGGTAGTAATTGCTATTTGCTTTCAAGGCCTCTGAGGAAAGTAAACTTTCAGGAAGAAGTGGTTCCCCATTTTCTGATTTCTTCACTTTCAAAAACCAACAAAATACGGTTCGTCCGATCAGCCGAACCGCAAACTCCTGATAAATCTGTCTATTTTCTTTTGGAGTGCTTGGGAGTTTTAAGGAGCCTTCATAAGATATGGCATTTTTAGAATTGCCAGTAGTTCCACCTATAAGCTGGTAAAATTGATTGGCTACAACTTTGTAGAATTCTTCATTGAGTGCTTCAACGCTGAAGGCGTTACGAATATCTTCTAAAGTGAGCCTCTTGCCAGCAATTTTACTAAGACGAATCGCAGGAGTGAGCACCTTCTCCCCTTCACCCAAAAGGTAAGTATATCGTTTTGGTTCTGTAGATAGTTTGACTACTTCTCCTTCATCGTCAAGTACCTTTATTTCAGAAACAAAAGATAGTCTCCATTTATTGGCTTGCTCAAAAACAATTAATGCTCCATCTACATCATACTGATAGACATTTCTCAGGAGGTCTCTTAGTCCTACTTTGTTGCGTTCTAACCATACATCAGGATTCACTTCCACTTTGTAAATACCAATGACCCGTTCGTCCGCAGTATAAAAGCTTCCTAACTCAAAGGCTGCATTTGCCTTATTTGTATTTGGCAATATGACTGGTTTTGGTTGTGCAAGTATTTGTTTAGCGCCAAAAACCTCTTTTAGCAATTCGATCCATTCTGACTGATCAAAAGGCCTTTCGAATATTTTATGTAACTGATTTTTATCCATTATTGCCTGAATGTTTCGGTGATCACAATTTCTGGTGACACATTAATATCTATTTCCATATGACTAGGTTCACCATCTTCTTCATTTCCAAAGGCATCATATTTTTCTGCAAGAGCAATGATCAAATTATCAGCTTGTCCATGGGTGATTTTCCTTTTTTGCAGTTGATTCCTAAGCTTTTTTAATTCGTTTGGCAAGGGCGTGAATGTTCCTTTATCCACTAAATCAATCAGTGCGTCAGCTGCTTTCTTTGTATTTGCATTTCGGGTTATCCCTTTGATCTCATCTCGTAAGAATTTTTTTGCTTGTGCTGAGATGGCATCCGCTTTATCAGTAGTTGTAACTGCTTCATTGGTTGATCCGAGAAAGTCTTTATCAAATTCATCCAAAGCTGATTGAACATGCTGGTAGTGGATTTTTGGTATTTCTAATCCTGTTTCAGATGGTTTAGCTTCAAATATTTCAGCCGCTTCCAAGAACGTAATTGCTGAGACTTCTTTTTCATTATTCACTCTGTAGAACTCCATCTTATAAGGCGATTTTAAGAAGATTACTGTTGCATCAATGGAAGACTCATTTGCCAGCTTATTACTTCTCCCCGTCCTAGCTTTTAATGGGAATTTTTTAATCCTCTTAAACTCCTTTGGGTTAGCATCTTTGAATTCGCGGATGAACCTCAAATAAATAAGCCTTTTATCTTCTTCATCAGGCATTCCCTCTTTGAACAATTCGAATTCTTCAACCAATTCTTCATGAGTATAAACCTGAGCATCTTCGCCAAATGCAGTATGGAAACCTTGAAGCTTGATTAGTGCATTTCTGTACAACTTGATTTCTTCATCCCCTTGTTGTGATGGATAGAAATTGTAAGTGTAAATAACTCCAGCAACACTTCCTATTCGATTTATTCTTCCAATTCTCTGCATTAGTCGAGTGGCATTCCAAGGTGTATCGTAATTCACCAATACGTTTGCCCTATGCAGGTTCACACCTTCGGCCAAGACGTCTGTTGTGATCAGAATCTGAAATTCGTCTTTTCTTTCGCCTATATAATTGGCATCAAAATTCTGCTGAATGGTTTCGAAGATCTTCTTTCTGTTTTCTGAAGATATTTTAAGAACTCCATTGCCCTTGTAATCTTTGAGCTTTTCAGCTAAATAATTTGCAGTATCATTACTCTCTGTAAAAACGATAAGTTGTCCAGTAGGATTGATCTCTTTATTCAAAAGCTCTTCATCAAGGGATTTGAAGAACTTATCAAGTTTGGGATCACTTTTTACAAGGCTCCATTCTTCACATAATTCTTTTAGAAGGTCTCTATCCTTTATTAAACCAATTAAGAAGTCCGGATCAAAATCATCCTTAGAGAAAATATTGTTTCTGGGGTTTTCAGTACTGATTTCAAGAATTAGCTCCTCAATTTCTTCCATACTAAACCCTTTTTCTATCAAATTATTGATGTTCAAATCAGGAGCAATTAAGACTTTGTCATTCTCGAACATCTCAATCATCCGTTCTGTCGATATCAGAAGATTGTTAAGTGTTATTTTGAATGCGTGGAAACTACTCTCTAATCTTTTGATCATAAGCGTTTTCATAATTCCAGCAAGTGATTTGGAAATCAAAACAGCTTGATCGTAGTGATTTTCTCTCAACTCCTCATTCAAAAATCGAATTGCTTGATACCTGTTGAAGTTAATCTTATCATCATCGGTCAAGTAGAATACCGTGTGATAAAAGAGTTTACTGAGTTTAGCATCTAAATCATATTCTACTGCCTTCAACGGAGCAATTTCAGGAAAAATGATGCCTTGCTCTTGAAGGTCTTCGATATACTTAGGATAGTTGGATAAATCCTTTCTTGTTCTTCTTACTGTAATCTGAGAGATGACTCTTTCGCGGATAATACCATACAGTTCTCTGATACGATTAATGTTCGGATCGTTTTCTCTTATTATCTCTCTGTATTCACGAATGATTGGCCCGAAAAATGATTGGAGATTGGTTTCTGACAAGGTGCTTCTTCTTCCGTCCTGAAATAAGAGCAATTGATAATACAAATCTTGTGGCCGATTGTTTAGCGGTGTGGCGGATATGAGAATCACCTTTTTCTTTTTGCCCTTTACAAGACCATCTCCATTTCTAGGTGCCTTGCATATTCTTTGCAGATAGCCAAAACTTCTGGAAGTGTGATTTCTATATTTATGTGCTTCGTCAACTAGGATTAAATCATAATCTTCCTTAGCCCAATAATTTAGGTCTTCCTCTTTTAGTATTTTTTCTAATCGGCCATTTGTGATAAATTTTGTATGCCGATCAATGCCGAACATCCTGAATGTACTCTTCCAGTTTTTCTCTAATGCTGGAGGATATACAACTAATATTTTGGTATTCAACGATCCATTTGCAATCAGAAAACGTTTCGCAATCATCGAAGCAACTACTGTCTTTCCAAGTCCTACGACATCAGCCAGAAAGAAGCCATTATGTTCCATTAGCATTTGGAATCCTTGATTTACTGCATCAACTTGATAGCTTAATTTTTTATATGTCTTTGGTAAGTCTCCTACTGTGTCGGGATCATAGTCGATATTGTTTCCGAAATACTCAATTAATAATTTGAGATAAATTTCAAATGGTGTAAATGTCTGACCAATATGAGTTTTCTTCTTGAACTCTTGTATATCAGCAGGGAGAATTGGAGTTGATTGCTTCCAAAGTTTCTCGAATTCCTCCTTAGTATACTTAACATCATCGTAATCCTTTAAAGCTATGTTTAACTCATAATTCGGAGATTTTTTAATTCCTAAACCAGCTTCCGTAAGGTTAGAAGAACCCATGATGACCCAACCGTCAGAATGTTCTGAAAACTTCTCAGGAAGAAAGAGATAGAATTTAGCGTGAAGCGTTTTGGAATTGTGTGCTCTTACTTCAATTTTCCCATCAATCAAATCTTGGACAAAATCCAAAATTCCATTTTCAACTTGCTCTGAATATTTCGCTTCTTGCATGTCTTGGATGAACCATTTAAGAAACTCTGCCTTGGTCTTTTCTTCATCACCAAAATACAGAAGACCTCTTCTTTGTGCATCCGCAAACATTTGATCAACATTGATTCCAACTAGGATTTTAATTTCTTCAATAGTTTTTAAATATTCTTGCAGTGCGAAGTAGCCTGAAGATCTGAAATACCCAACCACTGCATGAAAGGCATAAACGTCTTGCATATTCTCGAATATTCCACTGAACTTCTTGAAGAGCGTATTGTCTTGGTCGTTTGTAAAAAATTTAGTGCTCATTATTCCCCTCCTTTTCCACCAGTAAATCCTTTACACTCACTTCCAGTATCTCAGCTATTTGATAGAGATCTTCAAGGCTTGGTTGTCTTCTATTTTGCACATAAGAATTGACCATATTGTAGCTCTTATTAAGCTTCTCAGCGAGCCAAGTTTGCTTAATGCCTTTAGATTCAAGAACTTCTTTAATCCTGTTCATTAACTCTTAAATTATTGGAAATCGAATATAGTGAAATGAAAAAGAAACATCTCATGAAGTGAGATATAATTTTATTGATTGTTATTTGGGCGTGACCCTTTGGGTCGGGCTATCCGCGCTACACGGTAGCTTGCTCCTATCCCTCACGCGCTCCACATTGGAAGTTCCTACCTTGTATACCGCACCCATTTGCCACTTTCCAACTCGCATAGCAACATCCCTCTGTGCGGCATGGTAATTCCTCCTCCGGGAGAAGTGGCAAAAGCGTGCTACGATTCTTGTCGACAGAATGATTGTAGATTGTCTAAACCGCACACTTCGTCATTCCCACAAATCAGCACACAAACCAAAAATGACTAAGAGTGCTCTATCTAAGGTTCAAATTTGATTCGAGGTTTAAATGGCATGAGTATCCACCCAATATTCCACACACATTTGTCATCCGCTCAAACCCTCGCAAAGCCAAGGATGCCAAAAGAGTGTTCCATCCCACCCCATTAAAAAAAACTCTTTTCTTCCCTCCTTTTAAAAGAAAAAATTATTCCCAACGCAAATCCCAAAGCTTACATTAACATAACGCAGTACATTATATAACATTCAATACCGTGTAGAAGGTTGCCATTAGGCAAGCTTTAGGTATTGGAAGGCTTGCAGGGCTGCTTAGTCTAATGATTATATAATAACATTATGTCTGCGCTACGTTACTCTTCGCTTGCCCTTCCCGAAAGCTTTCGGGACTCGGGTAAATAGACCGCACAAGTCAACCCTCCGGGACGGAGAAAATAAAATTCAGCTACTGTTATATAATTAGTCGTTATGTCTAAATAGCCGCTCGGCCAGCGCGCTATGTCTACCGCACGGCTTGCCCTGCCCAAACGGCTATTAATAGTTTTGCCAACCCGCTGTCACGCTCTGGCGTGATGACCCGCCCAAACCAAGAGATTTATAGGCAAAGGGAATTACTACAATTTCATTATTCGGATGATTGTTCAGTTCGTTTTCAAATACACGATTCTCAGCACTTAGGATTTGCCTCTAAAACACATGGTTGCCAACGCCCTGTTTAGCGCAGTATTTCATCTTGACTGTTGACGTTATATTTAGTTCTGTGGTAAGAAGTTCTTAATCAATTAAGAATGGCTCACAGGCTTGTATATCTTTAATCTGTGTTCGCTGTAACGCTCAAGCCGCTGGGCTTTTACTTTTTCCATTGATGAAAAAGTAAACAAAAAATCTAGACAGAATAATGACTCCCACCCACAAGTCACCGCACCCTCGCTATTCTGTCTGGCCACCGCTCCTTGAAATTCTATTTAACATAATATTGAATAGTTGTAATTTTTAGAGAAACAGATTCCATTGATCCGATTCAGCACATTTCTTAATTGTTTCGTTACGTTTCAATATCAAGTTTGTCATATACCTTCTAAGAACTAAACGATCAACTATTTTTCCTAGGATACCTAATGGACTCCTAAATTCAAGTTTATCTATCATGACGGTGTGTCCACCTACTTCTTTGAATTCATGAACATGCAGAAAACTTTTAAACGCACCTTTTACCATAATACTTATAAAGTATTTAGGACTCTTTAACTCTGATATTTTAGAAGTCATTCTTTGTACAATACCGAAGTGTTTGGCCTCCCAAGTTACTGATTCATTTATGTCAATTAAACCAGAGGTAATTCCTGCAACAGCTTTTTCATTAGTTTGTTTTGTAGATAAAATATGGAGATCAATACTTCTTGACAGATCGAAACATCTAGCTATAGGTGCAAGAATTTTAGTGCGTAATTCTATTCTAGGCATACTAATTCTGTGGTTTAATTAGATCAGCTAAGGCCAACTCAATACTATCATATTGAAATTTGTATCCAGATTGTATGAGTTTCCTGGGTACTACTCTTCTGCTTTTAAGGATTAATTCTGTCTCAGTTCTGATAATTAGAGCACCAATCTTCAATAACCACTTAGGCATAGGTAATCCAAACGGTATTCCGATAACCTTTCGCAGCTCTCGCATAATTTGCAGATTCAATGCAGGCTTAGGACTTGTGGCGTTATAAACACCTATTATGTCATCATTGGTAATAGTGTGATCAATTATTCCAACAAAATCCTTTTCATGTAGCCAACTAAAAAACTGATTGCCATCGCCTTGTTTACCGCCAAAACCAACTTTTACTAAGTTCTTTAAAGGAGCTAGTGCGCCACCATTTTTTCCTAATACAATACCTATTCGTAAAATTACTTTTCGTGTTCTTGGAGCATCAATATTGCTGAACGCTTTCTCCCATTTTTCACACACATCAACAGAGAACCCTTCTCCTATTTCACCTGTTTCTTCATCCATCTCTCTATCCAATGCATGTCGATAGATAGTCGCAGATGCCGCATTAACCCATAATTTTGGAGGACTTGTTAAGCCTTTAACTACTTCACCGAGAATATTCGTAGAATCAATTCTTGAATTATAAATCAATTGTTTATTTGATTCGGTATATCGACAATCTACCGACTTGCCAGTAAGATTGATTAATATATCTGCATCTTCTAATTCGGCTGCCCACGCACCTTTTGTTTTTGCATCCCACGTCACATTGTGAATGCCTTTTCTATCCAACTGTTGATTTCTAGACAAGATGACAATCTGATATCCTTTGTTTATGAAATGTTCTGCAATACAATTTCCGAGGAAACCTGAACCGCCTGCAATAATTATTTTTCTAGCTTTCATTTTCAGATACTTTCTTGATGTGAGTTAAAACTCTATTGTGAATTGAGTGGATTATGTATTCAGACCAAATTCGCCAATAGTTGGCGGGTTTGATTTTGTGGTAATACCATGTGGTACCTTCTAGAAGAACCTGACCATTTCCTAAATCTGTCAGTTTGAATTGACCCTTATTTGAGACAAAGTACTTGTACATATTGATTGGAACTTCTTTGTTTTCAAATAGCATGCGCTTTAAAGGAAGTGGCTGCTCTTGTACGGAGAATTGCAAGAGATTAGGAGCATTCCATATTTCAATAGGTTCTACAAATCGTCCCGTAGTGAATTCACAATATCGAATCGCTCCTTTGCCCTCCCCTACTATTTCTGAAGATGTTGGATACGCAATTCCCGTTTTAAACAACCATTCGGTTGGCTTTGGGATATCTGGAAACTTGATTACATTTTCCCAAACAATTTCTATAGGAGCATGAATCGTTATAGATGTTTTAGCCTCAATCTCAGAGCTATCATTATCTATAAACTTACTTTCGGCAGTCATAAGTAATGGGATCACCAATAGATTAAATGAGAATAATCTAATTACATGCGATCGATCTCTGTTTTGAATTCTATAACCTAAAATAGCACCTAAATAGACGAAGGCTGAAACAAATGGACTTGCCATAATCACACAAACAATTCCTTCTATCTTAAAAACTAAGAGGGCAATACAAGCTACAAGTAACGTCAAGAAACTAATTTTCACGGACTCCTTTCTTGTCCGTTGTTTGAAGTGTCCATATATAGTGGAACTTAGTGTTCCTAGTGCAAGAGGCACCAACATAAATAGAATGATTCCATATTCGTCTAAGACATTAATGGAAAATAATATCAGAAGAACTACAAGGATGGATGTGGTTCCAATTGCGGAACCTATCGCTACCCATTTTTGATTTGATTCAGTAATTTTCATATGATTTCATATGTTTCATTACTTTCAGGAAAAATTGAAAGTATTCATTAAAAAAATAGTTAGAGCTTCATTAATAGTTTTACAAACCAGTTTTGATCTGATTTAGTGAATTTGTCCAAGATACTATCGACTTTTAGCGAAAAGTCTTTTAAGCCACCAGTGACTTTTTTGAATTCCTTAATGTCTTTAGAATCTCCAGAAACTGATTGAACTTGTTCAAGTACTTTTAAAATTGGTTCTATTTCACGTCTTCTTCTTTCTTTAGAAACTTGTCTTGCTAGTTCCCAAACGTCTTTTCCAGCTACGAAGAATTCTCTTCTCTCCCCTACTTTATGTTCCTTTTCGACAATTCCCCAATCCATTAATGCACGTAGGTTCATATTCACATTACCACGAGACATTTGTAGTTCACTCATAACATCTTCAGCAGAAAGAGGTTCTGTGGATACTAAAAGCAAAGCATGAATCTGAGCCATTGCCCGATTGATACCCCAGTTCGAACCTAATGTTCCCCAGGCCTGTATGTACTTATGTTTTGCTTCTTTGTAATCCATGATGACACAAACGTAAGTAATATTATTGAAGTTTCAAACATTATTGAAAGTTTAATAATGTTGATTGGTATTCCCACACACAGCGAAAAGCAAAGTTCCGGTTGTTGGTTCGGGAAATTCAAGAGTAAAATAAATCAAAGCTTATTTAGCCAACACACGAATCCCACCGCACCGTAAACCAGCTTTGCCTCTTGCATTTGCCTCAGTCCAACCGATCAGACAGCTTTCTCTGGCGTGGTTGTCAGGGTGTCATTTTATACTTTATTTATTATGTCTAGTCGTTTTCTTTATCATCAGCCGTTCCGTTTTTGGTTTCTTCGTGGTTGGGCTTATTGTTCTTTGCATCCATCTTATAGTTTCCGCCTTCATTTCAGGTGGTACAGTGGCATTTTTGATTATCGCATATATTTTATGCGCTATGAGATTGGTATTTCTAAGCTCCCTTTTTAGGGAGTTTTTTTGGTCATACCTCTATAATTCCTTGATTTTTTTCACGAACGAAAATTCTTCGTTCAACGTGTGAATCGTCTTGTCATTTAAACTTATGCCATATTCCGAGTGTTTGACGGCTGTATCTGTAAACAGATTGTTGGGTTCATTCCACACTGTACTTGGAAATAGATATTTAACTGGTTTCTCCCCATCTATGTAGAGTACCAATCCAATCCAAAGGCCATCTCTCAATCCACTTTCTAAATCTGACTTAGGTATAAAGGCATAGTTTGTTTTTTCAATATTGATCTGACTGCATAGAATATCATACTCTGACTCCCCTACTCGATTGATGACCTTGAAATGCGCTCCTTTATGGTTTAGGTAACTCTGTATAACATGATGGTTTTCAGAAAGTAAGAAACCTGTTTTCATAATGGTCTCCGCTAGTTGATCTAGCTTAGAAAGTGGGCGAAGTTGTGACCAATTATTCATGAACTATTCGCTCTTTATTTCCAAGAGCTGTTTTCTGTAGCTTTCAATTAGAGCATCTTTTAAAGAATTAAACTCCTCTAAATCTCGTATTCTTTTCTCTAGCTCTTCTACTCTCTCTCTTGTCTCATCAGGTTCCTCATCTTCTTGACTTTTCAGGTATTCATCATAATCGGTAGTGAACTTGATAATATTGGTGTCTGGGTAATCAATTAAATCAATTGCATTTCTTATATGTTCTGCCTTTTCATCATTAATTTCTAATTCAGATGATGCTCGATATAGCAAATCCGATATTATTGATCTAGCAAGTTTATCAACCTTCAAAACAATATCAAGGTGATTTTTTACTTCATTAGACTTATCCTCTTTGCTCTTTTCATCTAAAAAAATTGAGACTCGTTCTGGATAAAAAAATGAACCTTTTTTATTAGGATTGAGCTTTTTCAAAGTCTCGAACAGTGGCTTGAACTCTTCAAGGTGATCTTTGATTGGAGGAACTGACCACCTATTTTCCCAGAGCTTTAGAATGATTTCAAAGCATTCTTTCTCAGCCTTATTTTTTTTACCACCAGTTAATTTTTCTGATAATTCTATCTTTTCTGCCACATAATGAGCCATCCACTTTGAAAGTGTATCAACACCTGGGTCAAGTTCTAGTTCCTTAACTATTGATTTACCTAAGTCTATAATTTTTTGAGATGCTTCTAAGTCTTCCATCTGGTGTAAATAAATAAATTTTATGATGACTCAAATACTCGTATTTTTCTTCATCGGATCTGTGTTTGTATTCTATATCTCGACTAATATTGATATCAATAATCAAGTGACTATCGTAGACCTGACAGAGTCTTTTGAGTAGCGGTAATGACACACTTAAGCGCATGCCAGATTGTTCTGGTTCCTTATCATAACCGTCTAGGTCACTACTCCAAGCATCACATCGTAAAGCAATTTGACCATCGCTGGAAAACCACATTTTGTTATCGACATCAGGTGAAAGATCTAACTCTTTATTGAAAGGTTCTCCTAGCGAGAATGGTGGGTAACTTATATTTCCACCGAAAGGATCAAATTCGTCAATTCCTTTAGACTCATAGGGATTATAAATGAATCCATAGAGTCTAAATATATCCGAGTCAATTTCTACTCTGTCCTCTTCAAAATCTGGCAATTTGTAATCATGACTATCACTTGTTGTTGCAAGAGCCCTCATCAAAGCAGTTGAGTTCGCTTTAGAAACCAAGGATGATGAAACTGAATAGGTCTCATATCTAGAATTATGCCTTTCAGTCCAACCACCCTTTATGTTGAGCCACGTTTCTTTTTCGTTTTCAACTTTAATACTCTTTAAAAAATGTGGCTCTTTAATATCCGTTCTCCACTGTTCATCTTTAATTTCTTTAGATATCCAGTCTGGTCGTTGCAATGGGAGTTCACCTCTACTATCCGATAACCATTTGCCATCAATTCTTGTCAGGTAATGATGAGACAGCCAATAGTCCCAAGCATCTTCTTCATCCCAATTGTCTCTTGAAGATATAACAGGCATATTTTCAACCAGCTTCGCTGCAACAACTAGCATCGAGTGATACGATATATAGAAATCCAAATTGTCAGTTTTAGGATAATCACTTTTATTATACCATGTCTTCCGATCGCTAGAATTATTCCATAAACTTAATCTGGGATCATTATTATATCCTGGTGCTTTATCATGCTTCCATTCATCAATTACCACATTCGCACATAATTCTTCTATTTGCTTACTTGAAACACCAAAGACTTCACCAAGAGGTTTAAACCAATAGCTATCAAAATCATAAGCAAAATGATATTCTACATCAGAATCAACCTCTCCATTTTGATGCAAGTAACTATCTATTTGATACCCATATTCTTCTTTTCTAACTTCAAACTTACTCTTGCCGACCTCTTCAAAGCTGGAGATCTCGCTGCTACTGTAGGTTTCAGGAATGGCTTTTTCGATGTTCAAAGCAATTTCAGATGCAAACTTTTGGATTAATACGTGAGGCTCTAATTGAGAGTAATTCTGAAATTTCTTCTTATAATCGACTATTATTTCCGGGTTATCAATCGAAACTCGACAAAGTGCTGTGAGTAAATATTGTCTTGCGTGCAAATTGTAGAATGGATACTGGTTGCTACCGAAGGCCTCAACTTGGTCATGTTCCAACCATTCAATTAAGAAATCAAATATCTCACTGCAATTAAAATCAGCAAGTTTCTTGATCGCATGACAAGCTTTCCAACGAGTTTCAGAGTGTGGTGAGCCGAGTGCTGACCAGATAAATCCTGCAATATTCTTATTTATATCGCTTGGAACATGTAGCCATTTATTCCAAGGACCGTCTCCAAAATTATCTTCAATGTGTAGCTCAAAACGTGACAAGGCGTAATCTACCAATTCACTGGCTTGACCGTCATCTACGAATGTTGACGCATGTCGCACAAAATTAAATAGTACGCTTGCGTTGGTAAACTCTTGACCTTGAGATAATCCCTGAAAAATACCCCTTCTCAACTCTTTGGTTAGATCATCACCAATTTCTAGTTCCCTGACAGCTGATCTGTACGAGTAATCATTGACCAGATCATGTGCATACCTGGCACCAAATTCATTGATGATTTTCGGCCATTCCTTCTTAAAACTTACTTTGTTTCTCCAGTCATTGGGTATTAAAACCAAAACTTGTTGAAAATCATAGTGACTCACTTTTTCAGTGCTTAAAAGCAAATCAATGAACTTGTATAGTTCATCAGCCTTGATTCGATTTAATACTTCGTTGTATAAATCACTTGATCTCCAGAAACCAAAACTATCATCCTTATCAAACTCACCTGAATATCTCTTAATCAAAGTTGCAAATCCTTCAGGATCTAAAATTTCCAAGTTATGGAAAATACGTTCCCATTTTTTTGCCTCAGATTTAATCTTAGTATTATTCTGCTGTTTCTTTTTTGAGGATTTTGCCTCTTTGGTCTGAGATTTATAAAAATCTAACACATTGTTCAAGTCTGCATTACTAATTTGGTACTTCTCGGCCTGAGACTTCATTTTTAACCAATAATCCTGACCAGCTCCTTGCTTTCTTACTGACTCGTATGCATCATTTAAAATATCATGTCTTAAATCATCAGAAGATTCATTGGACAGGCAATTAGACAAGAATTCTATCAGGTGATGGTTTGAAATAAAACGAGCCATAGACCATCCTACTGTCGGATTAATTACTTTTGATTTTACTAGGTAGCCTAGTATATCTTCTAACTGATATTCAAACCTTCCTATTTCTCTATCTCGCCATCGGCTTAGAGCGGATATTCCAATTTGGGGAGACATCTGTGTGCAGGTTACAATTGCTCCAGATCGATCCCAGTGTTTTTCTCTGTATACATACTCTCCTACTAATTCGGCACAGCGTATAAACCTATAGGCTAATTCATCTGACGAGTGAGAAGCAGATTTTTTTCCCAAAGATTCAACGGCTTCCCAGCGCTCAACAATTTCATCCCCGAATTTGGAGACAATTTCTATTGCATCTTCAAAATAGACAGCTGCGTCATCTTTTGAGCTTGAAAGCACTGCTCGTGCCAACGAAATATAATGATCAGCTATATCCTCTGGTCTAGCCTCTTTAAGACCTTTTATCAACTTGTAGGTTGAGCCTTCAATTTCCGTCAGTACACCATTCAAGTGATTTACTCTAGCACCAGTGCGTAATAAATCTATTCGTTGGGGTATCGTAAAAGAAGAATTATCTAGTAAATAAGCTTTGAAGTATTGCAGAATCACTTCTGGTTTATGCAAATTAGAATATATCAGAATAGAACATGAAACGGACGAAATCTCGTTAGGTAGAACGTCATATGATCTGTACCTACCACCATAGGCACTCTTCGAATCTTCATTAGCTTGATTTGCCTTTTTAGCAAGATTATCAGTGTCTCCTGAGATTAATTGTGCTCTCAATAAATACCATGGATACAGACCACCTATTACTTCTTTGAATTCTTTAATATCATCAGAATAATTTCCCTTTTTATCTTCAGATTTATAGACCTCAGGCATGAGGTCATCTAGGTGAATAACTAAAACTTTTGAGAGTACACACCTAATTGAAAGAGCTTTAAGAAATGTAATACGTTCTTTTGATTCATGTCTTGAACCGGCTCCTTGAGATGCAATTTTTGGTACGTAGTAATCAAGCGTTTTTGAAATTAAGCTATCCTCCATCCCACGGTGCAAACACACCTCTAAGAACGCTACTATAGATGGGGTAACATTATCATGAAAAGGGTCTTTGGGTTTTTTAATTCGCTTTTTTGAGTTTGATAGCACTTGTAGACACTTTTCAATGTCATCAGCTTCGGCAAACCTCCCCACTTTTGCCAATTCACTTACAATGGCAACAACATGAAATTTATTTTCACGAGCGTTCTTAAGAATTTGATCTATTTCATCAAACCTTTCTGCATCAATTAATCGATTAACAAGCCGTCTAACTACTTGAAATATGAACTCTTTTGGCTTTATGCTATTAAGAAATTTTAAGCATGATTTTGCGCCATTAAGATTTAGAAGAGCATAAGCTAATTCTAGAATACCCTCATTTCCAACCCCATTTTCTCGATCTCTATTTTTCTTTTTCTTAGATTCTTCAAAATAGATATGCAGCCAATTCATAGCAGACCTCAAATAGCCATGAGCCTCTCCCTTGAATTCTTCAATTTCACTTAGCAAAGAGGCGGTATACACGTTCTCAGAACCTACCCAACTACTTCTTAGAATCTTTTTAAAAGCAATTTCTTGTACCTTTAAATCATCCTGAAGCTTGGGAAGCAAATCAATATTATTCTGAAAAAGGCTTTGTTGTCTTTGATCTCCTGCAACTTCTTCCCCAGCTCTCAAAGCAAGTTGAATAGCATCTTTATAGTTTGCTGATCTAAGAGCTGCTTTAAATGCAAATTGTAGACGGTACACAAGTACATTCCTTGTGTCAATAGGGTTATTAACTGGCAAAAATTTGTCAGATAAAGCAATCTTTATTAGCTCATCGTATTTTCCAGCTTGTAGATAAAGTTGAGGAAGTATTTCTGCTACGTAAGTGAACTCACTAGCCAATGGCTCTAAAACATTTATATACGTGCTAAACTCTTCTTCTGAGCCTAGGAAACTATCACGAAACCATTTTTCAGTTGGTTCATCTCTAAACTGAACAGACGAATCAAGCAACCATAATGATCGACCAATATCTGCAACGAAACTTTTTACATCTTCTGTTTTTACATCAGCTGCTTTCGATAAAACCTCCAAGGGAATATTCGGAGGCAGACTTGCTAAACCAATACATATTCTGTCCACACTAGTTTGATAATCCTCAGATAAGACATCTTTAATTTTATTGACTGCTGCATTTAACTGGTGTTCAATCTGTTGTTCTACAGATGTTCCAGATGGCCCAAGAAATTCAAGAAGTTCATTAATTGAAGAATTGCAAGCAGAAATGGAGTTCATCTGAACCCTCGGATTACCACCTGTTAAACGATGAAATTCATGTGACTGGTTTTCAGTTACTTCAGGAAACCATTTCTTTAGATTTTCAAATGTTTCTTCTTTAGAAAAAGGCAGCAGGTTGAGTACAGGAATTGAACCTGATGGCTTCAGAAGATGTGTTCGTTCAGGTCTGCACAAATAAATTAGCTTGCAATCTTTGGGGAAATCTTCTTTTAACAACTCATTTGCAAAGCATGAATCTCCAAATTCGTGAGCGGCCATTTCTGCATTATCAGCTGCATCTACTAATATGTAGAGTTGAGCAGAAGCTACTCTTTGTTTTAGTGATTTTATCGATGCTTTAATTCGGCTTAGAAAACTGCGCACTATGTCATTTTCTTGCGTAGTATCTTTAATAACCATACCATCACAATGCCCAAGTGATGCCAATTCATTTACTATTTGTACAAGCGCATCCCTATGCCTATGCCTTGGTTTACTTCTACTACGATACTTACCAGAACCAAAACAATCATAAGCGATTCCAAGCGAGCCTTCTGGTAGTACCTGTAAAACGTATTGGCTGAATACGGATTTTCCTACACCGCCTTCTGCTTGTATTATTGTGGGTTGATCAGCAATTTTAATACTATCTACTATACTAAGGTATTGCTGCCTATCGGTAACCTTATCAAGTTCCTCAAATAAAGGAGGAGCTGGAAATAGCTGATCCAAAGAAGTCATTCCGAAAGGCCTTAGAATATCTTCTTTGGTTACCTTTCCATCAGAGTCAGGCAAAACCTTCTTTTGCACCAATGAAACTATACTATCAACCTGAGCTGTGTCAATCATTCCGGGTTGTAGCCTTGACATTTCAATCATTAGATCCTCTTCCTGATCTAAATAATCTCCTTCACTATCTGCAAAATTCAGGAGGCTACAAAACTGTATTAGTTTCTTACCTTCAAGCTTGGTATATTTTTTTAGTGTTTGAATAAACCTCTTATTGACTTTATCGCTATCTCCTGAAATAGTGGCGATGTTTTGTTTAAAGGTTTCATCTATTTTCCGATTTGTAATTATTGTAAATGATACACCAGATAGCGACTTCTCCTTTGAATGTTGCTTGAACCTCTCAGAAAACCCAACAATTGTATCCTTGAGTATACTTAGTGTAAAAGGTTTGTCTTGTTGTACTGTAGTGTGCTTTAATTGATAGTATTCAATTCTACTTTTGGTCTCAGTATCATTATAGTATTCTGAAACATCTATTACATATTCTCCTGCTTTTTTCCTCTCATTTGATCCTTCAATAAAAACTGATTCAAGAGTTGAAGTAGGTTGTATCAACTTCAAGCAACGTCTAGCTGCCCAACGATAATGGAAGACATCTCCCGCACGCGAGTATGAGACCAAATCATTAGTATTGGAATCTAATTTCACTACCTGTGTTTGTTTTTGTCTCTATTGGAGATGATCAAATCCCTAACATCCACATCCAGAATATCTGCTATCCTGTTTAAGTCTTCAAGACTAGGTTGCCGTCTATTTTGCACATACGAATTCACCATATTGTAACTTTTACTTAGCTTTTCTGCAAGCCAAGTTTGTTTAATTCCTTTAGATTCAAGGACATCCTTGATTCTGTTCATTAGCTCTTCAATTATTCTAAATCGAATATAACGAAATCAAAGTGAAATATCTCATTAAATGAGATATAAATATTTTATTTGATGGCTTGTTCTTGGGCGTGACCCTTTGGGTCGGGCTATCCGCGCTACATGGTAGCTTGCTCCTATCCCTCACGCACTACCGAATAAATACAGAGTAATGAAGATCAATTGTCATACAAATTGAATTTAAGAATATGTAAATTTGAAACAGGATTAAAAAATAAAAAGTGTAAACTAAATTCAGGACGAGTCAATAAAACCAGCCGCAAATTCCACACACATTTGTCATCCGCTCAAGGCCTCCCTCAAACCAAAGATGCCAAAAGAGTGTTCCATGCCCTCCCATTAAAAAAACTCTTTTCTTCCCTCCTTTTAAAAGAAAAAATTATTCCCCCGCAGATCCCAAAGCTTACATTAACATAACGCAGGCCATTATGTAACAGGCTATCGCCAGATACATAATTTGCGTTATTTTAAATAGTTTGTAAACGATTTAGATTTAAAAATTATTGTATCTGACTATACAGTCTCCAAATCCTTTTTAGAATTCATCAT
>Ga0209634_1000694_pt1 | contig 25761 bp, 21 predicted proteins | sample LinPmetageLP40_FD_184043 | JGI IMG/M metagenome (GOLD analysis project Ga0209634, IMG submission 184043) | Marine viral communities from the Pacific Ocean - LP-40 (SPAdes) (version 2) | ecosystem: Environmental > Aquatic > Marine > Oceanic | place: Pacific Ocean | collected 2010-08-26 | reverse complement strand
TGAATCTTGGTGGTGTTAAACTATCTAAGAAGAATGTATATAGAGTGAAAGCAAGAAATACAGTTGAAGCTATTAAGAAAGCAGCTAAGATGGCTGGTGTTGGAAAAAATTGGATTGCAACCGAAACACATTCACTAAAGAAACTAGGATAACCACAATGGATTACTCAGATATATTACAAGACATTTCAGTTGATTTATCTTTTATGGTAAAGAAACATTTAAAGAATATTAAAAAATTAGATTCTAAAAAACAAAAACAATTTGGAAAACTATTTGGAGATATGAAGCAAGGTGTTGATGATTTATCTGAAGGAGTAACTGAATCGGTAAATGAAGTAGATACAAATAAAGCTAATCAGATTAGAAAAGCTGCAGCAGGATACGTTGGACCTAAGTTCGCAAAAAAAGCATCTGATGAAGATATATTAGTAATGGCTGATTTAAAAGATGAAAAAGCTAAAATCTATAATAGATACCTTAAAGATATAATGAGTAAAATTTCTAAACTTCAAAAGAAATATAATATTAAGGAGTAATAAATTATGAAAAAAGAAATCTCATACTTTGAAATTGCAAAAAAGGCAATAAACAAATCAGTAAACGAAGGTAATTACGATTCTAGGACAGGATTATACTATTATGGTGAAGTACCATTTACAAAAGAAAGAATAATTGAATTAACTGATTATGTTAAAAAATTATCTAAAATGAAAAGTTCTAGTAAACAATTTACATTTACTCCAACTCTTTATGTTACTGATAATGCATCTGGTAAATCTATTTTAATTGATAGTCTTATTTTAAAAGAACTTCAATCGGCATTAAAAAAATATAAGCTATCATCTGATAAAGATTTTTAAGTTTATTAAAATAATTTAGATATTTATATACACCTACACAATGATGTGATAGGTGTATTTTTTTATATAATAATATACATGATAGAAAAACCAAAGAATTACAAACGAATTAGAAAAGAAGATATGGATATACCAGGTAACTCATTAGCAGTTAAAGTTGTGAATGGTAACATCGAACTAGCACTTAAAGTTTTTAAACGAAAAATGAAAGATAGTGGTAAGATGGAAGAAGTAAAGGAACGTAAAGAATTTCTAAAACCATCTGTTATAAAAAGAAAAAAAATGAAAGATGCTATCAGAGCCGAATGGCGAAGAAACCAACTTGAAAATTAAATAGTTAACACTTTATTAGTGTTTTCAATTATACTACATACTTATTGTAGAGAAAAAATACCACTTTCCAATAAGTGGTTAAATTTATTATAAAATAATAATATCTATTAAGATTCTAAATAATCTTATTTCCAATAACAATTTAAGGAGAACAATTATGGCAAATAGAAAAGATTTGTTATCTGAAGCTATTGCTGATGCTAAGGCCGTTAAAGAAACTGCTCTTGCAAATGCAAAACTTGCTTTAGAAGAGGCGTTCACCCCAAAACTACAATCAATGATTTCTGCGAAATTAGCTGAAGAAGCTGATGAAGAAGATAATGTTGATATGACGGATGAAGAATTAGATTCAACAGATTTAGGTTCAGGCGATAACGCTGAACCATCTGATGATGCTAACGATTCATCTGACATTGAAAACGAAGATGATTTGACTGAAGAAGAAGGTGAAGAAGAACACAAAGTTAAAGAAGAAGAAGGTGAAGAACCAACTGATACTGATGAAACTTACGAAGGTGAAGAGGCTAAGGCTGATGAACCAACTGATGAAACTGCCGAAGGTGGGCATGATGATTCAACTGATGAAATGACTTACGAAGAAGAAGATGAGGATGACTTAGATTTAGCTAGCGTAATCAAAGAATTAGAAGCTGAATTAGAGGCTGAACCAGAAAGTGATTCAACTGATGAAATGTACGAAGATGATGAAGATGATACTGATAAAGTATCTGAAGAAGAATCTGAGGACATGGAAAACGATGGTGATGATTCTGAAGAAGAAGAAGAAGATATCGATTTGGACGAAGTTATTAAAACTTTGAAAGAAATGGAAGATGATTCTGAAAATTCAGATGATGTAGTCAAAGAAGAAGAAGAAGAAGATAGTAAAAAAGATGATGAATTAGAAGAAGCATACCTTACTATTGAAAGTTTACAAAAAACTATCAATGAAGTAAATCTGTTGAACGCTAAATTACTTTATACTAACAAACTATTCAGAACTTTTGATTTAAACGAAGGACAGAAAGTAAAAGTACTTGAAAACTTCGATAGAACTTCATCAGTAAGAGAAGTGAAATTAGTATTCTCAACTTTAGCAGAAAACTTAAACGTTTCTAAAAAGAAAAGAACAGTTGTAAAAGAAGGTTATGCTTCAAAAACAACAAAAAGTTCTGCACCGAAGAAAATAATTTCTGAAGGTAATGATATGGCCGCTAGATGGAAAAAACTAGCTGGTTTAAAATAATTAATAAAGATTAATAGGAGAAAAAAAATGGATTTAAAAAACATTTTAAATGAAGGTTCTTCTCATACAGCAAGACTATCGGAAACGACTAGAGCACTAGCTGGTAAGTGGGAAAAGACCGGTCTTTTAGAAGGAATCGATAACGAAGTTGAAAAAGCTGGCGTTGCGACTCTTTTAGAAAACCAAGCAAGACAATTAGTAAAAGAAGCTTCTTCTACTGGTACTTCTGCAAATTCAGAAGAGTGGGCTGGTGTAGCTCTACCATTAGTAAGAAGAATATTTAGTGAAATCGTAGCAAAAGATTTCGTTAGTGTACAACCAATGAACTTACCATCTGGTCTAGTATTTTATCTAGATTTCAAATATGGTACAGGTCAACCTGGTTTTGCAACAGGTAGTGGAAAAGATTCACAAGCTGATAGTGTATTCGGTATAACTGATACTTCAAACGACCCATCAGGTGGTTTATATGGTGCAGGTAGATTTGGATACTCAATCAACGATAATACATCTGCTCTACAAACATTAGGTTCATCAGCTGGAGCTAATGTATTTTTAACATCATCTGTAGCAGCCGCTGATATCAATTTTGATACTCAGTTTTCATCATCTAATCACGCAGCTTTAATTGGGGCAATACCTACAATTGTAAAAGTAGCAGTACCAAAAGCATCTATAGCAAACTATGATGCACAAGGTATTAGAGGATTTAGATTAGAAGGTTCTGAAATTACAGACCAATATCCACAGTTTACTGTAGATAGTGGTGATGATATCGTATTTATTGCGAAAACATCTGGATTTACTTCTGCAGGTGCAGCTGATGAGTTAGTGGTAAAATATCACAAACAACCATCTGATACCGCAAGAGGTGATTTCGAAGCATCTGGAACTTCACTAAGTGGAAACCCAGAAGTAGATATCGATATTCCAGAATTGAATGTTGAGATGAAGAGTTTACCAATTGTTGCTAAGACTAGAAAGTTAAAAGCACAATGGACTCCAGAATTTGCACAAGATTTAAACGCGTATCACTCAATTGACGCTGAAGCTGAATTAACTTCAATGTTATCTGAGTATATCTCACAAGAAATTGATTTTGAGATTTTAGATATGTTAATCTCTGGTGCTAAATCAGTAGGATACTGGTCATCACAAGTAGGTAGAGAGTGGAACGGTTCTGCATTCGCTGATTATTCATCAGTAGGTGCTACAGCTTCTGCATTCAACCAAGGTGCATGGTTCCAGACTTTAGGAACAGTAGTTGCAGGTGTATCTAACAAGATTCACCAAAAAACATTAAGAGGTGGGGCTAATTTCTTAGTTGTATCTCCAGATGTTGCAACAATAATTGAATCTATCCCAGGATACGCTTCTTCAGCGGATAACGGTGATGCTCAATTTGCATTCGGTGTTACTAAAATCGGTTCATTGAACAGTAGATTCCAAGTATATAAGAATCCTTATATGAAAGAGAACGTAATATTAATGGGTTACAGAGGAACACAATTCCTTGAAACTGGGGCAGTTTATTCTCCATACATTCCATTAATTATGACTCCATTAGTATATGACCCTAAAAACTTCACTCCACGTAAAGGTGTTATGACACGTTACGCGAAGAAGATGTTAAGAGGTGAGTTCTACGGTAAGATTTATGTAGATGGATTACACAAGATTCAGTAATTAATTACTAAATTTTAAACATTAAATTAAGGGGAAAGAAATTTCCCCTTTTTTTATGCGTATTATATATTTATACTAAAGAAATTATGAAAGGTTATTAAATGGCAGATAATATTAAAAAAACTCCACCAAAGGGTAATGTTAGATTTTCAATCTCATTATCAGAAGAACAGAAGTTAGCTAAGGCTCAAATATTAATACATCCATTTAATTTTGTTATAGGTAAAGCCGGTAGTGGTAAAACATTGTTAGCGTGCCAAATAGGATTAGATATGTTCTTTAAAAGAAATGTTAATAAAATTGTTATAACAAGACCTACCGTATCAAATGAAGATAATGGGTTTTTACCTGGCTCGTTAGAAGAAAAAATGGAGCCCTGGTTAGTTCCAATTCGTTCTAATATGAGAAAAGTTTATAATAAACCAGCCATATTAGAAAAGATGGAATCTGATGAAAAAATTGAGTTGGTTTCTTTATCACACTTTAGAGGTAGAACTTTCGATAACTCCATAGTTATAGTAGATGAGTTTCAAAATTTAACTAAACAACAGTTATTAATGGTATTGGGTAGATTAGGTAAAGGTTCTACGATGATACTATGTGGTGATAAGCAACAATGTGATTTAAAATCAAAGAACGATTCAGCAGTACATGAAGTTCCAAAGTTAAAAAGCTCAAGTTATGTATATGATATAACGTTAAAAGATAATCACAGACATGAATCTTTAGATGAAATTTTAACTTTACTAACTGATTACTAATTAATTTCATATTTATTAGTAGTGATATAAAAAAATTCGGAGAAATAGGTGTCAATATTAAGTGGTTCATTTAGTGGTTCGTTTCAAGGTAATGGTAGTAACATAACAAATGTTAACTATAATAATCTAGATAATAGACCTTCAACAATATCAGTATTTCAAGGTAATTCTGTACTAGCAAATAATGCATTCAGAAGTAACTTTTCAACAAATGTTAAAAATAGGTTAAACGCAGAGAGTGTAATTAGTTCATCTGCACAACTAATAACTGAATTCGATACACGATATGGAAATGAAATCGGTGATAACTTACTTAGTGGTTCTGTAGATTTCTCTAATCTTACTAATAAACCAAGTGGATTGATAAGTGGTTCTTCACAAGTAACTATAACTGAATCTCAAATTAGTAATTTACAATCATATTTAACGGCATTACCAAATATTGGATTAGTTAGTGGTTCAGTATTAAGACCAACTGGAAGTAGTGTTATATCATCATCGGCTCAAATTGCAGGATTAGGATTTTTAACATCTGAATCAGATTCTCAAACAGTATCTTTTAACTCAGTATCAAAAATATTAACAATATCAAATGGAAATAGTGCCGATTTATCATCATTAGGTGGTGGTGGAGGCGGTGCTGGTGGTTCATCTATATGGTCGACAGGTTCATCATATTATAATGTATCAGCTGATTTACAAATCACAGGTTCATTAGGTATAAGTGGTATCACAAATGTATCATCATCTATAGCACAAGCAATTGCAGGTAATAGTACTGTTCCAAGTGGAACTGTTAGTGGTTCATCACAAATCACATCTGTAATTACAAATACATATATATCTGCATCAGCAGCAGCTAGTGGATTTGGACAAGGTGGTGGAGATGTATCCTCACTAAATACATTTACAGGTTCAATCAATACAAAAGTAAATACATTTACTTCTTCAATACAAACAAAGGTTGATGGTTTAAGTGCAGTAACTTCATCATATTTAACTTCATTACCAAGTGGAGTAGTGAGTAGTTCTAATCAAATTACATCTGTAGCAACCGCATCATTTGTAGGTGGTAATTTAAGTTTATTTGATGGTAATAGAACAATATCAAATACTAATCTACCATCAAACGTATATAATGTTAATTTTGGAACAAGTGGTTCTGTATCAAACTTTATAGAAAAAGTATTCTTTCCAAATACAGTACCAACAATCACTACAAGTGGATTTACAATAGATGAATTTATTGTAAGTGGTTCAGCCGTTGGTACAGTTTCAGCAACAGATGCAGAAGGACAATCAATTACATTTAGAACAGCAAGTTCTTACACTACTGATAAATTTAGAATATCATCGGCTGGGGCTATAACTCTAAATACTAAATCAACATCTTCATTAAATACTGATAATACACCAAGTAGTGGTTCACACCCATTCTTAGTTGAAGCGGTAGATACATTTAGTGGTGTTGGTTCTAAAACAATATACATTAGGGTAACACCTAATACCGCTCCTAATTGGAGACAAACATCAGTTGGTGGTTCTATAGTAAACAGATTTACTCAATCACTTAACGAAAACTCAGTAGCTGGAAATAATAAAGTAAGAGTTTACTATACAGATACAGAAAGTGATTCAATAACAATCGGAAGTGGTTCAAATGTACCATCTCAGTTTACAATCACTAATGGTGGAACATACATACAATTAAATCAGGTAACTGCTTCATTAGATTATGAAACAACTACTAAATATGAGTTTGTATTAACTGCGAGTGATTCACATTATATAAGTGGTGATGATGTTGATTCAAGAACGTTCTTACCATTCCAAATTGCAGTATTAGATAATACAAGACCAACTGTAAATGACCAAACATTAACTACAATTAATGAAAATACTTCAAATGGTACAACTGTTGGTTCAATAACTGCAACAGACCCGGAAAGTGATACTATAATCTTTTCCAATTTTACATTAAAAGAAGCAAAACTAAATGCTGGTTCTAATATAACATCATCTTTAGGTGGAGCTTCATTATATAACCCACATTCAGACCCATTCCAATGTAGTAGTGGTGGTGTAGTGAGTAGAAAAAATGGAATATATCTAAATTCTGATATTGCAAACAGATATATCTATCAAGTAACAGTAAGAGATACATTTAATAACACTACAGATACAGGATTAATTACAATTCCTATCGCAAATGATGCACAAAGTAGTGTATCTGATAACTGGTCTAATTTATATATTATAGAATCAGGAGTAGATGGGGATGATATTAAAATTGTTTCAAATGGTAGAACAGGTACAAGTGGACAATGGACATCAGCTACATCTCAAAGATGGAAAGTATCATCTACAAGTAATTTAATTACAGTAACATCATTAACAGGTTCTTCAACAACTTTAGAATTAGCTTCTAACCTAAGTGGTTCTTCAATTAAATCAGGTGGAACTATCTCAGTAGCATTAACCGCTTCTGAACATGGATTTGAAACAACTAAACAATTTATTGATGTTGATATATCAGTTGCAACAAATCATCCACCATCTGGTTCATATACACATACATCTGCTAACTTAAATACTAATGGAGCACGTTCAGGTAGCTTATTAAGTACATTGGCGTGGACAGATACTGAAGGTGATTCAATAAACCATTCACAATTTACTTTAACTGATGCGAGTGGACAATTAAACGCAGTAAAAAGTGGTGATAATTATTTGATTCAACCAAAAAATAATTTAAGTGGTTCTACAGTTTATCATATTACGGGTTCTATCAAAGATGAACATGGATTTGGTACTGGAACTGCAGAACAAAAATTTACAATTGCACAATCAGGTAATGGTTCATTAGGTGGTGATACTACATCATACATTATAGAATCAGGACAAAATGGTAATCCAATTAGAGATGCAAGTGGATTTAATGCAGGTAATCAATCACAGGTTACCGTATCATATTCACCTAATTATAATTCTCAAGCGGTTTCATCGTTTAGTTCATCACATCCAGCGGTATCCATTAATGGTAGTGGACAATTATCATTAGCAGCACATATTAGTGGTTCTGCATCTGGTAGTGGTGATACAGTTGTATCTACAATTGGATTTACAGACCAATACGGAAATAGTGGAACAGGTAACGTAACTGTTAATGTATTTGCAAATCAAGTACCAACATTATCATTTAGTAACGTAATTTCTAACTTAACTGCATCAATATCTGCAAATACTAATTTAGTTAATTTAACAATTGCTGATACTGAATCAGATACACCATTTTCTGCATCAATTGCGGATAGTGGAGCAACATTATTAAAATTAGTACCTCAAAATGCTAATTCATCATCATATCAGATTCAAAGTAAAGCAACTATTGGTAATGGACAAACTATTCAGTACGATATTCAAGTAAAAGATAACTTTGCAAAAACAACTAACGCAAATAATAGAACTGTAGTAATTAAAGACCCAATATCATTAGTATATGGGTATGGGTGGAATGGTGGAAGTGCCGCATCTGAAACAACTGCAATATCATCAATGGGTGATGTTGGTGGTGATGGGGTTGATATAACAAGTGGTTCGGTAATCGCCCATTTCCAAAGTGGTTCAATTGGGTTATCATCATTTGTAAATTCAGGAGGACCTGCAGGTACTGTAACATTGGTTACATCATCCGCATTAAATACATTGAGTGATACTGCAGGAACTGGAGTATCATCATTAGGTTATTTTAACTTTAGTGGTGGTTCACAAAGATTAATAGTACTATTTGCATCACAATCGAATCAATTTGGTAAACCAAAAACAATGTATGATGGAGTACCACCAGATTCAACAGGTACAGCAAAAGAATATTATGTATATGCAAAACAAGCATCTATACCAGGAACAATTGGAACAGGTGTTTACTACTTTGATACTGAAACACCAGTACAAGGTTATAGTAGATGGGGTATGATATTTGCTGAAGGAGAAAATACTAACAATTCAAAATATTATGTGATGCCAGATACCGCATCAGCACCATAAACAAAGGGAAACTAAATGGCAACTACGGCAGGTGATATATATGTAAGGAGTGGTACGACTGGAGCGTTTACTAAGGTAGATTTCGTACAAGGTGGGTGGATAACTGTACCTTCGGCTTCAAATATGACAGCTCTTGATGAATCAAGATTAAAAGATGGACAAATTGTTTGGGTAGAAAGTTCTACTCAATTATATGTTACTAGAAAGTTTGTGGCATATGAAACACCTGGATATGGTGGTTCTGATGATTCTTCATCATTCCATACAACTAATTTAGGTATTAGTAGTGGTGGAACAACAGTAACTGCAAATCCTGGTGGAAGTCCTGGTCCATCACTTGCTACAATTACAATAGGTGGGACAAGTTATCAAGTGACAGGAACAACACCAGCTGGAACAGTTAGTAGTTCCGCACAAATTATGACAACATTAAGTACTAATACTACTAATGCAGATATAATCATATCAGGTTCATTAATTATATCTGGTTCATTACTTGCAGATGTAGATGGTGGTAGTTTTTAGAATGTTAAATATTTATAACAAAGGGAATAGAAAGTGGCTCAGAAAATAACATTAAAACGAAGTAGTACTCAATCAAGTGTACCATCTACTGGCTCTTTATCATTGGGAGAGTTAGCGGTAAATACATATGATGGTAAGTTGTTTTTCAAAAAAACAGCAGGTGCATCTACATCTATAGAATCTATAGTTACTACTAATGCAGAAATCACAGGTTCGGTAAATTTAACAGGTGCTGTGACATCATCACTTTCTTTAATTTCAAATTCATCACCAACTGGAAACGTATTAACAGTAAGAGTGGGTGGTAATGATAAATTTAGTATTAATAATCAAGGAACGTTAACAATCAATCCATCAGTAACATTACCAACAGGAGCAACAGGTTCTTTAGCGGTAAGTGGAAGTAACTTTTTCGTATTCCTATAGTAAACAAAAAAAATTACATACTTATTATATGGTAAGTAAAAAAGAGTTTTAATAAAAAACAATTATAAAGAAATAGGTAATTTACCTATAAACATTTAAACCAAAAGAGGAAAAAAAATGGCAGAATGGAAAAAAGTAATTGTCTCCGGGTCAGTCGCATCATTAGCTGCAGTATCCGCATCAACAGGAATTGATGTAGATGGTAGAATTGCCGCGACTAGCTTTTATGGAGATGGTTCAAACTTAACAAATGTTCCCGCAGGTTCGATAAATATCGAATCCTTTGCAGATGGAACGGGCATTACCGTAAATGCTGGAGTAGATAAATTAATTTTATCTGATGCTGGTACGGAAAAACAAATATTAGTTTCACAACTATTTGATAGTTCAGATTTTGATACAGAAGTTGCTGCAAATTCAGCAGTAACTGCGAATACAGCAAAAACTTCTAACGTATCTACTAACTTATCTAAAACAACAGCAACAGGACAAATAACAATTAATTCATCAGATGGTGATAATGTTGTTATTGGTGAAGCAACAGATAGTATTGCTGGTTTGATGAGTGTTACTCATCATGATAAATTAGATGGTATCGAAGCTGGAGCAAAAGCAGACCAATCAGCAAGTGATATAAGAACTTTATTAGGAACTGGAAATGGAAACTTAGTACCAGCCGCTGGTGGAAGTGGAACATTCTTAAAAGGAGATGGTACATTTGGTACTCCATCTTATACAACTAATACCAATACTCAATTGAGTAACGCACAAGTTAAAGCAGCGGTTGAAGCGGCTACTGATTCAAATACATTTACAGATGCAGACCATAGTAAATTAAATGGTATTGAAGCATCTGCAACTGCAGACCAAACAAATGCAGAAATTACTGCAGCTGTTGAGGCTAGTGCTTTAGATATGGGTAGTAATAATATTACCACTACAGGTAAAGTATTATATTCTAATATGTATTCTACTGAAGGTGATTTACCATCAGCTTCTACATATCATGGTATGTTCGCTCACGTTCATGGAACTGGAGCTGGATATTTTGCACATGGTGGTAACTGGATAAAGTTAGCAAATAATTCACAACTTCCATCTGTAGGTGATGGTGGATTAACTACTAATGATTTTACAAATGCTGACCATACTAAATTAAATGGTATTGAAGCATCCGCTGATGTAACAGATACTACTAATGTAGCTAGTGCAGGTGCAGTTATGGATTCAGAAGTTGCGGCTTTAGCATTAATTAAAACATTAACTGCAACTACTATTTCTGGTTCGGTTACTTCATTAAGTTCATCTATAGCGACTGGTGTTGCTACCAACACTGCAAAAGTAGGTGTTACTACAGGTACAGTAACTTCCGCTGGAGCACTGATGGATTCAGAATTAACTTCGAGAGCAAATGTAATCGCAATTAATCAATCATTAGTGAGTGGAGCAACTCCAACATTTACAACTACTAACTTTACAGATGCATCAAATAAAAGGTTAATGACAGATGCACAAGAAACTAAACTTGATAGTGTAGAATCTAACTCAACTGCAGACCAAACAGCAATTGAGATTATTAATTTATTAAACTCTGATTTAGGTGGAGATAAACAAATTGGTAATCAATCATCAGATTTAATGACATTTGGTGGTAGTGTAACTGTGACTGGTGATTTAACTGTAAGTGGTACAACTACTACTGTAGATACAGCAAACTTAGCAGTAAAAGACCAATTTATTGAATTAAATGATGGTGGTTCAGCCGCAGATGCTGGTTTATTTGTAGGTGGTGCAACATCAGCATTTGGATGGGATAATTCAGAAGGTAGATGGGCGTTTGATAAGACAGGAGCGGCCGCTGACCAAACATCAATTACAGCAGATGCTTACGCAAGTGCAGTTGTTGTTACAGATGATGCAAACTACAGAAAGAATGGTAACATTAGAGTTCAATCAAACGAAATTTACATTTACGTTGAGTAATAAGTAAATAATGTTTAAAAAGTTATTTAAAAAGATTATGGCAGATTTTAAAAGTGTAAGAAAAAAAGCAGAAGTTAAAAATGGTATTAGTAAGCAAGAAATATCTCTATCCTCATCAGAAGTGGAGTTCCTCTTAAATCTAATCGCCAACTCAAAATTTGAAGGTAAAGATGTTCAAATAGTTTATGAAACCGCCGTTAAACTTCAAACACTTTTAAAATCAGAAGAATCTTAACTTTAGAAACCCCTACAGAAATGTGGGGGTTTTTTGTTTAATAAAAAATAATTACATATTTATTGATATATATCTTTGGATATTGGCCCCATATTGGGGAAGTGGGCTCATATTTTTGAGTAACCAACCGTAACTAAAAGGAAAAGAAATTATGCCAAATTGGAAAAAACTAATTGTTAGTGGTTCATCTGCAGAACTAACAACGTTAAAAATAACAGGCACTTCAGGACAATCTTCTGAGGGTACTTCACTAATGATTAATAGTAGTGGGGTAGTGGGAACTAGAGAATTAGGTTCAAACGCATTTAATTCAAACACATATAATAACTATTCATTACCATTAGGTTCATCATCGACAAGAGGTGGAGTAAAGATAGGGTATTCTGAAAACGGAAAGAACTATCCAGTTGAATTAAGTTCAGAAAAAATGTACGTTAACGTTCCTTGGACTGATAACAACACCACTTACTCTGTAGGAGATGGTGGTTTAACTCAAAAGAACTTTACAACCACATTAAAAAATAAATTAGATGGAATCGCGGCATCCGCAACTAATGTAACCAACAACAATCAAATATCGAATGGTGCAGGTTACATAACATCATTTACTAATACAGTAGATATGGGTAGTGGTTTTATAGTTGCAAACACTGGTGGAACTTCTCAATTTACTATTGTTGAAGATAACGCTTTAAGATTTGCAGGAAGTGGAGCAACATCTGTAGCTTTTAATTCTACAACTAAAAAAGTAACAATTTCATCAACCGATACTAATACTACTTACTCTGTAGGAGATGGTGGATTAACACAAAAGAACTTCACTACTACTCTAAAATCTAAATTAGATGGAATAGCTTCATCCGCAACCAACGTAACCAATAACAATCAATTAACGAATGGAGCAGGGTATATTACATCGTTTACCAATACAGTTGATATGGGCGATGGATTTAAAATTGCGAATGAAGATGGTGATGACCAATTTACTGTAACGGAAAATGAAGAAATTAGATTTGCAGGAAGTGGAGCTACTTCTGTAGCATTTGATTCATCTACTCAAAAAGTTACTATTAGTTCTACTGATAATAATACTACATATTCAGTTGGTGATGGTGGTTTATCTCAAAAGAACTTTACAACCACATTAAAATCTAAATTAGATGGAATCGCTTCATCTGCAAACAATTATTCACTACCTGCTGGTTCATCATCAACAAGAGGTGGATTCAAAATTGGTTACTCAGAGAATGGCAAGAACTATCCTGTAGAACTTTCATCCGAAAAGATGTACGTTAACGTTCCTTGGACTGATAACAACACCACTTATTCAGTTGGTGATGGGGGTTTAACTCAAAAGAATTTTACAACAACCTTAAAATCCAAATTAGATGGAATCGCAGCATCCGCAACTAATGTAACTAATAACAACCAATTAACTAACGGAGCAGGATATATAACATCATTCACCAATACGGTTGATATGGGTGATGGATTTAAAATCGCTAACTCTGGTGGAACAGACCAATTTACAGTAACAGAAAATGAAGAAATTAGATTCGCTGGTAGTGGAGCGACATCAGTATCATTTGATTCATCTACTCAAAAAGTTACTATTAGTTCTACTGATAACAACACCACTTATTCAGTTGGTGATGGGGGATTAACTCAAAAGAACTTCACATCAACTTTAAAAACTAAGTTAGATGGAATTGCAACATCTGCAACTAACGTAACCAATAACAATCAAATTAGTAATGGGGCAGGATACCGAACATCAGCTCAAGTAGATGCAGCTATCGCAACTGTAGTTGATTCAGCACCATCCGCTCTGAATACATTGAATGAATTGGCCGCGGCTTTAGGTGATGATTCTGATTTCGCTGGGAGTGTTACAACTTCATTGAGTGGTAAACTAAGTACATCAGGTAAAGCAGCAGATTCAAATTTATTAGATGGATTAGATTTACATACAGGTAGAAATAATGAAGCAAATAAAGTTGTAAGAACGGATGGTAACGGATATGCGAATTTTGGTTGGATAAACACCACATCAGGTATAAATAGTGGAACATTAACTCGTATATATTGTTCAGGAGATTCATATATTAGATATTTATCCCCATCTTCATTCTTAACAGCTATGGGAATTGCAGCTGGAGCAAATAATTATTCTCACCCAACATATAATGGGGATGATTTTTCTGTAGATACAGGAGCTCTAACTGGGGCTACTGTTGTATCTGATATTGATATTAATGTTACAACAGATGGACAAGGACACGTAACTGATGCAAATGGTTCGGTTGCGACAAGAACATTAACATTAGCAAACTTAGGTTATACAGGAGCAACCAACGCAAACTATATCACTAATAATAACCAACTATCAAATGGTGCAGGTTATATTACTTCGTTTACTAATACAGTAGATATGGGTGATGGTTTTAAAATAGCTAACTCTGGTGGAACAGACCAATTTACAGTAACAGAAAATGAAGAGATTAGATTTGCAGGAAGTGGTGCTACTTCTGTAGCATTTGATGCAGAAACTCAAAAAGTAACAATCTCATCTACTGATAACAACACCACTTACTCTGTAGGAGATGGTGGTTTATCACAAAAGAATTTTACATCAACCTTAAAATCCAAATTAGATGGAATCGCTTCATCTGCAAACAATTATTCACTTCCACTGGGAACTTCATCAGCTAGAGGTGGGTTTAAGATTGGTTATTCAGAAAGTGGAAAAAACTATCCTGTAGAACTTTCATCCGAAAAGATGTATGTAAATGTTCCTTGGACTGATAACAACACCACATATTCAGTTGGTGATGGTGGTTTAACACAAAATAACTTTACAGATGCCGACCATACTAAATTAAATGGAATAGCTGCATCTGCAAACAATTATTCTTTACCTTTATCAGCCGCAGGTACTAGAGGTGGAGTAAAGATAGGGTATTCTGAAAACGGAAAGAACTATCCTGTAGAATTATCCTCTGAGAAAATGTACGTTAACGTTCCTTGGACTGATAACAATACAACCTACTCCGTAGGAGATGGTGGTTTAACACAAAATAACTTTACCGATGCCGACCATACTAAATTAAATGGAATAGCAACTTCTGCAAACAATTATTCTCACCCAACAGGTGCTGGAAATAAACATATACCAACAGGTGGTTCAAGTGGACAGTTCCTAAAGTACTCTTCAAGTGGAACAGCAGTTTGGGCATCTGATAACAACACCACTTACTCCGTAGGTGATGGTGGTTTAACCTCAAATAACTTTACCGATGCCGACCATACTAAATTAAATGGTATTGCAGCGAGTGCTACCAATGTTACTAATAACAACCAATTAACAAATGGTGCTGGGTATATAACATCATATACAGATACCAATACAGTTGATATGGGTGATGGATTTAAAATTGCGAATGAAGATGGTGATGACCAATTTACTGTAACGGAAAATGAAGAAATTAGATTCGCTGGTAGTGGTGCTACTTCTGTAGCATTTGATGCAGAAACTCAAAAAGTAACAATCTCATCTACTGATAACAACACCACTTATTCAGTTGGTGATGGTGGATTATCACAAAAGAATTTTACAACAACTTTAAAATCTAAATTAGATGGTATTGCAGCGAGTGCTACCAATGTTACTAATAACAACCAATTAACAAATGGTGCTGGGTATATAACATCATATACAGATACCAATACAGTTGATATGGGTGATGGATTCAAAATCGCTAATTCATCAGGAACAGACCAATTTACTGTAACGGAAAATGAAGAAATTAGATTTGCAGGAAGTGGAGCTACTTCTGTAGCATTTGATTCATCTACTCAAAAAGTTACTATTAGTTCTACTGATAACAATACAACATATAGTGTAGGTGATGGTGGATTATCACAGAAAAACTTTACAACAACACTCAAAAATAAGTTAGATGGTATTGCGGCATCAGCAACTAACGTAACCAATAACAACCAATTAACAAATGGTGCGGGATATATCACATCATATACAGATACCAATACCGTTGATATGGGTGATGGATTTGAAGTTGAGGATGGTAATTCAACGCCAGCAAAAGTAACAATTACAGAAAATAAAAAATTAAAATTTGTTAATGGTAGTAACATTGATATTAGATTTACAGATACAGATAATGGTTCTTCATCTGACCCATTTGATTTAACAATATCTAGTACCAACACAACTTATTCAGCAGGAAGTGGATTAACTCTTAGTGGAACATCCTTTTCACATACTGATACATCTGGTCAAGCATCTGTAAATAATAGTAATAATACTGTAATTCAAGATATAACATTAGATACTTACGGACACGTTACTGGGTTAGCATCAAAAACAATTTCAATTCCTGGTTCAGCATCAGACTTAGATGGATACGATGAAATTAATATTAGTGAATTTCAGAATGATGCAGGATATGTAACATCAGATACTAATACTGTAACTCAAATCAGAACAGGTACCAATTCTTATAATACTGGTAATATTCAAATTGACGGTTCTAGTGATTATGGAATGACATTTACGGAAGTAGCTTCGGGTACTTACGCTATCCGTTTATTAGATGATAGAAGAAGAAACTCATCCGTTTCAGATATCTACACAGGTAATACTCATGATTATGTTTTCTTTGATGCATCACATGGACAGAGATTCTATACCTCAGGTGCTGAAGAAATGAGATTAGAAAATGATGGAGATTTACACGTTGATGGTGATGTTATCGCATACTCAACAACAGTATCCGATGAACGACTTAAGGATAATGTAACTACAATTGAAAATCCATTAGATAAAATAAAAGCACTTAGAGGTGTTGAGTACGATTGGAATGCTGGTAGTAGAAAAGGTAAACATGATTTAGGGTTAATAGCACAAGAAGTAGAAAAGGTTATACCTAATATTGTACATGAACACCAAATGCCACTATTAAATGATGATGAAGAAGATGAAACATTATATAAAACTGTAGATTATGAAAAAATGGTAGCAGTATTAATTGAAGGTATGAAAGAACAACAAACTCAGATAGATTCGTTAAAATCAGAATTAACTGAAATTAAAGGGAAATTATAATGGCGTTAACATCATCAGGACAAATAAAAGTTAGTGAAATTAATACTGAGTTGGGTAGAACATCTACCTCATCTAATACATCAGTTAAGAATTTAAACACTGGAGCTCATGTTACCATTAATAGTAACTCCACCTCAAAACCAAATTCTTCAGCACCTCACCAAATGAGTGAGTTTTATTCATATAATCATTCTGCTAGTGGTGCAACACTTACACAAATTGTTTTCTACTATAGTTCAGAAGAAGGTGAAAAATGTGGAGAAGATACTACTTCAACGGTTTACTATGATAACTCAGATGAAATTGATGTAGATGTACAATTATATAGTGATTCAAGTGGTGGAGAATCAGCCGCAGGTGGATATTACAAATATGTATTTTCCTCAAGCGGCTGGGTTGTAAATGAAGATGGAGAGATTACAGATTCTTTCAGTTGTGGTCGTTCAGAAAGAAGATTAAAATACAATATAGAATTTATTGGTGATTCACCAATGGGTATTCCAATGTATCACTTTAACTATAAAGATGAATCACATGGAAAAGGTAGATTTGTTGGAACAATGGTAGATGATTTACAAAGATTAGGATTCGAAGATTCATTATTTGAACAAAATGGTGAGATTTGGGTTAATTATCATAAACTTGATGTTCCATTTGAATCTGTAACTAACTGATAATCAACGTATTGTGATGATAGTGATAGTGTAAAGTACTGAAAATCAATAAGTTATGTTAAAAGAATATTTAGAAAATGATGTTATATTTACTGAAACAGAATTAATATCAAATGCATTTTGTAAAAGTTGTCCAATTATGGGAACTAATGAATCTGAGTTGATGAAAGAGACAGCTGATATTTTATGTTCCAATAGTGGTTCAGTTCTAAATATTGGATTTGGATTAGGAATCATAGATACATATATTAGAAATAACAATCCAAAAGAACATCATATTATTGAAGCTCATCCACAAGTTTGTGAAAAGGCGAAAGAGATGGGGTTTGATGTGTATTGTGGTAAGTGGGAAGATATAATAAAAGATTTTATAAAAGAGGGTAAAACTTTTGATAGTATTTATTTTGACACATATGTTTTTAACTTTAAAGAATATCCTCAATGGGCACCATTCACAAAAGTAGTTCCTAAATTATTAAATCCAAATGGAATATATTCTTATTTTAACGATACGGCATCCAAAATAGAAAAAGTAGAAGAAATTATAGAAACATTTGGTTGGAAAAAACATATAAAAGTAATACCAAAATCAACCGTTCATAAATCTTATGAATTGATATGGTACATAAATAAGTGATTCTTAAAGATTCTCATATTTATATAAAAGAATTAGGAGATTATAAATGGCAGTAAACATTCCAATATGGCCAGGTTCATCATCTTTCTCATCAGGAGCAACTCCATTTGGGCATTATGATACTGAGTTAGAGTTCACATCATCAGCTGATAAAACAGCAGGTTGGTGTGCAAAACGATTAGGTTATCCTATAGTAGATATAGAACTACAGGATATAAACTTCTATGCTTGTTTCGAAGAAGCAACTACAGAATACTCATCTCAAGTCAATCAATTTAATATTAGAGAAAATTTACTTAATATTAAAGGAAACTCTACATCTTCAAATTTATCTCAAACTCAACTAAATGCTAATTTAGGTGGTTTAGTAACTTTAGCTAAAGATTACGGTACTGAAGTAGGTAGTGGTGGTAGTGTAACGTATTATACAGGTTCATTCTTAGCTCAACCAGGTAAACAGGTATATGATTTAAAAAATGTAACCGATTCAAGTGCATCTTTAGAAAGTGGTACGGTTGGAACAGATAATTTTGAAATTAAAAAAATGTTACATAACGCTCCACCTGCAATGGTTAGATACTTTGACCCATTTGTAGGAACTGGTTTAGGTTCACAACAAATGATGGATACATTTGGTTGGGGTAATTACTCACCAGGTGTTTCATTTATGATGCAACCACTTTATGATGATTTATTAAGATTACAAGCAATTGAATTTAACGATAAGGTTCGTAAATCTCAATATGGGTTTGATATACAAAACAATAGAATAAGAATATTTCCTATACCAAATAATACATACAAAATTCACTTTCATTATGTATTAGAATCAGAAAGAAATAATTCAGTAGTAGCGAATTCAGTAGTATCTGATTATTCAAACGCAAAATATGATAGAATACCATATACAAGTATAAATCACGTTGGAAAACGATGGATTGAGAAATACACATTAGCATTAGCTAAAGAAATGTTAGGTGCAGTAAGAGCTAAGTTTAGTTCAGTACCAATTCCTAACTCAGAAATAACATTAGATGGTGCAGATTTAAGAAGTGAAGCAGCATCAGAAAAAGAAATCTTAATTTCAGAATTAAGAGAAAACTTAGAGGCTACTTCTAGAAAAGCATTATTACAAGCACAACAAGAAGAATCAGAAGCAATGGAATCAACTCTTAATAGAGTTCCGAGAGCAATTTATATAGGGTAAATTATGGCATTATTCGGTGGTGAGAGAGATATGGCTCTGTTTAGTAAAATAAACAAAGAGTTAATTACAGATATTATAGATACTGAAGTGTATTTCTATAAAGTAATTATAGATGAAACCAAATCTAATCTATATGGTGAAGGTAAGGACAAAATGTTTCATAATCCTGTAAAAATTCCAACATTAGTTGATAGAACAAATGCAGAATCTATATTTGATGAGTTTGGTTCATCTTACACTAGAAATGTAAACTTCTATTTCCTTAGAGATATTCTAAAAGAAAAAAACATATTTCCTGAATTAGGTGATGTTATAGAATGGAATGATGAACAACACATAGTAGATGTAATATTTCAAAATCAATTTATTGCTGGTAAAAATCCTGAAACTTGGGATGGTGGGGATAGACAAGGATATAGTGTATCTATTATATGTGAAACTCACGTTGCTAAACGAAGTACACTAAAATTAAAAGATGATTTTAGAGTAGGTGTTAATAAAAATAATAATGATTTACCTGTAGGAATATAAAATGGCATACAAATACAGAGATAATAGAGATAGTAAAGTAGATTTGAAAAGAACTCAAAGTTCTACTTCAGATGACCCTACACTAAATAAGGCAAGACAGATATCACGAAGAAATGATGATGTAAAAAATATATCTGTTGGTATTTACGATGTTGATTTAGCATTTAAATCTTTTTTAGAAAATAGTGTAAAACCAACTATAGAAGAAAGTGGAAAGTTTATTACTGTACCTGTAATGTATGCATCTCCTGAAAACTGGTCATCTGCACAAAGAGATGGGTTTATGAAAGATGGTAATGGTAAGGTACAAACACCTCTTATCTCATTCAAAAGAAATTCATTAGATATTAATACAGAATATTCAAAACTAAAAGTACTTACCGATGAGGATAGTACAAGACCATTCGTAAAGTCATATAGTAGAAATAATAGGTATGATGCATTTTCTCAATTAACAGGAATGTTACCACCAAAAAAAGAACAATATCTAGTAGATGTACCTGATTATGTAAACATACAGTATGATTTAATAGTATGGTGTGATTATATGGAAGATTTAAATAAATTAGTAGAACAGATTATATACTTTCAAGGTGGTGCATTTGGAGATAGATATAAGTTTCAAATCAAAGGTGAATCTTATTCCTTTGAGACAACCAATGGTGTTGGTGAAGAAAGAATTGTAAGAAGTAATGTAACACTAACAACTAAAGCTTATTTAGTTCCTGAAAACAGAGGACATGAAGTAAATACTAAAAAAGTATTCGGGCCTTCAAAAATAGTTTGGAAAAGTTCTCTAAAATCGTAGTTTGAAAAAATATTTTCATATTTATATACATATAGTATAAACAAAATCAAAAGTTATGTCAAAAGTAGAAAATTTAAAAGAAAAAGAAGTAGTAAAATTTACCGAAGAAGAAATTTCAAAAGTTAAGAGTTTTAGAGATGATTTTTCATTAATAACTGCTAGATTAGGTGAGATTGAAATAGAGAACATTATTTTAAAATCTCAACAAGCTAATTTAGATAAGTTTAAGAATGAACAAGAAACTAAGTATATAAAACTTAGAGAAGATGAAATAAAATTAGCAGGTGAATTAAAAGAAAAATACGGAGATGGTGAATTCGATTTAGAGACTGGTATTTTTACACCACAATCTTAAATATATCGTTTCACAATTTTCAGAGTATTTATTAGTATAATAAACCAAAAAAATTAATAGGAGAATCAAATGGCAGAAAGAATAGTAAGTCCTGGCGTTTTTACAAGAGAAAAGGATTTGTCGTTTCTACCTCAAGGGATTGGTGAAATTGGAGCAGCATTAATAGGTTCAGCAGTAAAAGGACCAGCATTCGTTCCAACAACAGTATCATCCTTTCAAGAGTTTCAACAAGTATTCGGTGGATTGACAGAAGATTCATATCTACCATATACAGCTCAAACTTATTTGGAAGATGCAGGTACTGCAACAATCGTAAGAGTATTAGGACAGGATGGATACACACTTGAAAACCCTGTAGCGTTAACAATATCATCATCACATGGTACTAAAGTAGCTGCAGTATTACACCCAACAACACAAATAACATCTGATGTAGATGTATTTAAAAGTTCATCAGTAGCAGACCAATTTAGTTCTACTAATGTATCAGCATCTTTATTTACATTAGCTTTATCAGGTTCAACGTTTGCAGTAACTAACTTTAGTGCATCATTAAATCCAACAAATGATAATTATTACACAAAATCATTTGGATTTTCACCAAAAGGAGCTCAAAAAGGATATGTTTTAAATAACTTTAAAACATTCCAATCAGCATCATTTGCAACTGGAGAAATTCCAGTAGTATCGTTAGATTTTGCTAAGGATGTAGATTACACTAAAGCTTATAAAGAATCATCAACACCTTTTATTACATCACAAAAAGTTGGTGGTAACACAACAAATTTATTTAAGTTCCATACATTATCACATGGTACGGCAACTAACTATGAATTCAAAGTAGGAATACAAGATATCAAACCAGCTGGTTCGGTTCCTGGTTCTGAATATGGTTCATTTACAGTAGTTGTAAGAAGAGTAGACCAAGACAAGATTGCTGGTTCACCATTCGTAGGAGTAGTTGATTCAGATATCAGACCTAACTTAGTTGAACAATTTCAAGGAGTTAATTTAGATCCTGATTCACCAAATTACATCGTAAGAGTAATCGGTGATAAATATATTACTGTAGATTCAGATGGAAAATTATCAACAAATGGTGATTATCCAAACAACTCAGAAAATATTAGAGTAGAAGCTTCAACAGCGGTTAGTGATAAAGGTATCGATGAATCATTAGTACCTTTTGGATTTGCAGCATTACAAAATCCATTTGGAACTGCATTTGCATTACCAAATCCATCTTTTGTATCTGAACAAAAAATTAATCAATCTTATAATCCTAAGAAATTCTTTGGATATGATTTTGATTTTAGTGGAACGGATAATAGAAACTTCCTATCACCAACTCCTGATTCGGCAACGGCAGTAGTAGGTACGGCATTCTATTTAGGTGATAATAATCAAGATGTAGGTGCTAACTACCCATCATCAGCATCACCAAATACAGCAGCAATATCATTGAATGATTCAATTACATCAATCAACTCTAGAAAATTCATCGTACCATTTCAAGGTGGTTTTGATGGTTACAAACCAAATAGAGTAGTTTCTTTAGGAAACGATATAACTGCAGGAAATACACAAGGATATGATTGTTCATCTAATACAGCAACTGGTACAATAGCTTTCAGAAAAGCAATTAACTCAGTATCTAATCCTGATGAATTTGATATTAATATGTTAGTATTACCGGGTATCATACACAGATTACATTCTTCAGTATCAGTATTTGCTAAAGATATGTGTGAAGATAGACAAGATACATTCTTTATTATGGATGCATCAGCATGGAGTGATTCAATCTCAACTGCAACTAACGCGGTTCAAGCATTTGATTCAAACTATGTTGCTTCTTACTATCCTTGGGTTAAGATACTTAATACAGATAAAAACAAACCTGTTTGGGTTCCGCCATCCGTTGTACTTCCAGGTGTTATAGCATTTAACGACCAAGTGGCCGCTGAATGGTTCGCACCAGCTGGATTGAACAGAGGTGGATTAACTTCAGTAATTGAAGCTAAGACAAGATTGACGAGAGTTGAGAGAGATGCACTTTACGAAGGTAGATTGAATCCTATCGCAACGTTCCCTGGTCAAGGTGTAACTGTATTTGGACAGAAAACATTACAAGCTAAACCATCTGCATTGGATAGAATCAATGTAAGAAGATTATTAATTGCTGTTAAGAAGTTTATCGCTTCTTCAACTAGATACTTAGTGTTTGAAAACAACACTGCAGCTACTAGAAACAGATTTTTATCAATTGTTAATCCTTACTTAGAATCAATTCAACAAAGACAAGGTTTATACGCATTTAGAGTGAAGATGGATGAAACCAACAACACTCCTGATGTTATAGATAGAAACATTATGGTAGGTGAGATATTCTTACAACCAGCAAAAACAGCAGAGTTTATAGTACTTGATTTCAATGTATTACCAACTGGAGCAGCATTTCCAGAATAGTATAAAATAATTTAGTTCCCCTTTTTTAAGGGGGACTAACTATTTTTTGAAATAAACTATATTTATTATAAAGAATTAGAAACGGAGAAAACTAAATGGCACAATTATTAGACCCAACAGAAGTAATGTTCACATCATTCGAACCGAAGATGTCGAACAGATTTATTATGTACATTGAGGGTATCCCAGCGTACTTAATAAAAGCCGCTAACAGACCAGAAATAACAAACGGTAAGATTACAATCGACCACGTTAACGTTAGAAGATATGTTAAAGGTAGAAGTGAATGGAGTGATTTAACAATTTCATTATATGACCCAGTAGTTCCATCAGCAGCACAAGCAGCAATGGAATGGGTAAGATTACACCACGAATCAGTAACGGGCCGTGATGGTTACTCTGATTTCTACAAAAAAGATATCACATTTAACAGTTTGGGTCCTGTTGGTGATAAAGTAGAAGAGTGGACACTTAAAGGAGCATTTATTCAAACAGCAAAATTCTCAGATATGGATTATACTGGTGAAGATTTAGCAACTGTAGATTTAACACTTACATACGATTACGCAATACTACAATACTAATTACCAAATTACATTAAGTATTACAAATTTAGAAACCCTAACAGAAATGTTGGGGTTTTTTCGTTTAATTAATTATATTTATATATTTATATACGGTTAACCAACATTAAATAAGTTTTAAAACAGAGAATTGTTATGAGTAAAGAAAAATTACAAGATGACTATCAGAGTAACGTTTCTAATGAAGAAATGATAGAAATTGCTAAACAGCAATATGAACAAAAGCAAGTATCAGACTATAAATTCCCAACAGAAATTGTAGATTTACCATCTAAAGGATTAATATATCCTAAAGAAAATCCGTTATCAACAGGTAAAGTTGAAATGAAGTATATGACAGCTAAAGAAGAGGATATACTTACTACCCAATCATATATAAAAGATGGTTCAGTATTAGATAGATTATTTCAATCATTAATCGTAAGTAATGGGGATGGAGCACCAATCAAATATACCGACTTAACAACAGGTGATAAGAATTCAATTATGATTGCAGCTAGAGTGTTAGGATATGGTAAAGATTACAAAGTAGAAATCCAAGACCCATTTTCAGATAATAAGCAAGAAGAGGTTATTGATTTAACTCAATTCGAATCAGCTGACTATGATGGTAAGAATCAAACTGAACTACATAAGAATGAGTTTGAATATGAATTACCTAAATCTAAAAGAAAAATTACTTTTATGGCGATGACTGAATCCAAAGAAAGAAAAGTAAAACATCAAATTAAAGATTTAGAAAGAAAACAAAGAAAACTTAAAGATTTAACATCAAGAGAACTAACTACAAGATTAAAGAATATGATTCTTTCAGTAGATGGAGAATCTGATACATCCACAATAATTAATTTTGTAGATAATGAATTATTTGCAATGGATTCACAATCTTTAAGAAATTATATTAACGAAGTAGTTCCAGATATGAACTTAAATTACGAATTTGTTTCTGAGGAAACAGGGGAAAGGAGAGAAATGTTACTGCCTATGGATGTGACCTTTTTTTGGCCTTCATCAAAGTTATAGAAAACATTTACACTCTCAAATTTTTGACCTCATCTATCATGGTAATGGTGGGTTTAATTTTACAGATGTTTACAATATGCCCATATGGGTTAGGTCGTTTTATATTGGTAAAATCGTAGAATTTAAACAGGAAGAAAAGAAAATACACGACAAAGAGATGCAAAAAGCAAAACGTAAAAGATAAAGTATGTGAGAACCCAACGTAATTGTTGGGTTTTTCTATATTTATACACAGAGAAAACAA
>Ga0209634_1000692_pt1 | contig 25790 bp, 27 predicted proteins | sample LinPmetageLP40_FD_184043 | JGI IMG/M metagenome (GOLD analysis project Ga0209634, IMG submission 184043) | Marine viral communities from the Pacific Ocean - LP-40 (SPAdes) (version 2) | ecosystem: Environmental > Aquatic > Marine > Oceanic | place: Pacific Ocean | collected 2010-08-26 | reverse complement strand
CTATGTTAGAAGAACAAAACACAATTTTTGAAACTAAAATAAAAAAAGACATTCTCAAAGATATAAATTTAAAAACAAAACAAACACAACAAGATGATAATTTTGATTTCTATAATATGAAAGATGAAGATTTGTTTAAATTGAAATTACAATCTTTTGAAATTGAACAAGTTAAAAATTCTACTAATAGAGAATTGAAATCTTCACTTAGAAAAAGTCAAACATTCATGGAAGCTGTTGCATATACTGCTGCTTTAATTCTTGACAAATAAATTACCATCAGAAACTTTTTGCGCTTTACCTTGGCTACATCTTTCAACTAGACCTAATGGTCACATGAGAGTTTGTTGTACAGCTAACGCAAGTGCTGTGAGTGTAAATGCAGACTCAAATAACAAAACTGTTTCTGAATCAGGTGTATTGAGAAGAGACGATGGAAAGCCTGCTAATCTTGCCACCACAGGTTTGTTAGAATCTTGGAACAATGAATACATGAAAAGTATTCGTAAAATGATGCTTAAAGGAGAACAACCTCAATCGTGTACTAAGTGTTTCAAAGAAGAAGAGTCTGGTCATAGAAGTAAAAGAATATGGGAAACACGTAAGTGGGTAAACGAATTAGGTATTGATGATATTATAGGTAATACAAAAGAAGACGGTAGTATTGATCCTAAAATAAGATATATAGATCTTAGACTTGGATCTAAATGTCAACTTGCATGTGTAATGTGTTCTCCTCATGATAGTTCTAATTGGGTACCTGAACATAAAAAAATATATCCTATATTGAAAAACGATCAATTAAAAAAATCTATGGCATGGGAAAAAGAATCTGGCAAGCTAGCTTGGTCTGGTGGTTCGTATAATTGGCATAAAAAAAATCCTAGCTTTTGGAAAGAATTGTATGAACAATTACCTCACCTCAAACAGTTATATTGGGCAGGTGGTGAATCTCTTATAATGGATGATCATTATACTTTATTAGAAAAAATTATTAAAGACGGGTTAGCTAAAAATATTGAATTGAGATATAATAGTAATGGTATTGAGTGGAGAGAAGATTTATTTGATTTGTGGAAGCAGTTCCGTAATGTTATATTTCATTTTTCAATAGATGATATAGAAGAAAGATTAGAATATATAAGATACCCAAGCGATTGGAATCAAATAGAACAACAGATTCATAAATTAGATAATTATCCTCATGGAAATTTATCACTCACTACTGCTTGGACTGGAATAGCTTTAAACATATATTATCTACCAGAATTTTTAAAATGGAAACTTAAAAGTAAATTTAAACTACTTAATAAATGGCCAAGTGGTGCTGGAATGTTTTCTTGTCATCTAGCTTATTGGCCTCCACAATTAAACATTAAAGTTCTACCACAATGGTTTAAAAATGAAACATCACAGAAGTTTGATGAAGAATTATATCCTTGGTTAAAAGAAAATTGGAAAATGTGTACTGGTACTGAAGATATAAGTTATGATGTTTGGTCTGAAAGTGAATATGGTCTAAAAAGAATACAAGGACTTTTAAACTTTATGCATGCTGAAGATTGGTCTACAAGATTAAATGCTACTAACGAATGGTGTTATAAAGTTGCTAAACAAAGAAATCTAGATTTCAATAAAACATTTCCTGAAATGGATTGGTTAGAGTGGTACAAATGAGTAAAACTTTTTGTCCTTTGCCTTGGAATAGTATAAATTTACGTAACAATGGCGACATGAGAATATGTTGTAATACAAATAGCTATACGCCTAATAGAGGTTTATTAAAAAAAAAAGACGGAGCTTATTTCAACGCAGGTAAAGATGATTGGAATGAAGCAAGAAATGCTCCTCTTTTGAAAGAAGTAAGAGCCACTATGATGAAAGACAAATGGCATCCAGAATGCGAACGTTGTAGACAAGAAGAAGTGAATGGTGTTAAAAGTAGAAGAGAATATGAGAAAGAGGATTGGGTAGAAACAAACGTATTACATAATACTAAAAAAGACGGTACATTGGATACATCTAAACAAAAGATTGAATTTATGGATTTGAGATATGGAAATTTTTGTAATTTAAAATGTAGAATGTGTGGTCCAACAGATAGTAATAAATGGTACGATGATCTTGCTAAACTACAAAATTCAGATACACCTACTTTCAAAGATGGTTCTTCAAAAGTTACTTTACATAAAAATAAAAAAGGTAAATTAGATACTGATCATTTCAATTGGTTTAAAAATAATAACAGATATTGGTCAAATTTTGAACAATACGCTCCTGATGCTAAAAAACTTTATATAGTAGGAGGAGAACCTCTTATAATTCCAGAGCATCAAGAAAGTCTACAAAGATTAGTTGATAGTGGTAAATCTAAAAATATACAGATAGAATATAATAGTAACCTTACAATGGTTCCTAATAAATTAATTTCTTTGTGGGAACAATTTAAACAAATAAGAATAGGGGTTAGTATAGATGGTATAGATGAAGTGTTTGATTATCAACGTACACCTGCTAAATTTTCAAACGTATATAAAAATATGCTTTCCTTACAGAATAATGATAGAATTAATTTAAAAGCATGGTTTGCTTTTACTATCACTCCATATAATATATTCCATCTTCCTGAATTTATGAAATGGAAACTTGAAAAGAGTGGTTTAGATAAATTCAATCCCATTTCAAGTCCTAGACCATTGATAACACACCACATGTGTCATAGTCCTAAATATTTTAATATAAAAGTTTTACCTTTAGATACTAAAAATCAAGTATGGGATTATTTTGAATTATATAAAGATTTGATTTATTCTACTAAATATTCAGAACATGTTAAAAATAATTTTATAAAAATTTTAGACGGGGTTGTTAAATTTATGATGAGTGAAGATTATTCAAAACAATATTTACATGAGTTTATAAGTCAAACAAAAAAATTAGACGTAATAAGAAATCAAGATGTAACTAAAATAGTACCTCAATATAAAGGACTGTTTGATGGAAGATAATGGTGTTATATGTATGTTGCCTTGGTTACATTTCACTGTTACTATGAAGGATAGTGTTAGACCTTGTTGTAGATTTAGTCAAAAATCAAATGTAACAATTGATAACTATTATAAAGAATACGAATGGTTAAGAAAAAACATGCTCGATGGAGTAAAGACTAAAGAATGTACAAGATGCTATATAGAAGATCAAAATACACATTCTATGAGATCAACAGCTAATAAAAACTTTAAATTAAAAGAAATAAATAATTTAACTATTGAACCATTACCATTAAAATTTATTGAAATAAGTTTAGATAACACATGTAACCTTGAATGTAAAATGTGTAATAGTTTGTTTTCATCAAAGTTGCTAAAAAGAGATATTATGTTACACGATAGCAATCCAAATATGTTTGGTGATGATATACAATTTATGAAACCTGCTAAAGTTAATAACAAGTCAAGATTTGAAAAGTTGAAAGCTTTAGATATATCATGGGAACACTTGACTGAAATAAAATTACTGGGAGGTGAGCCTTTTTTATCTCCTCAGTTTAAAGAATTTTTAATTTTTTTTATATCTAAAGGTAACCCTGATAAAATTACATTAGAAATTGTTACTAACTGTACAAAGATATTACAAGATGATGTTGTAATATTATTAAACAAATTTAAAAAAATAAGACTAACTGGCAGTATAGATGGTATATACAAGTACAATGACTATCAAAGAGTCAATAGCAATTTTGAAGATTCCGTTAAAAATTATAAATTGTATCTACAACAACTTAATAATATATCCAAACCGCATATACACATCACGTGGTCTATTTTAAATATAAACTGTATCAATGAAACAATTGATTTTTGGGAAAAAGAGAAAAAAAACATGCCTGGTCTCACAATTTCATCTGCAGTTGCAAGTGGATTAACATCTCCTACTCATGCTCCTCCTTGGTATCATTTGTGGTTAGATAGTATAGTAGACTGGAATCAACATACAATGACTAAAGTTACTAAACAAGAAATAGATCAAACTTCAAATTTTAATAATAAAAATTGGAAACTAATACAAAAACAAATTAAACTTACAGATAAATTTTACAAAATGTCTTTAGAAGATTATAATCCAGAACTTTATAATTTTTTTAAAAAATATGAAAAGTATGATACTTTTATAGAAGATGTTGCAAAAGAAAAAATTGATTTGATTGAAGAATTTAAAATAAGACATCACGAAGAAGTAGCAGAATTAAATTTAAGGAATAATCTAACTGTTGAAGCTAGTAGAAAAAATATTAAAGAAATAAATTTGGTACATAATCAAAAACTTCAAAACTCCATTAAAAAAGAAACAATAGAAAAAGTTATAGGTAAGTCATTATATAATTTTTACTTTGGTCGAAACAATGAAATGTAAACATGCATGGTCACATTTAGATTTTAAACCTGGAGGTTATGCTCCTTGTTATAGATTTAAATTATACAATAATAATTTAGGTAAAATTCCAGATCTACCTTCAGATGTAATTAATAATGAACATTGGAAAGATGTAAGAAGACAACTTAGAAAAAACGAATGGCCTGTAGGTTGTAAAGATTGTCGTATACAAGAAGAAAATGATATCAAATCATACAGACAAAGGTCTTTAGAAAGTACTATATCAACTCCTGATTATGAAAATGACAATGTTGTCATTACTGATTTACAATTAAAGATGAGCAATACATGTAATTTTAATTGTATGCATTGTGATGTAAAATCAAATTCAAATTTTATTTTGGTTGGAAATAAAAACAAATACATTGCTGAAACTTTATACAAAGACCATAACTTTGATCATGTTGTTAATAAAAGAGGTAAGGTAATTGATAAACCTACATCTGATGTAATGGATGATCTATTTCTTAACATAATTCCTAACATACAAAAATTAGAATTTGCAGGTGGTGAACCTTTCTATCATATAGATATGTATAAGACACTGGAAAGAATGATAAATGATAAAAATATAGATACAAAAAAAATTACATTAAGTTACAACACTAATATGAGTTTAATAAAATTTAAAAAATATGATTTGATTGAACTTTGGAAACATTTTAAAGGTGTACATATTACAGTTAGTTTTGATGGTACTGGTAATTTATTTAATTATTTTAGACACAAAGGTGATTATAACCAAGTTGTTAAAAATCTTAAAACAATTGTTAAAAATTGTAAAAATTTAAAAAGTTTATTGTTAGTTTGTACATCATGTAGTTATCATGTTTTTTACATGAATAAAATTTCTAAAGATTTTTTTAAATTAAGAAAAGAATTAAATAAAATTTCTTATAACAATCTAGATATTAATATTAGAACTACGTTCGTTCACTCCCCTGCAGGATTAGACATGGTTAATTTAGATGAGAAAACAAAAGTTATTTTACTCAATGAAATAGAAGAAAATGAATTTACTAAAGATATTATTAAAAGACTTAAAGGTAAAAGAACAATACCAAAAGAAACATTTAAAGATATAGTTAAAATGCAAGATACATTATATAATAGAGATGCTTCGTTGTTAGCTCCAAGGATATTTGATTATGTTTATTAGTGAAGATACAACGATTACAATTCATAGACCTTACTCCACAGTTTATATAAATGAAGACCATGTTAAAAAAATAATGACTAAAAATTATATACATTTAAACCACGACGGATGGTTAGACAAGTATAATCATCTTAGAGAATATTGTCCACAACTAGTTAAAATATATAGTATAAATGACAATGAAATGATAATGGAAAAAGTTATTGGAATTAATGTTGATGATTACAAGTATGAAGATACTATAAATGTAACACAATTGTTTAATATAAGTATTAACATTAATTTGTTAATATCACAATTATATAATTTTTCAAAACATGAAGGTGAGCAATGCATACATCGAGATTTGACTCTTTCAAATATTATAGATGTAGGCAAAGGCGAATTAAAGATAATAGATCCTGAATCTATATGGTTTAATAGAAAGTTAAACAACTTCCCATATCTAAAAACACAAATTCAATTAACTGAATTATTTACAATAATTGGTAATAGATAATGACATATGAATATAAAAATATTAGAATGGTTCATTTAGAAACTACACAACTTTGTCAGGCATCATGTCCTATGTGTGATAGGAATATGAATGGTGGAGATGTTAATCCTTATCTTAAAAATAAATCTTTATCACTAGAAAATATTAAACATATTTTTCCGGAATCTTTTTTACATCAATTAGATAATATATATTTTTGTGGTAATCACGGAGACCCTATATTTGCACCTGAGTGTTTAGAAATGTTTGAATATATGAGATCAAAAAATAAGTATCTCAAATTAGGTATCACTACAAATGGAGGAGCTAGAAAAGCTGATTGGTGGGTGGAGTTAGCTAAATTAGATGTACATGTTAACTTTTCTGTGGATGGATTAGAAGACACAAATCATTTATACAGACAAGGTGTAGTTTGGAAAAATGTTGAAGAGAACATAGATGCTTTTACTAGTGCAGGAGGTAAAGGAGATTGGACGTTTCTAGTTTTTAATTATAATGAACATCAAGTACAAGAAGCAGAGAGATATTCAAAATTATTAGGTATTAATAAATTTATAGTAAAAAAGTCAGGTAGATATTTAACAGCTAATTTAGAAAAAAAAGAACAACATCAAGCAATTTTTAGAAAAGGTTTAGGAGCATTATTAAGCAAACCAAAGAATAAAGATTATAGAAATAAAGAACTTGAAAAGAATATTAATTTAACTGATTCATTAGAAACATTTAGAGTAGTACCTAAGTGTGTACAGAAAAAAGAAATTTACATTTCAGCTGAAGGATTTGTTTTACCTTGTTGTTGGACTGCAGGTCAAATGTATAAGTGGTATCATCAACCTGAAGCTTCGCAGATCTGGGAATTTATTAATGGTTATAATATCAATGCTTTAGATAGTTCTGTAAAAGAAGTAATGGAAAGTGGTTTTTTTAAAAAAATACAAAAAGGATGGAGTGGAGATAATAAACTCAAAACATGTTTAGTTAAATGTAATGATAAATTTGATCCTTATGTAGCTCAATGGAATTAAGCAATACAAATTTTGATAATATAAAGATAGATATTAAAAATAATACAGTATATAAATTTGTTAAATTAAAAAACAACTTTAACAAAGAACATTTCGAAAGTTTAAAAAAGTATATTTTCCATATTTCAAAACAAATAGATTTTTTACCTAATGTTAAAATTTACGAGAATAGAGAATACGAAGCAGTAATAGGAACTGATTATTTAAAGAATATTAATTCTTTTTATAATCTTCTAGAGGACAACTATCCATTTACTAATAATGATTTAAAAAATTTTTATTTTTTTGTCAATGGAATAATTAATTTAAACTTTTTAAATGTTTCAAATTCTATATTTAAAAAAAATGATTTTATAATTTCCTTCGAACCAAATGGTGATCATATTAATTTTTTACAAAAAATATTTTTAGATAAAAATAATAAATTTTGGTTGTTGCTTAATTATAATGACATTAAAATTCTTACTACCAGTCAATGGATATCTAAATATACGTATCATAAAAAAGATTACATTAACAATAGCTTAAATTATATCTACAGAAAGGTACATAATGGTAGAGTGAGAAAAAAGAAAGATGATGCAATTAAAAAATATAACAATCAATTTAAAAATACAATCAAACAACAAAGTGAATTAATTATTAAATTACAAAATGATAGAATTAAATTCTCACAAGTACAAAAAATTTTAGGAGATAAATTATTCACCCAATACTTTGGAGATAATAATGATATATAGAACTAGAAAAATGATAGCTCCTAAAGATTTAAATGCTATAGGTGTATTATTTGGAGGAAGAGTACTTGATTGGATTGACGAAGAAGCATATATCTATGTTAGTTGTCAACTTGATAGTAGAAATGTTGTTACGAGAACTATAGGAAAAATAGATTTTATAGCTGGCGCTGAGCATGGTGATATAATTGAAATAGGAATGGATACAATAAAATTAGGAAAAACTAGTATAACAATTAAAGCTACTGTAAGAAATATTAAAACTAAAAAAATTATTACTGAAGTAGATAACATTGTTTTTGTTAATATAAAAGATGGAAAACCTTATCCTCATGGAATTAAGTAAGAGTAACTATAATTTTAATAAAATACCATTTAATGATATTGAAATGGTTGGACAGCATACAATGGTAACTAAAGATTTGTTTACTGTATCATGGTTATTAGGTAGATTTTGCAACTATAATTGTTCTTATTGTTGGCCGTATGCTAGATCAAGTAAGAAAGATCACAGAGACATTGATTTATGTTTAATGACAATAGACGAAATAAAAAGACAAGCGAGGGACAATGGATTTAATTCTTTTCATTTTAGTCTTAGTGGCGGCGAGCCTACTTTTCATCCTGGGTATCTTGAAATTATTAATCATCTTGCTAATGATGCTAGCAATTGTAATTATACTTCTATTCATATGACTACAAATTTATCAAGGAAAGGACCTTGGTGGGACAAATATTTAAACATAGCTAAAAAACTTAACAGAGCTTCTATCACAGCTTCATGTCATAGAGAGTCTGTTAATACTCAAACTAAGTTAGAAGAGTTTAGAGATAAGTTAGTTTATCTACAAGACAATGGAACAAAAATAACTATCAATCAAGTTATGTTATTAGATACATTTTGGCAGTGTTTAGAAGATGCTAATTTTTTTGCTGAGAAAAATATAAATGTAACTCTTAAACCTCAATCAGATCCAACAGCTTCATTTATTGTTGATGGTTATACAGATGAAATGTTAGACATATTGCATAATGGTATGCCTCAAAAACTAGAAGGCAAACAAATCTTTCAAGTTGAGATGAGAGATTCTAAAAATAATATTTGGTGGATGGATCAAGCTGAAAGATTTAATGCATTTAATTTTAATAAATTCGAAGGTTGGGAATGTTCATCAGGTTATAGATCTATAATAATTAGAGAGCCTGATGGTAGTATTAAACGTAGCTACAGCTGTAGAGATGAACCATTAGGATATATACATAAGGGTTTTAAATTATTTGACAAACCTAAAATATGTTCAACTAAAACTTGTGTTTCATCTGCTGATAGTAAAATACCTAAACGTAAAATAGGTACAGGTCATGCTTTATGGCCACAATAAACTTTTTCACATTTAAATGGGGAGCTAAATATGGCCCGGAATACGTCAATAGACTTTATGGAAGTTTACGGAATAACTGTAGTCACAACTTTGTACTTAATGTTATTACTGATAATGTTTACGGTATTGATAGCAATATCAATACTATCGATTATACCAGCTTCGATCCTTTTCATTATCCAAAAAATCAAATCTTTACTAGAGAAAAACTCGTCTTATTCGACAAATTTGTAGAAGGAAGAAATTGTTGGTTAGATTTAGATATATTGATACATGATAATATAGATAATTTAATTGAACAAGATTTACCTAGACCAAAATTTATATGGAACTATTGGAATAATTATAAAGAGAGATCAGAGAAATGGTATGGTAAAGGTGTTTCTTGCCATGTTAACTCGTCTGTAGTCATGTGGGAAGGTGACAGTGGTAGATACTTATATAAACTATTACTAAATAATGAAAAACAATCTTTCTTTACATATAAATCTTTAGATAAATTTTTATTCTATCAAGCTCATAGAAAAGGTTTGATGGATTTTTGGGACGAGGGAATAGTTAGTAATTACAATAGAGAATATTTTCAGAAAAAAGGTAAGATAAGTATTTTCAATACTTCTCATATATTATACAATAAAGGTATTACAGAAAAAGCATACGAATTAGATGAGGTAAAAGGATGGGCAGAAGAAATCTGGAAAAGTTATTACTAGATACAATTATCAGCGAAGGTTACGAATCTGTTTCATTAGTTGCATGTAATGAAAGAACAGAGTTGGTTTATATGTTAGAAGGTATAGGAATAGACGTTGATGTTGTTGACTATGATCCTAAATTTCCTAATCCAAGAGATGTGATATATGACAATGTTAAATTTAACGAATTAGTTGTTGACTTTAATGCTGAAAAGCATTATCCTATAGGTAATGTTTATAAAGGTGATATGATAGTTATAGGAGACAATGATCAACACAATGGAGATTGTAACCCCATTGATAACGTAGATGTATTAATAGAACAAAATAATATAACAAACGTTGATTTTAGTTATAACATAGATAAGTGGTTTGTAGTAAAGGGAAACAATGCAGATTGAATATGCAAATATGTTAAAATGGTTTTACAATAATCATTTAGATAAAATAGATAGGTTTGTTGAATCTGTTTCATTCAATCAGCAGAAATCTAAAGAACAATTATTATTAGGTCTAAAAGAAAAGAATATTGTTATACCCAAAAACGAAGATGGTAAAATTATTATTGAAATAGTAGGTGGTTGGTTTGGATGGCCTCTTATTGGTATGCTGCAAAAATACTTTGGCAGCTCAATATTAAAAATCAATTTTTTCGAAATGGATCCATTTGCTGTAAAGGTTCTACATAGATACATAAAAGAATTCAATCCTTATTTTAATATTAACGTATATGAACAAGACTGGTTTACTTATGAAGAAAATAGAAGAGCTCATATTTTAATTAATACATCGTGTGAACACATGAGAGACTTTGCTGACATGAAAAAATATTTCATTAATCCTGAGAGAACATTGTTAATGTTAACTTCAAATGATAAAATTGATGAACCTGACCATATAAATTGTAAACAATCTGCTGTACAATTAGCTGAAGATAACAAAGTTAAAATGTTACATGGTGATAAAATTTGGTTTGATACATACAGAAGATTTATTACTATAGGTAAATGGAATGCTTGATATATTATTAGTCAATACGGGAGATAAATATCCTCAAATTTATACTGATAATATAATTTATATGTTAGATAGAACTGGTACAAGGTATAATAATGTTCATATAATTACTGACGAACAGTATGATGGTGTGTGGAATAAACTTCAGTTGTTTAGAGACTTTAAAAAAGGTCCTTATTTATATTTAGATTTGGATGTGTGCTTAACAAAAAACGTTGAACATTTACAAAGAAAAGAATTAACATTATTAACTGCATGGTGGAGAACTAAACACCACACGCCTTTAAATTCTTCTATAATGTCCTGGGAAGGTGATTATTCATTTTACTATAATATTTTTGTAACTAATCCGGATTATTATATGATGAAATATAAAGGCATTGATCAATACATTTACGAATTAGATATGAGCTACAACACATATAATCCAATATGCACATCTTACAATTGGCAAGGTTTCAATGACAAATGGGACGTAACAATATTTAACCAAGCGTATGAAAAAATGAGGGAGCATGGACCATGGTCAAAGTATATGCTGTTCGAATAGGCAACAAATATGGACCTGAATATGAAGATTATCTCAAAGAAAAAATACCAGGTATAACTTTTATAAACAAATCAACAAATCCATTTATACTACAATGGAACAAATTGAGATTTATGGATCTAGATATCGATGAACCTATATGTGTAATAGATGTTGACATTGGTTTGTTTAATAACTATAATGAGTTGTTTAATTATCCTATTAAAAAAGGAGAGTTTATAAGTATTCCTAGTTGGTGGAAAGATACATATAAAGAAGAATATAAAATTAATGGAGGCTTCTATAAATATTATCCAAAAGAATGTAAGTATGTTGTCAACAGATTCAGAGAAAAACCTGAATATTATACAACTAAATATATTAAAAATCAGACAACAGTTGGACCAGTTAACGGAGAACAATACTTTGTCGAGGACACAATTAGAGAAACTCTCGAGGTTAGAACAGTTCCTGAATGGTGGGTCCAAAGAGCCTTTAAAGGCAAGTTTTTTCAAGATGGTGAAGTAAAGCTAGTTCATTATAGTTTTGATTAATTATACACACAACCTACTATATGTATTCTATCATCAAATGATGCATTTACAAACGTATGAGGTTTTGTAGTATCTAACAGATAATGATTACCATCTGCAGGTAATCTTTTAACCTCATTATCTATTATAAAAAAATTATTTTCATTTGTTACAATAGGAATATGTATTCTTTGTTCTCTGTCTACGTGATAAGAATAACACGTTTTAGGATTCAATTTAAGTAATCTTGTTCTGTACATTTTCAATTCACTCAATATTGAATTAGTATAAGTCATATTAGGAAAAATTGATACATTAAAATTTCTTGGTATATGGCTTGGATCTTTTTTTACTGCAGATAATAAACCGGTTGCATAAAACGGATCTAAAAAATCTTTCACACCTTGTAAACATATAGCATTTGTGTATGTTGGTAAATTGTCTTCCATTTCTTTTAATATTCTTTGTAAATCTATCATGTAATATTTATATCATTATTTCTTTTAACCATGTTTTATTTTTTGATTTGTAGTAATTATCAAAGTTATTATTTAATTTTCTTATCTTATCTTGTTTAAACCATACACTTATAAATGTTGCTAAATTTTCAGGTGTCCATTTTAATTTGAAAGGATCTGATTGTTGATAATTTAATTTTATAAAATCATCTAAAATAATATTTTCATGGTTATTAAGTTCTTCAATAAAACAACCTATAAAAACAATTTTAAAATTACCCTGAAGTTTTTTTACTTCGTGTTTGTGTTTAACTATACAATCTATATTGTAAGGGTATACATTTTTAATAAAACTTTTTTTTGTTTTTTCATTTGAAAGTATTATTAAATTTTTTAAATTAAACAGTTGGTATGCCGAGTCCACTTTTTGGGTACCTCCAAGGAATATCAGTTAAATCATTGTACATTAATCTATAAAGATTTTTATTACCTTTAAAAGTACTTTCCATGTTGACACATGTATGAATAAATTCAGAATCTGCAAATGGATGAACCCAATTTAAATTATCTAAATTGTTATTAAAAATCCTGTAAGCCCCTTCGTCTTGTAATCTTGAAAACATGACTCTATTTAAAATATCCGGATGTTTATTCCATTGATCAAATCTTTTTATAAAATAATTTACACAGTCTGAATATATAGGACAGTTGTGTAATTTTTTAACAGAATTAATCCTTCTATAACTTCCACAAACATTTACATGCCAATGTGAAAGATCATGTGGTTTATAACCCATCATTGCAGTGTATTGTAACGATTGGTCTATTTGCATTTCTCCTGTACCTATTTCCCCTGTAAAAATAGTGTAATCTAATAAACCTAATTCTTCAATTGCTTTTCTTTTAGCAGTATAAGGATTTTCGATCCAATATTTAAAATCTTTCAATTCAATTTTATCAACTTTAAAATAATTAACTTCGATTGACAATTCTTTTTCAATCTGTTTCACAGTATTTTGTTCAGTGAATTGTGATATTGTTGAATATAAACTTATTGGAATAAAGGGTATATTTAATTTTTTAAAAATATGAGCTAATGTTGTACTGTCTTTACCACCACTCAAAAGAATAACATTTTTGTCAGTAGCATATTTAAGTATAACTTTTTCTATAATGTTTCTGAGATCTGAAGGTTTAGAATTGTTTATTATTTTACTAGGTAAAATATCTTTTGATTGCTTTCTTTTAAGACCTTTATATGGATGACGTTCAGATACAGTCCACCCTCCTAGATAAGATCTTTCTTTAAAAAAATCATCATCAATTGATTGCTCTTTACCTTGTTCAAATTCAGAAGTAAAAAAACTTACGTCGTTTAAATTCATTGAGTTTTATTACCAATATATATAGCAGTAGACCATTTCATTTTTTCTTTAGAAAAATTTATTAATGTTTTTAATCTTTCTGGTGTTACATATCTATATAACGAATCCATTATTGTCTTTGATTCTTTACCTATAAACATAGGATAGTCACCTAATTTAGTAATTAAATATTTTTTAGAATCTTTTGAATTTAACATTTTTCGAAATGCATCGATTACAATTTTACTATTGGAATTTTTATGCATAAACAAACCTTTTTGTAAACCATCTCTCCAAGCTGCGGCTAAAATATAAGCTTCGTATATATCCCCTTCAGGTTTTTTACCATAAGTTTTTTTATATAAATCAACCGCTGTAAGAGTATTTGGCCAATTATGATCTTGAATAAATCCATTTTTAGTAAAAATTCCATGATTAAATAATCTTACAGCTTTACCTTCCTTTATCAATGGTAAAGTATTTTTAATATGTCTACTTGCTGGTTCTCTGATATATTTAAAATCACCTCTTAACCAAGCTGTTTTTGCTTCACCAGCTGACATTTTTCTGATAAAATTTATATTATTCCATCCTTTTAACATTGCCCATGCTAGAGTTTCTGGTACACAACCTGAACAATCTGCTAAATTTAATTTTTGATCTCTCCAATTGAAACCTTTTTTAATTGTAGTTGTAATATTATAAGGTTGTATTAGTATAGAATCCCAATCTTTAAACGACCACTTTACATCATTAATTAACCACTGTGTTGCGTTTCCTCCATGAGCTAATAATATTGCTTTAGGATCATTTTTATATTTTTCTTTAAATGTTTCTAAACCTAAATTACCTTTACCTCCCTTAATATTAATTACATTTATTTTTTCTTTTAGATATCTAGATAATTCTTTAGATACAACATCACCCCATATAGAAGTACCTGTACCTTTAGGACTAGGTATTATCAATGTGTAATCAGAAAATGCTTTGTTTGAAAATAGCAGAATGCTTAAAGTAATAATTAAAAATTTGTTCATAGTAACCTCATAATATACATTTTTATTATAGTGTATTTTTTAAATTATATTATAAAAACCTAAAGTTTGAAAAGTCAACGACTCAATTCTAGGAAATAATATAAACGCTAATAGAATAGCTGGTCTATTTATATTTGTTTTCTTAGCTAAAATTCCAAGCAATGAACAAATTAATAATGCAATCAAATCAAATTTTGTATTTGTAACTTGAAAGCATGACCAACATATTAATATTAAAATAGTTATTGAAAATATCTTTGGTGGTATTTTTAAAATATAACATATTGGAACACATAACAATAAACACATACAACCAACTAATAATGTTCCAATAATATATCCAGCTGCCATTGAATTAAAAAATTGATAATCATTCTGTATTGATACTGAACCAAGATCAAAGTTTAACATATAAAAAATTGACAGTATAACTGCTGCAAATGGTGTACCTGGAATTCCAAATACTACTGTAGGAACAAAACTTGCAGCATGAACTGAGTTATTAGCACCTTCTGGTCCAACAACTCCTGCTATTCTGCTTTTAGGATATAGTTTTTTTGATCTTATATATGATAACCAATCAGCTATAATTCCGTGAACACCAGGCAATGCACCTACAATAGAGCCAATTAAACCTCCTGTCAACGATATTTTTTTATACTTGTATACAAATTTAAATCCTAAAAGTATATGTTTAACATTCGCATTTAATTTTTGTAACTTTGGTTCTTTAAAAAATAAATTTATAAGTTCCGGGACAGCGAATAAACCACTAACAAAAATTGCTATTGGTATACCAGATTGAAAATAAGTATAACCAAAAGTTAATCTTTCAGCATTGTTCTCATCAATGCCGACATAACCAAAAATAAAACCAATTGCTATTCCAATTACTCCATAAATTATTTTCTGTTTAATTAAAAACACAACACACATCAAAGCAAAAATATTTAAAATTAGCAATTCTAAAAAACTAAATATTAATAACAATTCAGAATAAATTGGCATCATAAAAAAAACTAATGAACCAAATATCAATCCATTCAAAGTACTGCTTACAAAAGCTACGCTTAAAGCAAGAGTAGCCCTCCCATTTTTTGCAATTGGATAACCGTCCATTATTGTTGCTGAAGATGAAGAAGAACCTGGTATACCAAGTAATATTGAACTCCACGTATCTCCTGTTGTACATGCTGCAACAAGTGAAGTGTAAAACATAACACCTAAATAAGGATCATTGTTGAACAAAGGTGCAAATAATAAACTAGTAAGTAGTGCTGTGGTTGGTCCTGCTGTTGGTATAACACCAAACAATAGACCGTACATAACACCACATAAAATAACAAATAATTCAATCATAAAATTTTATTTAAATCTATAGATGCTCCAAAAATCCATGAGTTGTCAGCCTCACCTTTAATAATATCATCACATACATTTTTTATAATACCATATTTTTTTCTTAAATATCTTCTTTGAATAAAAACTAAAGCTCTTGATCTAGATCTCCAATGACCATTGAACCAATTTTCCCATTTGTATTTGTTAGTTCCTCCTACAAATGGATTAGTTTTTTGCTTAAAAACACATTCGTTTTTCCACAAATCTTTAAAAATTTTATCGTTGTCTATCTCACCATTTTGTTTAAATATTGTTCTTTTATCTCTAAGCATAGAACTTGTAGTTCTAGAATCATTAAACCAAAATACAGAACAACCTTTTCTTTTCAAAAGATTAAGTGTATTTCTTCCAATTATTTGTCTTGTATCAATATAGACTAATTTTTTATTAGTATCTTTAAAAAAAGGTTTATGAAAAGAACATAAATTTTGTACAGCATTTTTCTCAAAATTTCTAACACCACAAAAAATATATCTATCTTTTTCTATTTTAGAAATGGCATGTAAAAAAGTATTTTTTACAGAAGCTGGTTGTAATGAAATATTAAGTATTTCTATCATACTTTGTTTATCATCTTTATAATCATAATTTATAATTTTATATGGAACATTTAATTCTTTAGATATTTGTTTTATTAAGTTAGTATCGTCGTCATTCTTAAACCAAAATTTTATATGATATAATTTAACATCTAACTTTTTTTTATTTAAATACCTTGCAATAATTTCAGAATCAATACCACTTATCAACACTGCAAACTTTTTTAATTTGCAAGAAGATATTATTTTATCTAAATATAATTCTGATTCTTCTCTAACATTTCCAACATATTTAGGAAGTGTTTCAGGTATTATCTTAACGCTTTTTATGTAACCATCCTCATTAACAATTTCAGAAAATGTCTTATTGCCTAAAGGTTTATTATTTACATACCAGTTAAACCAGTCTGCATTTAAATCATACATTTTAAATTTTTTGTTAGTTTATTCATTATTTCATTTGCTGATTCTTCTTCAGTAATATGATTTATTCCTTTACCTATCATTACAGGACCATTTTCAATATCCCCATCAATAATTGATGAAGATAATTTTTCACTTCTTCCGTTATTGGGATTTTCTTTAGTAGGTAACCTTAACAATAACCTTTCAGCTTCTTCATTTGTTATTTTTCCAGTTTCAATTTCATTAATTATTTTTTTATATTCGTTCATATATTTGTTTGTTTTTTGATTTATAATAGACCTTGTAGGTCTAGGATAGCCTCTTTTCCAAAAATTATGAGATACTTGGGATTCTTCTTCACGTGAATTAATAATTATTTCTTTATATTTTTTATGAGCTGAACTTTCTTTTGCACAAACAAATCTTGTACCTATTTGTACAGCTAGTGCTCCTAAATTTAAATGTTCTTGAATATCTTCACAAGTTGATATTCCCCCTGAAGAAATAATAGGTAATATATTTTTGTCTACATATTTTATTTGTTCAATTGAAGATTCTTTACCAATGTATCCAGCAGCTTCATAACCTTTTAATATTAATGCATCAGCTCCTAAATCTTTTGCTCTTTGTATATTATTTTTTATACTGTGAGTTTTTGTTAAAATTTTAACTTTTTTTTGTTTACACAACTTAACTAATCTAGGTTGAGGTTCACATGCAAGCGCTTGTATTATTTTAACTCCATGATCTAATGCTACATCTAAATGTCTATGAGATAATTCAATATTATATTTTAAATTTGATAATACAGCTTTGTGATCGTCAGAGTTTATATCTATTTTATCTAAATTTTCTAAATATAATTTTTCAACTAATCTAGGCCTTTGAAAAATAGCTACAGAAAAAGGTTTAGAAGTAAATTTTTTTACTTTTGTTATTTGTTCATCCATCCAATCAGCACTATATCCTCCATTAGGCATAATAACACCTAAACCACCAGCCTCAGATATTGCAGCAGCAAGTTTCCAATCACCATTGTGTGTCATTGTAGCTTGAAGAATCGGATGTTCAATTTCAAAAAAATCTTTATAGTTCATTTTATTACCTAAGTATTTACATGTTATAGCTCTTATAAATAATATGTTATGGAAAAAGAAAAAGAATTACAAAAAAAATTAAAAGATGAAAAAAATAATCTAGAAAAGGTTATAACAAATAGGAATGACGACTACACCTATGCTAGAGAAATATTGTATACATCTACAGAAAGACTACAAGATATTCTAGATGCAGCAGTAAATTTAGCAAGGGAGTCTGAACATCCTAGGGCAATAGAAGTTGCTACCGAAGCCGCAAAAGCATTAGGAGATAATGCTGCTAAGATGATGGATCATCATTTAAAAACTGAGAAGTTACAGAATCCATCAGGTGAAAAAAATAACATTACAAATAATAATCTTAATGTAAAAATGAATACAAAAGATTTATTAGAATTACTAAATCGTGATAATTGATAACGTAATAAAAAAAGACATATACAATCCAGATTTTCATAAAGGTTATAAAAAATTTGGAGATGTTTACGTAAAAAATAAAAAAACATTAATAGAACATATATCTGAACAAAGACATAATCCTTCTGCGCCTACAGAACAAACACATGAAGATTTATTTGAGAAAAATTCTCAAGGTGTTTCTCATTACATGGGTAACCCTAATGTCAAAGCTGCTTTTGTATCTGTTGATTACACTCCTGAACAATTAAAAGAATTCCAAAAGTGTAGTAAAGATCCTATATATTTTACTGAAACATATATAAGAATCATGTCAGTTGATTTTGGTTTAATTCCTTTTACAATGTATAAATTTCAAAGGAATATGATTAGCACTTTTAACGACAATAGATTTACTATATGTAAACTACCTAGACAAAGTGGAAAATCAACAACATCTGTTGCATACATTTTATGGTACTTACTTTTCAATCCTGGTAAAGTTGTAGGTATCTTAGCTAACAAAGGTGAGCTAGCTCAAGAGATGTTAGGTAGATTAGCAACTGCATATGAATCGTTACCTTTTTGGTTACAACAAGGTTGCATTACATACAACAAAAGATCAATAGAATTAGAAAATGGATCAAAAGTAATTGCTACTGCATCTTCAGGATCAGCAGCTCGTGGAATGTCATTTTCATTATTGTTCTTAGATGAATTTGCTTTCGTACCACCTAATGACGCTGAAGATTTTTTCCGTTCTGTGTATCCAACTATTTCATCTGGTTCTGATACAAAGATGATAGTTGTATCGACACCAAAAGGAATGAATCATTTCTACAAAATGTGGATGGAATCTACAGAAAGAAGATCTAAATTTAAACCTATTGAAATTAATTGGTGGGATGTTCCAGGTAGAGATGAAGATTGGAAACAAGAACAAATATCCAATACATCAGAAGATCAGTTTAGACAAGAATTCGAATGTCAATTTATTGGTTCATCTAATACCTTAATAGCTCCTACAAAACTTAGCGAACTTACATATATCACACCTATCAAAACTCAAGAATTTGTTGACTTTTATGAGGAACCAAAGATAGGTCACAACTATATTATGTGTGTAGATTCTGCAAGAGGTGTTAGGTTAGATTATAGTGCTTTTGTTGTAATAGATATAACATCAGTTCCATATAAAGTTGTATCTAAATTTAGATCTAATGAAGTATCGCCAATGATATTTCCTAATTTTATTGTTAACATTGGCAAATATTATAACAATGCATGGGTGTTGATTGAAGTAAATGATGTAGGTCAACAAGTTGCTGTAGGTGTACAACAAGAATTTGAATATGAGAATATTTTATCTACTGTGTCAAAAGGTAGAGCAGGTTTCCAATTAGGATCAGGTCCTGGTTCTAAATTAGGAGTTACAACATCTCATTCAGTAAAAAATAATGGGTGTTCTAATTTAAAATCTCTAGTTGAAGCTGATAAATTAATAGTTGAAGATTATGAAATATATGTTGAGCTTACAACATTTGTAAGAAAAAGTGAAGGTAATACTGGTTCGTTTGAAGCTGAACCAGGTTGCAATGATGATTTAGTTATGTGTTTAGTTTTATTTGCTTGGGCAGCTGGAACTGAATATTGGAAAGAATTGACTGATACAAATGCAAAGCAGCATATGTATAAACAAAAAATAGGAGAACTAGAAGAAGAGGTTATGCCCATAGGTTTTTTACCTTACGACGAAATGATAGATAAACAAATTGATAGCAACGGAGACGTATGGTCTACAGTTGATGAACCTATCATCCCTGATTGGTACAATGATATATATAAATCTAATTTTTAAATACTAATTTAGAGAGCTTTTAGAATTATAAATAACATATCTGATCAGAGGTAAAATAAAATATGGCGCGACAGCTTAAGTACAATCTCAATAATCGAATATTGACTATTGAGAACATGTTGGTTGATAGACTTGATTTTCAGAGTGATTCTGATATAAGTGTATATACAATGGCAACTGGAGCTACCGCAACGGCAACTACTTCTGAAAGGAAAATTGTAGAGTTTAAAAAAACTAAGTATGGCTCTGCAAAGTTTGTAATACAAGCGACAGACAAAGTCACGGATCAAAAACTAGTTACAGAAGTTTTATTATCATGTGATAGCGATTCTGTAGATTTGACAGAGTATGGTACTCTAGTCACATCAAACACAAATACTAGGTTTGTAGAATTTAGTTCTATAATAAATGGTATTTTCTGTGAATTAAGATCACAGACAACGAGCAATAACCAAACTGAATTTAAGGTTAGTGCTACATTAATAAGAGTATAATAATTTTTATACTTAGCCAAATAAAGGAGAACTAAAATGGCAAATAGAGATTTTCGAATCACCCAGGGCCTCTTAGTAGGAGATTCTGATTTACATTTTAGTCTCGTTGGTAACACTTCATTAAAGTTAAAAAGTTCCGCAACTATTTCTATAGGTGATAACGCTGTCGTAAAAGCAGGTGACAATGTAGCCCTATTGACTAACGATGCTGGATATTTAACTGCAAGTAATATATCAGGTCTTAGGTCGGACATTGATTCAGATAGTACAGCTATTCAAGCTGCAAAAACTGATTTAGCAGGTTTTAAAGCTGCTACTATTGGTAAGCTGGATTCAGACTCAACTAAGATTCAAAGTATAGGAACCCAAGTTGAAGTAATCCATACGAGATTAGATTCAGACCACGACTTAATGAAATCAAAGATTGCATCAGGGTTATTAAATCTTGCTGACTCAGATCTTTTAACATTTCAATTAGACCAAAAGGTTGCAGCATTAATAGGAAGATTAGATTCTGATTCTATAGTTCAACAAACTATTAGAACTCAAGTCTTTCCTAGATTAGATTCCGATGAAGCAAAACTTCAAGAAATCAAATCTGCATTAGATGCTGAAATAACTGCAACTAATACTGAAGTTGGTCTTATTAAAGGAAGATTAGATTCAGATAGTTCAAAACTACAATCATTAGATAAAGCCATCGCAGCTGAAACTACTGCTAGAGGTTCTGCAGTTACTGCATTGATAGCTAGATTAGATTCTGATGAAATAAGATTACAACAATTAGATTCTTTAATTGGTGGTGAATTACTTTCAGGTGTAAGAAGCGATATAGATTCTGACAGTTCAGCTATTCAAGCTGTTAAGACAGATCTAGCATCTTTCAAAACTGAAGTAAAAGGAAGATTAGATTCTGACGATGGAGCTATTCAAGCTGCTGCAAGTGCTGGAGCAGCTGCTGCTGCAGGTGCTCAAAATAGAGCAGATGCTGCACACGTTAGATTAGATTCTGATAGTTTAAGATTAAGCGAACTACAAATTATTGTAGATGCAATCAGAAACGATAATGATTCCGAAGAAGCAGCAAGATCTACTTTCAATGAAGGTATAACAATTGGTGTTAATACAGCTAATGTAAATGGTATGGCAGTAATAAATCCACACCAGCTTACTACAACAGCTACAACACAAGTTGATATATACACTCAAACTGCAAGTGGTCTAAAAGGCTTAAAGCTAATAGTAACTGCTGCTGATGGATCATCAGGGGAAAGACATGTAACTGAATTACTAGCGACGCACGATGGAACAAACGTTGCGTTCGTAGAATACGGTACAGTCTTCACTGGATCTGCTGCACTAGCTACTTATGATATCGATATTAATGGTGGAAACATTAGAGTTAGGACTACTCCTGCAAGTACAAACTCTACTGCATTTACTGTTTTAGAATCATATACTGTATAACCGACCTTAAGGGGTAGCATTAATACGCTACCCCTCTATATTATGACTTTGGGGAAAGTGAACCGAAGATGGCTAGTAAGAATTTTTTAGTAAAAAAAGGTCTTACGGTTGGTGATAGCGACTTACATGTAAGTAATAATCGTGCAAGTGTCAAAAATCTAACCGTAGGTAATGTCCAGTTTCCTAGTACTCTAGGAGGCAATGATCAGGTATTGAGAGTTTCTGGTGGTGCTCTAGATTTTGGTACAATCTCTAGTGATGCTGTTATTGGAAACGCCGGTTTTGATTCTGATCAAATTGTATCTATACTTAGCGAAAATCATTCTAAAATTGATTCTGATAGAATTGTTTCTATCGTAAATGAAAATGCCGCAATTGCAATTTCAGGTTCAATATCAACGTCTATAGAAACTTTTAAATTTACAGCTACAGCTGGTCAAACATCTTTTTCAGGTAATGATGCTAATGGAAATAATCTATCTTACAACGTTGGATCTATTCAAGTATTTTTAAATGGAATAAGATTAGACACCACTGACTTCACTGCATCAAGTGGCTCGTCAATTATATTAATTGATCCAGCTTCTTTAGATAATGAATTAATTGTTGACTTTTTTAAAGTTAATATTTCTTAAAAAAAAAAAATATATTTTTTGTAAAATGTGCATATTTTGGATTTATTCAAAATGAATTTTATTAAATATATTGTAACGAATTCAAAGAGGACCAATCCAAATGAGCAATGGTAGAAAAATAGCAGACCTTATCGTAGGTACAAACGTAAAGGTCACAGTAGTAGATTCGGATTTAGATAATATTATAGGCTCATTAAAAACAAGATTAGATTCAGACGATGCAAAATTACAATCATTAGACACTGCTATTAATCAAGGGTTAGTTAACTTAGCTGACTCAGATTTAATAACTAGTCAATTGCAAGCAAAGATTAATTCTGCTGTTGCAAATATAGATTCAGATTCAACAGCTATACAATCAGCCAATACTCAAATAGCTGGAATCGTTAGTAGATTAGATTCAGACGATGGAAGACTTCAAGCTCTTAACATAGCTTTAGCTGCTGAAATAGTAGCAACTAATACTGATATATCTGCTGTAAAAGGTAGAATGGATTCAGATGACGGTAGACTACAATCATTAGATTCTTCTATTACTATATTGAATACTAGATTAGATTCAGACTCGACAGCCTTATCAGCAGCAAAATCATTAATAGGTCAAGCTGTAGCTGGTCAAGGAATGGCAGATTCAGATCTTAAAGTAGTAGCAGATTTAAGAAATCAATTAGATTCTGAAATAGAACAATCTAAAAATATAATAGTAACATATACTAATATTGCATATAGAGCAACAGCCGGACAAACTACTTTTAGTGGAAGCGATGTCGACAGTGTAACATTAGCTTATACAGCTGGTTCAATTCAAGTATTTTTAAATGGTGTAAAATTAGAAGATGAAGATTATACTGCTACAAATGGTACTTCAATAGTACTTGCTGTGCCTGCTCAAGTAAATGCTGAACTAACAATATTAGTTCCTACGTTATCATCAAATTATGTTCTTTATGTAGCACCTAATTGGGGAACGATTACAACTACTGCAATATTCGAAGGGACTGTTAATAGTGAACTTCAAGGTGAAACAGTTGCACTTAATGCAGATGGAACTATATTAGCAGTTGGTGTAAGAAACGCTGCTGTAGGTAGTCAAGCTAACGCAGGGGTTGTTAGAGTATATAAAAAATCAAGCGGTACATGGAGTTTAAAACAAACAATTAATAATGATAACGTTGCAGGTGGTGTAAATAACCATTTTGGTAAGTCACTTGATATAAGTGCAGATAACAACGATATTGTTATTGGTAGAGGTATTGGTGTAAGAGGTATTAGTGTTTGGACAACTTCAGATAGTGGTGAGACTTGGTCTCAACAAGATAATTTTACAGCTTCTGGTTCAGTAGAAACCGATAACACTGGAGAACAAGATAATTTAGCTATATCAGATGATGGTAATTATATAGTTGCGGGAGCTGCTGGTGATGATGATACAGCAGCTAATGCCGGAGCGCTTTATGTTTTTGTAAGATCAGGTACTTCATGGTCTCAACAACAAAAAATACAAGCTAGTGATGCACAAGACGGTGATCAATTTGGATATGCTGTAGACATATCAGGTGACGGTAATTATATTATAGCAGGCGCTCCATATGAAGATACAGGATCAGGTGCTAACAGTAATGGTAAAGCATATATTTTTATAAGATCAGGTACTTCATGGAGTCAACAAGCAGCTATTCAACCATCAGATGTTGCAGCTAATGATAGCTTTGGTTATTCTGTTTCTATAGACGAAGATGGAAATACAGCTGTAATGAGTAGTAATGATCCAACTGCATTCAATGCTTCAAGAGTTGTTTATATATTTACTAGATCAGGTACGAGCTGGTCACAGCAAGCTAAATTAAACCATCCTAATGGAGAGGGTGGAGATAATTTTGGATTTGGAAGTTCAGGTCATGATATAAGTGGTGATGGTAATACAGTTTATATAGGATCAGCTGGTGATGATGATAATGGAAATGCTGCTGGAAGAGGATTTATTTTTACTAGAACTGGCACATCATGGTCTTTAGTTGGAACAAATGCAACTCCACTTGCTAGTACATATGTTCCTGGTAATTTAAGGGGTGTAGAAGCAAATGATTATTATGGTACTAAACTTTCTATATCTAAAGATGGTTTGACTATCGCAGGTGGTAATGAAAATCATACAAATACAGCAGGTAATAATACTGGTGCAGCATACGTAATGGTACCATCAAACCTAGCATAAAAGGAAATAGTTAAATGGGTAACGCAAGAAAATTAGCAAATTTAATAGTAGGTAACAATGTAAAGGTTTTAGTAGTTGATTCTGATTTAACTAATACTGTCAATACTTTAAAATCTAGATTAGATTCAGATGATGCTAAGCTACAATCAATAGATACTTCAGTTAACACAAGTATTAATTTATTAAAAGGTAGAATGGATTCAGATGATGGTAGATTACAATCATTAGATTCAGCAATTCAAGCTGGTATACAAAATCTTGCAGACTCAGATTTAATTATTACTCAATTACAAGCAAAGATAAATGCTACTGTATCTAATGTAGATTCTGATTCAGGTTTACTTCAAGGTATCAATACTAAAATAGCAGCTCTTAAAACTAGATTAGATTCAGATGACGCTAAGTTACAATCAT
>Ga0209634_1000691_pt1 | contig 25791 bp, 24 predicted proteins | sample LinPmetageLP40_FD_184043 | JGI IMG/M metagenome (GOLD analysis project Ga0209634, IMG submission 184043) | Marine viral communities from the Pacific Ocean - LP-40 (SPAdes) (version 2) | ecosystem: Environmental > Aquatic > Marine > Oceanic | place: Pacific Ocean | collected 2010-08-26 | reverse complement strand
TTATCATTCTTCGTAAGTTTCCCTGCCTTATTCCGAATACCTCCGCTCCGTGCTAAGTATGATTTCTTTTGGGCGGCGGACGCTCCCCTTTTAAAATCCGTCATTGTGCTATCTCCGAAGTGGATTAAACGCTTACCTCCATTTGACCCTTTCACATATACCATTCCCTTCTTACCTTTCTTCGTGCTTTTCACAGGTTTGTATAGAGGTTTCTTAGTTTTAAAATCACTCATTTTATATATTACTATTATATAATAAATGGTTGAACCGCTCCCAATTCCGCAAAATCCTAACGAAGGTATGTTATTAGATTTGAGTAATCAAATGAAAGATATTGTTGAGGAGAAAGACGAAGTAATTAAAACTATTAGTGAAAAATATATGGACTCAAAAAAATTACTAACGAAAATATATGGGTTAATTAGAATCGTACAAGAGCAAATAGACGACAAAGGAACACCAGCAGGGACAGACGATTATATAATAGATTGGTTAATAGCAGAAATCCGTGGGAATATTAGTGATTATTTATATATGAAAGAAGAAAAACTGCTCGGAATATATGGTTATTAATTATAGTTATATTCAGAATTTTAATGAATAAAAATATTTTCTTAAATATTTCATAAAACTGATTTAAAATTTATATTTAAAATTAAAACACAATATAAAACATAATGACTAAAATAATAGATTTCGCAAATAAACACGCTATCAGTTGGCGACCGATTAAACTGGAGATTACTAATGTGAATGGGAAGGTGAAAAAACAACCTCTTCCAATTCAGGGTGCTATTCCAAATAACAAGGATTTTTATAATGAGGAATGGGTTGAGAAGGAAATGCCTAAGATTCAGAAATGGTTTCAGAAGTTGGATAAATCCACTCAGTCTCAGTATCATATTGCTTTGGATACACAGAAAATTTATCATTTAGACATAGACCATATGCCTAATGTTAATTATAGTGCTGAGAGCAAAATGTTAGTTAGTAAATTTATTTCTCGGTGTGCGTATTATAAATCAACCACCAAGGAATTAGGCAAACACTTATTTTTCAGATTAGACGAGAAACTACACAAAAAAAATACCAAGTTAAAATCCAAGATTGGTTGTGAATTATACAAGGATTTGGAAATACTCAGCGGTGTTTGGGGGTGGTGTCCGTCAGACGCTGAGGTGATAAATCCTGATATGGGACTTAGTCTATTTAATATAGAAGAGTTGCCTATTATGAATATGAAACCAGCGATTAGAAAAATTAAGAAGAATAGTCAGAGTGTTATTAAAAATATAGATTTAGAAATGGATAAAACCACACAGATATTTAAATATATGGATTTAATTGCTCTGAAATACTTAGACGATTATTCTGATTGGTTGAGAATTCTATATTCGCTGAAGACTTCTAATGAATATATGTTAGCGAAATATGTTTCTATGAAGAGTTCTAAATATAATGAATATGAATTCAATAGAAAGTGGGAAGAATTATCGCCAAACAATATAACTATAGCAACTGCTTATTATTATGCGAAGATTTCTAATGCTGAAAAATATAGAGAAATTCAGTTGGAAGGTCTGAAAAATTATGAATATGATTTCTTAGATTCGGACGATACACAAGCAAAATTATTCTTAGATAATAACGAGAATGATATAGTCTATTTAAACAATCAGATTTATATTTATATTGGAAATCCTGAAGGGACTAAGGGTCGCTGGTTTGCTGACGATAAACTGGAGCGAACAAAAAAAATTATGTCTGATTATTTATCAGGTATTTTTGTGGATTATGGGAAGTTGTTAAATGCTTTGGTGAATGATATGGGTGAAGAAGATAGCGACGAGAAATCTGAACTACAAGACAAGATTAAAAATAATTATAAACTGACTAAAATGCTGAAGAATTGTTGTAAAATTAATAGCATAACTGAGAGAATGAAACAACTGCTATCGGTTATGGACTTCTCTGATATAGAGTTTGATACAAACGGATACTTAGTGCCGTTTTTAAATACCTGCTATGATTTAAAAACTCATAATTGGGTTGGAACTCGGCGAGAGAATTATGTGTTAGAAACTGCTGGATATAATTGGAAAACTCCCACAGACGCTCAGATAGAAACAATAGAAAATCTATTCACTGAAATTTTCCCAGACGAAGAAGTTAGACAAGAATACTTACATTTCTTAGCGACTGCGTTATATGGAATTACAATAGAAAAATTCATTATAGCAAATGGAGGCGGAGGCAATGGGAAGGGTGTTATAAATGAATTAGCACAAGAAGCATTGGGTTCATTCGCTTATGTGGGTAATAATGCTGTTCTATTACAACCGATTAAGGACGGAGGAAATCCAGCAATAGCAAATATGGATAAAAAAAGGTTCATTAATTTTAGAGAACCAGACGAGAAAAAATCATTTAATTTAAATACTATCAAAGAATTGACTGGAGGCAAAGGAATTACAGCAAGAAAATTATATGCGAATGAAGACAAGGTAAATTTGACGGCAACCTTCTTCGTAGAATGTAATAAAAAACCGACTATGACTGGAGACTTGGGTGCTTCTATTCAGAGGAGATTAAGGGATATTCCATTTGAAGCAACTTACACTAATGACCCTATGCTATTATCACAAGCGGACGAATTAAACTATATTTATCCAGCAAATACTTATTATAAATCATTAGGATTTCAGAAGGAATATAAATATGCTATGTTTGCTTATTTAATTAAATATTGTAAATTGTGGGAACAACACAATAATGTTAATGTCTGTGAAAAACTATTTGAGTGTGAAGCGGTCGGTGATAGGACTAAAAAATATATACAAGATAATGATAATGTCTATAATGTATTAAAACAGCATTATGTTTTGGATATGGAGAATAAACAAGCATTTATGAAAATCAGAGAGTTTTGGTATTATTTTAAGGATAGTGAATTTTATAAAACTCTATCAAAATACGAGCAAAATAAACAATATGCGGAGAGAAATGTGTTAGAGCATATTAAAACAAGTTCCAGCACACGAGCATATTATAAATCTCGCTGGGCGACCAAAGACGAGTTAGGACAGGTTCATAATTATAAAAATGTATTAAAATTCTGGAGACCAAAAACACAAGAAGAAATATTTAAGGAGCAAGAAGAAGACGGTGATTTAGAGGATTTAGATTTTATTAGTGAATAAACTATTTAAGAATTAGACGAATTAAATATATAATGGTTAGAAGTGTTAATAAATCGTATTATCATTTTTTTGTTGAGAAGAAGGTTAATGAAGACCACACAATCAGTAAATATTTTAAAACCTCCCAACAAATAACGGAATGGTTTGGAATACCCAAATCCTCATTATATAATATAATAGCACAAGGCGACGATTATACAGGTAAGTATAGAGGCATTAGAGTAGAGCGTTGCCACAAACCAGTATTTACAATCAAGCGGATTAATTATACAGATAATAATATTTGTTAATATTATATGCCAGATTACGAACAAGTTGATACTGAAATTTTTGCCGAACCTGAAGAAGCGAATGCCGAAGAAGTGGTTGAGGAAAAACCTAAGAGACAACTAAGTGAAAAGCAAATAGAAGCACTCGCAAGAGGAAGAGCGAAGGTTGCTGAAAACCGAGAAAAAAAAAGAAAACTTCTATTAAAAAAAAAGAAGGACGAAGATTTTGTAAAACAAGCGATAGAGGAAAAGATTGCTAATAGAGTGGAAAAAAGAGCAACTATCAAATCACAAAGAGAACAAGCAAAAAGAGAAAAACTAATAGCAAAACAAAAGGAAGCGGAAGAGAAGGCGAAAGCAGAAGAAGAAGCAAACAAACCTAATCCAAAGATAGAAAACTGGATAGAACAACGAGAAAAAGCATTAGATAATTGTGAAACTATTGAAGAATTTGACGAATTATCAGGTCATTTAGATACAATAACAGAAGAAGATATATTAGACGATAAAATCCTACACAAGAAGTTAAATAAAATATATGCTCTATATAAACAATGAAGGAAGTTAAATATAATAGCAAGGATTTTAAGATTTTACCTTTAAAAAAATTAGACAAAGAAGAAGTTGGAGAAGTTGATTTTGATATTCTGCCTAATGTTCCATTTTTAGCATATGTGATTGGTTCAGTTAAATCAGGTAAGTCTCTATTTATGGCGAACTTATTTTTTAATCCAAATTTTCCATACAAAGAAACCTTTGATATTAAGATATTAATTTCAAATACTGCCTATAATGATAAAATTATGAAACCTATTTTAGAGCAGTTTGACTTTGTATTTACAGATTATTCTGATAATTTATTGGAAGAAATCATAACTATGGTTGAAGACGACCAAAGCAAATCTAAATATTTATTAGTGTTAGAGGATATTATTGGGAATGTTAATGTTAAAAGGGCAGGAGGTAAGGTTGATACACTCACAGGTCTAACAACAAGATATAGGCATATAGGCAATGAAGAACAAGAAGGCAAACTATCAATATGTATAATTAGTCAATATTTCAAATATTTAAATGCTATTCAAAGAATTAATGCTTCTGCTTACTTTTTAATGGGGAATTCACCTGAAATAGAATTGAAGAAAATGTCTCAAGAATTAAGTGTATTCGGAGGAAGTGAAAAAGAATTTATAGAAATTTACAAGAAAACCAAACAAGAACCATTTGATTTTTGCTTTTTAAATATACAAGACCTTACCGCACGACGAAATTTTGAAGAAAAAGCATTGTGGGACACAAGTATGAAACCAAAAGACGACGAAGACGAAGAAGATTCAGATACAACAATTGAAGAAGAAACTGATAGTGAATAAAAAATATAATATATTATTATAAATTATGGCGTATTTCAACCAATTACAAGGATATATGAGTAATCTAAAAGAAGGACAAGCACATATGGACGATATGAAGAATGAAGCAATAAATAAAAAAACCGCTGGTATTGAAGATAAATTTAATGCTATAACTCAACAGGCAGAAGGTTGGGGTGGAGCAATAACACAGAGCGGAATTGTTTGGAAACACGGACGAAAGGTTATGGAACGATTAGGTAAAAAAGGAACACCAGCAACTGAATCCGACAAAGGAACAGGAAGCACAGAGACAGCACCAGCAACAGCGACCGAGCAAGTTGGAGCAAATGATTTAGTTGGAATGGGTAATAATGCTGAGAGCATAGCGTCCTCAGTGGGAAATGACGCAACTTCGGCAATAGGAAATATTGCTGACGCTATCAGAGCAAATCTCGGAGTTAATCCAGTAAATGACGCAAATGTATTAAATCCTACTCGTATGGTTGTTAGAGCACAAAATAATGTAGCACCAAGTCAAACTGGGCAGGGTGTTAATCAGGCAACCGATACAGATTTAGCAGGACTTCGTGGTGATTCAACTATAGCAAGAGCAATTGGCAAACAAAAAGCAACCCAAGTCAATCCAGCAGAACCAGCACAAGCACCAAGGAGCAACGGAGACGGAAGAGGTGGCGGAGCAGAACCTAATGAGAGTTCATTAGCGAATAATGCTGGTGGTCTCGGAGATAGTGAAATCTCAGTTGGAGACCGAGTTGCTGGAGGAATCAGAAGTATAGCGAAAGGATTAGGTGCTGACGCTGAAGGAAGTGTAATGGGTGCTGTTAATGCTACATTAGATTCTATACCAATTATTGGAGAAGTTATTGGAATTGGGACTATGATTGGAGGATTAATCCACGGATTACACAAAAAAGGCGAAGAAGCAAGAGAGGCAGGAGCACAAACCGCTGGAGGTTCAGGTTCAGCACAAGGCGGTATCGCTTCCAGCAAGGTTTTCGCAGGGAATACATTGGGAAGCGGTGGCGGAGGATACATTGCTTAGGTGTTTCTCAGTCTTTTTATGCTTTGACTTACCCCCAAATGCTACGTCGCAATCACAAATATCACAATGCCATACTTTACCTTTGATTGATTGTTGGTATTTTTTCAATCTCGCTAATTCTTTATCACGATTTTTCCAATAATATACCTTTTGTTTCGCCGCCCATAGTTGTGGTTCTTTAGCATATCTCTTTTTATGATACTCTTTGTCGGTTTGCGTCGGTGTATTTTTATTAATTATCCATCGGTTAGTGTCTTTATGATTATCCATAAAAAATCTTTCTCTCAATTTTAAATCGTATCTCCGAATATCTCTATGTGTTTCTAACATTTCATATTGTAATTCACCATTTATTAATCTCGTCATACATTGATTAGATTTACCATTGTGTTGTTTCATACGAGCGTCCAAGTTAGCACAAGACCCATAATAAATTTTATCGTCAGTATTAGAGAAACACCTATAAATTATGCCAACAGGCATAATTTCTAATTGAAAATTAGTTAATTTAGACATTATATAATTATAGTGTATATTATATTCTTTAAGTCAAAACGCCCATACTTTAATCCCAATTAATTGTTATTGGTTCTTTTAATTTTTTTGCCTCTTCTTCTTCTAAAGTTTTTACATTTTTAATATGTATTTTAGATTTTAAATGATTGCCTATATGACCCCTACTTATTTCACGCTTACATATATCACACATTACCTTTTGTTTTAAATATTCTGTATAACGAGACATTATATATATATATAGAACAGAATTCTTTAAGTTAAGTTTCAACCGCTTCTAATTTACCACATATATGATTAGTTCCAGTTGGAGTTTCTAAATTTGTTATATTTGCTGTTATATAACTTCCAGCAGGGACTTTATGATTTAATGGATAATCAATATGACTTGTATTTACCGCTAAAAATAATTTAGTTATTAATTTCTTTTTTCCAGTTGATAAATCCTGTTCCTCAACTAAAATATTAGCAGCAGTTTGGCAGTAAGAACTTATGTGTATTGCTTTCACTAACAAGTCTTTTCCGTGTGGGACTCCGTGTATTAGAACTTTTGACTCGCCCTCATTAGGTTTTAATACACAACATACAGCACTTGCTATTTTAGCACTTATAGAACCAACATTTACAAATGTTGTCCCAGCAGTTAATACTGTTATTTTATGAACTACAGAAAAAGAATTTACACCTGTTAGAAGAGAACCAGCAGAAGTTCCTGCCATTGTGTAAGTTGATACTCTTTTTTTATACTTATTGCCGTCAGCACTATCACAATATAATCCTTCCACCGCAATAGTTCTCGCCCCACTTCCATTACTGGTATCAGAAGCAGAAGTAGAAATTATATCTAATCCGTCTTGAGTATCTAATAATTTGACAAATAATAATTGATTTGCTCCTCCAAGAGTATGTGTCCCAGCAGTTATAGAATCGGCAATTCCAACTATATTTTTATTTTGGACTATAGTTGCTCGGTCTTTGATTTGTGTATAAATCGGTTCTACAATATTCAATAAACTCATTATATATTATTGAGATATTTTAATTATGAAAAAAAAAATATATTAATAATATATAAAATGTCTGTTGCTGAAAACTCTAAATTTATTTCCCTCGTTGCCGATAATGGAACTGAATTCACCGCCGAACAAAAAGCGATTTTCACTATCCACCCTGATATAGGTTTTGTTAAGGGTAAAGATAGTTATATTTCTTTTGATATTTTAAATGAAGATATTAATAATAGAGTTGCTGTGTTCCCTGCTACTGCTGGTGCTTCCTCCGTTATAGACAGAATGGATATTTATTCACTCGCAAACGGACAACTATTAGAATCACTTACTAACTATAACTTATGGTCTTCCATTGAAAATCAATATTTAGAAGAAGATAACCAACACAACTCGCTAAAAAATGGGGTTGCTGCCGATTGCCGAGCATATAGTTGTGTCCAAGACCCAGGGTCTAAAGTTAATACGATTTCAGAAGTCGGTAGACCAGGATTCGCAAGAGATTGTAGTGAATTAGGAGCATTAAACTTCTCTCAAATTTCGTCTGGTGCTGGGACACAATCTGATACAGTAGATACAGATATTGATATTGAAATGTGTGCTAAAAAATTCGCCTCCAGAAAATTTCTTATTCCATTAAAAGCAGGTATATTTTCTCATTTCGGTGTATCTGAGAAACTTACTCCAATTCTTTTATTCGGTGGATTAAGGATTGAAATTACATTCGCAACCAATCAGAGAGTTATGACGAGAGTAAGCGGTAAGTCCGACGCTGCTGCCTATACTATGATTAATTATGCTGGAGGTCTTCCAGTTCAAAACGGCGGTATTGTTGCTGGAGGTGCTGGAGCAACTGCCACAACTTTGAAACAAATTATACTCAAAGACGATATTACTGACCCAGCGTTGCTCGGTATAACTCGTGGTGCTAAAATGACTATACAGAAAGACGTTGGTAATTCTCAGAGCGCAAATTTTGTTGTTGAAGGTGTTAGACGAATTAATACTGGTGCTGGTGTCCCAAGTAATAAAATTGCCTTAGTGTTTGCCACTAATTTGACTGCTATGAATGGTAATGATTGTAAAATATTTTTCCAAGATGCGACCGCTGCTTTGGATACACAAAACTATAAATTAAAGAATGTTGAATTAAAAGTATTACAAGTCATTCCGCCTTCCAATCTTATGAAGAGTATGATTAAAGAATCTCAATTTGATTTCATTTCTTGGGATTGTTTCTTAGATAATTTACCGACTTCCTCACTCACTCACCAAAGCGAAATAACTTCTGTAGCAAGTGCTGCTAAATCTATATTCACTCATTATATTTCAGTCGGACACCAAGACAATCACTTCCACCAAAATTATTACGCAGGACAATCGCCTCACAATACTCACCTCAACTCAATCCAATATTTCATTAATAACAAACTCTATCCTCTCAAAGCATACAATCCTCAAGCGAAAAATGATAAAGTAGTTAATATGAATGAAGTTGTTAAGGCATTCCAAACTATAGGCAAACAAGTTAAAAAACTTGGTGAATGTAGAGCAGGTAATATTGCTGACTATACAAACACTTACCTCCACGCACGAGAATTAGCACGAGGCGAACAATTTGTGTATAATTTAAAAGACGCAGAACCACAAATCAGATTAGGGTTTTCTAATGAACGAAGTGTTGCTGGAACAGGAATGTATGCTGTTAATAATGCTCGGTTGATACACTTTGTCTTTTCAGTTAAAACCATAATGGTTAATAAAGATAATTTACAACTCGTTTTATAAATGTCCTAATATTGACCGACTTTTTGAAAGTGTTGAAGAATTAATTTTTAATAATAAATTTGTAATTAAAATATTTTATATATATATAAAATGCCGATTGAAAAGAACTATTTTAGTATTTCGCCTATCAATGATAATCCCCTCCAAAGTAGTGGAGCAAATGGAGTCGCAGGTGGTTTCTCATTCAAAGAAAGCAACCCAATTATTAAATTCAGTCTCCCAGCAGTTGAAAAACTATTAGAGACGAAAACACTGGTGCTATCAGGTCAATTTATTTTAAAAGACCAAGGAACTGACGAAGGTTTCAGAGCACCTAACTATACCAATTTAAGTAATGCTAATAATGGTAATAATATAGAACCTTCCACTGCCTGTAATATGCCAAATCACGGCGGAGTTCAGAATGTTATAGATAAAGTGGTTATTCAAACCAAAAAAACTAATACTGAAATAATTAATATTCATAACTATCCAGCATATTCCTCACTCCGAGAAGCATACACAAACAACGACGAAGATTATTTATGGGGTGTAGCAGCAAACCGAACACTCGCCCAAGGAACTCACGCTGACCTTACTAACCGACGAATGAATATTATTGCTGATAAAACCGCTCAACAATTAAAAACCAATAACAATAAAATGCTTGGTGTTCCATTCTCACTCAAGTTAGATATAGATTTATTCCAAAGTGGTAATATTCATTTAGGTCAAGCATTCACAAATGGTCTTATGCTTACTATTCACCTCGCTCCAGACTCTTCGTGCCTCTTCCAGCGATTCCGTGATAAAGGTAGTGCCGCCGCTTTTGATATTTCCAATAAAATGTATTTATTAAGAAACCTCAAATTAGAAGGACGATATATAGTTCCAACTCCTCAAGAACTTTCTTCCTATCAAGCACAAATTCCACTCAACTCTCAACTCAACTTACTCAATGATATTCACGCCGACCAAGATAATATTTCATACACACCACAACTCAATCAGGTCAAAGCATTCTGTAATTTATATTTAGATAAAGACCAAACCAACAATCTCAACTATCAGCAAAATAACTTCCGACTTCCTGTTGGAATGAAACAAATAGAACACAAGAAAGACAATCTCCGATTTCCATTTACATTCCCTCTCAAAGTCCAACCTAATTTTGAAAGTCTCGTAGAACTTGGCGATGGTTCAATCAATCCAACACAAACTCTCAATCGTGAAATTATTATGGGTGATTTAGAATTACGAAAACACTTTGAAAGAGCATTGCTCGGAGGTCAAGAAGCAACACGCTCTTCCGCCACTATGGCACGAACAGCAAAGAATTTAGAATTTGATTACGAAGATAGAACAACTGGTATTTATCACGCTGGTAAAGGTTCAGTTGAGGGTGCTGCTATTGCTGCGACTGACGGAGTTGGCAATCAACTTTTTCCAGAATTACTTGGTCTTGGCACAGATTACACTTATGGTCTCGGTAATACAATGGCATATATCAATCGTGATTACAGCAACTCGGTGGTTTCAGGTGTTAATAATGGGTCTCTTCTCCTTCCAGTTGATAGACGTAATAAATCAGAGTTAGTCCAAACCTTTGTTAAATATAACGCTCAACTCAATTTAAAAACACTGGTTAAAACTATGTAAAATATTTGCTTCTTATATGTTAAAAGAATTTATTGATAGAATAAAGTGTAAGATATTTATTTGTTGTAAGTCCAATTGCTCTCTCAACGCCGAGTTAAACAAAGAGGTAGAAGAGAAAAAAAATCATTATGATTACTTCTCAAAGAAACCAAAAACATTTTCCACTCGGTCGCTCTAAGTATAGCGTTAAAATATTTAATTATATTATGGACTTAAAGATTTATAAAATCAATAACGGATATAAAATTGGTAAAAAAGACGGCACAAGGTTAGACGAAAAATATGGTCGCAGATATTATATAACAAAAAAACCTATGCGAAGAGATACTGCTAAAATTTTATTAATGAAACTTCAGTTAGAAGAAAGAGGTATGCGAATTCAAGTTAAAAGTAAAAAAAAGAAATTTGAGGACGGATATATGATAATAGACCCAAAGAAAACTAAAAGAAAATGGGTATATACTGACTTACCTTGTAATGAATTCAAAGAGTTCTTAATTTATTTATAATTTTCTCTGTTATATATATAAAATATGACTTCTATAAATTTAGTATCGCCAGTTGGCAACGGACATACTTATTCAGTGCGATTTAGAGAACCATTAGTTATAGAACCAAAATCTTCAGTGTATTTAAATTTTGCGAAATTTAAAAGAAACTCAAGCATATATTTTTCACAAGACCAAACAATTCAAATTGTATTGAAATCAGTTCTTCCAGCGGTATTACCAGCAACCACTGGGACTAAAAATACAACATTAGAAAATGACGGAATTATAACAATACCAGCAATCAACCCTGAAACTGGACTTACTGGTTATACACCGAAAGAATTAGAACGAACAATTGCTATATTACTTGGTGGCGATTCAGAGGCAGGAACTTTTGGAATGCGAAAAAATACTGACGGCACACCCTCTCAACTCTTCCTATACGAACCGATTTTTGAATTATCCAATAACAAAACTATCAATATAGGATTTTATAAAGATTATCAATTATTAGAATTACCGAGTGCTATAACTATGTCGGCAACTAATAAAATATTAGCAGACACCGCCACAGCAGGGATTGTATATCAAAGTGCTACGACTTACACTGACGCAGAATATTATGATAGTTATGCTATATCCAACGAACACTATGATTTTTCATTTGCTTCTGAATTAGGAGACTCTACAGAAAATCACAATATAATCCAAATGCGAACGAATAAAACTATCGGAGACCAACTAGGTGGAATATGGTTCGGTCTTACTTCTTCTGAAATTATGGCGGCACAAGCATTATCAGGAGCAGATACAAATTGGACTGGGTATCATACCGCAGCGAACGATGTATTCACTCACGGCACTGTAAATAATAGAACCCCAACTGGTGGAGCAACAGCGAGAACAATTCCAGCGTTATACAAACCGAACGGCACTGGTTCAGTTACGAGAGCAGAAGTTGCTAATAAAGCAGACGCGAAAGCATATGTTCCACAATGTTTCTTAGGTATTGAGATTACTGGTTCAAATCACCCAACTGACCCAAACACATTAGTATTATGGCGAGGTGGAAATACAACAACAAGATTTAATGCTCCAGCAAAACCAGGGTCAGTTATGAATTCTATGAAACGAATATGGAGCACACCATTAGCAAATCTATTAAATGGTTCTGACCCAAACAATACAAAGGTAAGTCTCGCATTCCAAAGTTATTGGGCGGACGGATTTAGTGGAATAGGAAGAGATAAATTAGAATTCAGAGTGTATAATATGATTAATAGCAATTTTATATCGGAAAGCAATTTGATTTATGATAGTCAGAATTCTATTCGGTGGTTAAGTTATTCATTCTTCCAACAATCGGCAGCGACTGGGACTGCTAATGAAAAGCAACAAAAGGCAAATTCTCAAATTCCATTCAATGTAATGTGTTCCGCTCAACTCAAAGACCACGGATGGGAGGAGATAAAAATGTCTGGATTTATTAAAACTGGTTCTGATTCTCCAACTGGAAATGCGACAAACGCCAAACCTATCTCCTTAGTTCAACAATATGAAATTAAATGTTCCACTGAATTGGCAAGATTTTTAGGTGTAAATCAAACCGAAGGAATGAACCCAAATATGGCGGAAAGCACCGCATCAAGAATAGTTAAAACTGACGCAGACCAACACACTGACGAGAGTTATTCAGTATTTATTAAGAACTTACCTATTAAGGCATATAAAAATATTCAGTCTAAAGCAATGTCGGTAGGTAATAATATACAAGCAGCAGGTTATTCACAACCAATTTTACACGATATTCCAACACCTTACTCTGATAGTAAAACTATTAATAGTGGAAGCGGAGATATAATTGTTGGAACTTTTCAACCAAGTATTAAGAAAACATTAGACTTAGATAATAATAGACAAGTCCTCAACTCATTGGACGTAGAAATACGAGATATTGAAACGAATGAAATTGCTGAAGGATTGAGCGGAAGTGTTATTAATTTTACCATACAGAAGGGAATGGATAGTTGCCACTGATTTTTTTTATTTATTATTTTTATGTATAACCATAAAAAAGTTAGGAGACCGAATACACTGGAAGCACAGATTAAAGTTAAGAGATTTGACCCAGCAGAACTTAGAGCGTGGAATTCATTATATACTGATATAGAATTTAAAAACAAAAAAACTAATTCACAAAAAATATTTGACGGAGAAGTCCAAGCAGACCCACCGAATAAAGAAATACCAAAAGAAGAATACGATATTGAAAAAAAACAAAAACCGAAACCGCATAAAAAAAAGAAGAAAAAGAATCCAAAGGTATTTCAAGAAAAAAAGAAAATGAAAAAATAAAATATATTAATAATATATAAAATGTCTATTGCTGAATTACTGGATTATGGATTGAAGGAAGTGCCACAACAAGCGGAAATCAGAACCGAAACTGTAGAACCTAACAACGCAACCACAGATTTGTCTAAAGTATTTAAATATACTATTCGGAATGTTGGTTTCTTAGAAGGAACTTCTATGCTTACTTTTAAATTAAAACGATTACAGGGTGCTGACGAAAAATACAGAGTAAATCTTTGGAGTGGTGCTTTGTCGTGTATTAAAAACGCCCACCTCCGAATTGGTGATTATGAAGTTCAGAACGCTCAGGACGTAGATAGAATCGCAGCAATGTTAAATTTAAATAAATCAGTCTTACAGCGACGAAATGTATTAGGGCATTATTTAGGCAACTCATTAGAATTACAAGCAGACAATACTGACGCAGAACAAGTATTTAGGTCAAGTCTCGCTGGGTGTAGTGGTCGTGGAACAATTGTGTATGATAGAGTTAATAGTGGTGTTGATTTCGCCCAGTTAAATGGTGCTGCCGCTGCTAAAGTAAATTCACTCTCAATTGTTGATACTGTAAATGATAATGAAAAATATGGTATTCCGCTCTCTATGATTTTCCCCTGCCTCAAGGGTCGGTCTCTTCCATTATTCTTATTCACTGACTACAATATTCAGTTAGAATTTGAAATGAATTTCGCTGATAAATATGCTTACAATCTCGCTAAAACTCCAGTTCTCGTCCCTTCTAATGTTGGTGTTGCTGACGCTGGTGCTCCATATGTTGCTGGAACTCAAGATATTGGTTTCAATGAAGTTCAACTCGTTGTTGATTATATGCTCCCACCTTCGTCGGTAATTAATAATTATTTAGAACAAACTTCTAAACAAGGCGGATACAGATTTGAATTCCCTGAGATTGCTGTTGTAAAAAAGAAACTCGCCGCAGTTGGAAGTTCTAAAGAACCTCAAGAAGTAGAACATAGGTTAGGTCAAACTGGTAAAGAAGTTCATAATATTGTTATGGCGAAACGATTTGTGGATGTTGGAAAACAAGACGGAGCAGTATTCTCACGAGTTGTTGCTGCTGGTGCCAGTGCGATTCAAGGAACGGCGGTCTCTGGACTCAATTGCGAAAATATTTCATTCGGTGCTAAAGTTTCTTCTGCTGGTTCTGCCAGTGGAGCAAATGCTATTACCAGCAACCAAACAGTAATAGCAGTTAATGTTGAAGGTCGCTCACTTACTCTTAGTGGTGCTGCTGATAATAACCAAACTGGTGCTACAACATTGACTTTCAAAAATCCGAACTCAATGGGATTAGCAAGAAAGATTTTAGGACACCAAGCAATTCACGGAATTGACGAAGAGGAATACAATGTTGAAGTTAATGGATTAGATTTATACCCTCAAAATATATATAACAACGCCTCATTCTATAATCAAATGTCTATGGTTATGGGAGAAGATTTAATCTTACCTCGCCCAATGTATTATAATGACCCTAATGCTGAAAGGCAGAGGTTAGCACCAATTCAAGACGGATTAGTCGCTCAATACAAACCGCTCGGAGCAGACCTTTCTAATGGAATGAATGCTGTTGTTGGAGGTGGAACCACAATTATGTCTGGCAGTCCATTAATATGGAAATACAAACGAAAACCACGAATGAACGGACACGGCGACGGCACTGACGCAACTGAAAATCAGTCTGAAGTAGCAATTGATTACAGAGGTGAAGTGGATGTAGATTATTACATTACTCATTCGCGAGTTGTTGTTGTTAAAAAATTACCAAAGGGAACTTCCGTTATGGTATCCAGTTAATTTCTTATTTATTATTATGATTTTTACATTAATTTATATTGCTTCTATAGCAATGAATCTATATAAAGCAATTTTAATTTACCAAATTTTAATATATTAATAATATATATGTCGGCGACTAAATCTTACTATGTAGATATTAATAGGTTCTCCGCCCAAGACTCGGAGAGTGATACAACAAATATATGGGATTATTCATTAAACGATACTATAGTCGCACCTGCTGGAAGTGAAGTAAGTATCCACCAAGCATTTATTAATCAAAAAGGAATTACAGGAAGCAGTATAGAAATTGAGGAAGATATAAACGAAACCATTAATTATTATGCTTATATTTCAGAACAAGACCACGCAATACCAACTATAGGAGGAGTTATTGATAGAAAGGCAGGAAAACGAGGTAATATTAATGGACACTATGATACTCATTTAGATTTATTAAATAATGTGGCACTAAATAACGCCTCGCCAACACCGAATTCAGGACGAGAACAATTATGGGGTTGGACTCCGCCAGTCGGAACACGAGAACACTTAGAATCATTTAATTTCGGAGGGAGCGGAGCACCATTAATATTAAGTTCTAAACCTGATTGGGATAAAGAGCAAACTTTTATATTAAATTGTAGCACTGTAAATCCTCAAGAATATGTATGGAATGGGATTGTCGCTGACGGCGGAACTGACGGATTGGTTCATACCGAAAACGGCAGTAATATAATTAAATTTTCAACAGCACTCAATCAACTAATTAGACCTGGGGCATTAATAGAAGGTCCAACCGCTGGTTCAGGTCCAACTGGAATAGCACCTGGAACACGAATAACAAGTATTGATAATATTGATGGAATTGCTATTATGAATGCGAATTCAACAAACACTGGAGACCACCAAATGCGAATTAAAAATTCTGGAAATGGATTTGATAACGGACAATTTAGCATATTCGCACTAAACACTTTTCCAAATGTTAGCGACGAAAGAAATATGGCAGTGGTTCCTGGTATGCGTTGTAGATTTACAACAGAAGGGTCTAAGCACGGAGCAGTTAATCCAAATGGTCTAAAAACAGTAAATCAGAATTATAATTTACAAGTTAAAGAAGTATCAGCAGACGGACATAGTTGTACGATTGGTGATTTCTCAACGCCAACAGGCACAACCTCTAAGAATGTGATTGTTAAATCTCAAAATAATGTGGGTGTAGAATTTTCAACAGACCCAAAATATTACCTGACCCCAGTTGTTCTATCCAATAATATTTTTATTAAAAAAGGGACTTACGGCATAGAGCAACTCATAACTATTATAAATAATCAATTTAATGGATTATATAAAGATAAAACACAAATCCCAACAAATCCTATCACCGAAGCGTTGATAGCACAAGAATGGAATGGACTTTTAAATTCAACTGAAAACGGACTTACTAAAGTTATAACACCAATCCAATATACAGCACCACCTGATAATGTAGCAAAGAGTAGAATTTCACCACTTCTCGCTGATACATTGTCTGAGAATTACCCAGACCATACTTTTGTTAGTGCTTATGATTATGCTGGATTAAGAGATTCAAACCAATTAGAACCAAATACATATGATTTCACCACAAATATAATTGAAGACTCAGGACTTGGATATGTTGGATATATTCAAAATAATGAAATTGTTAGATATGAATATACTTCTAATTCAATAATAACACCAACTGACCCAAACGGAGAATATAATTTTGACGAAGACGGAACTGCTTTTACCGACGACTTTTCGCAAGGCACTAATGGGAAAAAAATTGCTGACTATCAAATTATTAGGGGATTTTCAGTAGGAGCACCAGAATTTAATATTCAATATGATACAGATTTATCAGCATTCAGTCTCAATAACTTACACTCAAGTTATAGGATTGCCTCGCACGACCAACAAGGAAATGCTAATTCTAATAGCGGAGAAGTTGCTGTAGGTATTAAATCAATAACCGACGTAGCAGATTATATACCTTGGTCTAATAATCAAAGTATATATGGTTCAACTGCTGTATCCAGTGGTGTGAATGACCGAGTGAATGACGTGTATGCTGGAAAAACTAATAGTGGAACGAATACAATAACTAACGTAGAAAGGTATGACGAATTAGCAAGTGAATTCTCAGGTAATTTATTCAAAGTATCAATCAACGCAACAATTACACAAACTTCTTCTGACGGAGCAAGTGATTTTCCAGCGAATTGTAAGGTATTGGATTTCGGTTCATACAAAAGAGGAACTATGGACCCAACAGACCAAAAACAATTATATTCATTCATAGTTGATAAAACATTTACTAAAGATAAAAGTATTAATTTTAAAATAACTGGAGAACAATGTGATACGACCTTACAAAAGAAAATGCGACAATCTTATGAAAAACCATTAAGTCGTAATGGAGGAGTTATAGTCCATAATTTTGCTTATGAAACTGCTATGAAATTTGGTGATAGACGAAGTGTTGTTGATAAAGCGAGTTATAATCCACACGCGTCATTCAGCGAATTTTTTAGTTCAGAAGTCCAAGCAAGGAAAATATGGAAAACAAAAACCTTATGGGGTAAGTTAGGATTTACATACGAACAATTAAATGACCCAGCATATTTTGAGAATATTATTCAATATACAAATCCAACTGATAGAAAATTAAGAGGTATAACAACAGATACACAAGTTGATTTAAGCACTATCCCAACAATCTCAACTCAGAATAATCCTTCTAATACAAGCATTGCTGAAGCATATGGTAGTGCTGTTATGAAAAATCCACAGAATTTTAATAACTTTGATACAAACCGACCGAGAACAGCATTTCAGCGACAATGGACCACAGATTTTTGTGGGGGTGATAGTGCCAATAATCATTTTCAATATTCAGGTAGTCCTTATAATATGGCGAGTTGTATTAATGTGCTATCAAAACCGACACCGATTTCCGCCCAAGAGTTGCCAACACTTAGTCGGTTTGGATATTATTTAATAACAAGTGATTTAGTCCCAACTTATAAAGATATTGTAGCGAAAGGCGACCCTCTCGGATTGCTCGGAGTTGTGCCGAAAACCTCATTATCTAATCAAGATTTTATCCCATTAGCAACAAGCGACTTAGTCCAAGTATTAAATCAAGATACAATTATTAATAATATTAGAGTTAAAATATTAAATCCTGACCTATCAAATCCTGACCTATCAAAGAATTCAGCAATCATATTAAGAATTGATACACCTATTCAACAACCTCCACAAAACACAGAAGAAGAAACTAAAACTCCAAAGAAAAAAAAAATATAATCTATTAATATAAATGTCGGATATTCAAGGTCAAATAGTTCTCGCAGAAAATTCAGCAGGAAATGGTCTCCAGCGATTAAAATTAAACTCAGGTGGATTACTTCGTGTAGTCGCCGAAGCAACTTCTGTAAGTGCTAATCAAATTGATTTAAATACAGACGGATTAGAAGGACTGCTCGCCACGATTGACGGAGTGTTAGATAATTCATTAGTTAAACAAACTGCTATTGCTTCTGATATTGTTAATGCTGAGGCACACTTGGGTAATATTGATACAGGAATAGACGTATTAGAGGCGTGTGTTGGTTCAAATAAAGTTAATGTTAATATTTCAAGTGGTAATATAACTGGGTTCGCAACGGCAAGTAATCAAGCAACTATAATAGGGCACGTAGATGGAGTTGAAACTTCGCTCACTGCTATAACTGGATATGTAGATGGATTAGAAACATTACAAACAGCAACAAATTCAGCACTCGGCACGATTGACGGCGTGTTAGATAATTCATTAGTTAAACAAACTGCTATGGCAACTGATTTAGCAGCATTAGAAGTATTACAAACAGCAACAAATTCAGCACTTACTACGATTGACGGAGTGTTAGATAATGCGGAAGCACACTTGGGTAATATTGATACAGGAATAGACGTATTAGAAGCGTGTGTTGGTTCAAATAAAGTCAATGTTAATATTTCAAGCGGAAATATCAGTGGATTTTCAACAGCAAGTAATCAATCAACTATTATCGGACACATAGACGGAGTTGAAACATTAATTGGAACAACAAACTCAGCACTCGGCACGATTGACGGAGTGTTAGATAATTCATTGGTTAAACAAACTGCTATGGCAACTGATTTAGCAGCATTAGAAGTATTACAAACAGCAACGAATTCAGCACTCGCAACAATTGACGGAGTGTTAGATAATGCGGAGGCACACTTAGGTAATATTGATACAGGTGTGGATGTATTAGAGGCGTGTGTTGGTTCAAATAAAGTTAATGTTAATATTTCAAGTGGTAATATTAGCGGATTTTCAACAGCAAGTAATCAATCAACTATTATCGGACACATAGACGGAGTTGAAACATTAATTGGAACAACAAATTCAACACTATCCACTATGGACGGAGTGTTAGATAATTCATTAGTTAAACAAACAGCAATAGCAACAGATATAGCAGCATTAGAAGTATTACACACCGCAACAAATCAGAAGTTAGACGATATTGAAACAGCAGTTCAACTCATAGACGACGCAATTAAAACCGAAGATTTAGCACATAGTTCAGGGGATAAAGGTATTCCGTGTCTAATGGTTCGGCAAGATTCTCATTCAGATTTAGCAGCAGACGGAGACTATATGATTCCAACTATTAATGCTAATGGTGAAATTAGGGTTACGAGCACCGCAGCGAGTGGGGGTTCAACTGAAGCAAAACAAGACGATGTAATAGGACACTTGGACGGAGTTGAAGGTAAATTAGACCATTTAAGCGATAATTTAGATACATTAGAAACAACACTTACCGCAATAGAAACCGATATAGCGGCAAATGAAGTATTACATAGTGCTGCGAATGCTCTTCTTACAACGATAGACGCTGATACTGGGGCAATTAAAACTGATATAGCGGCGAATGAAGTTCTTTTGACTGGAATAGACCAAAAATTAGGAGATATAGAAACAGCAGTTCAAGCAGTTCAAGGGGCAATGACTGTATCAACAATTTTAAGTGGTTCAGTAAGTGCTGGTTCAACTGGGACATCTACAACATTTACTAAACCAAGAGAAGTTGATAAATTCGCTTTTGCTGTTGTTGCTGCGACAAATGGTTCTTATAATGCTTTTGTTGAAGCGTCAGTAGATAATACCACATTTTTTTCTATGAATGGAGGTCAAAGTTTTAATACTGGTGGTAATGCTGAAAATTTCCAAGACATAGGCACAAGTCAAGTTTCGTCAGCATTCAAATTTTACCGAGTTGTTATTGCGAATAATCATTCAAGTAATCAAAATTTCGTGGTTAAAGTTTGTAGTTAATTCATTTTTATTTTCTCTCATTTTATTATAAAATGCCCCATATGATAACCCACACTGAAGCGAACCGAATGAAAACTAAAGCAACTAAAAAAGGAATGAAGACCCATAAAATGCCAAACGGAGATATACATACAGGAGCGAAACATACTAAAAATTCTAAGTTAGTTAAAAAAGCACCGAAGAAAAAAGGAGCGAAAAAAATGCCAATGAAAAAGAAAAAACCGATGGGAATGCGAAAAACTAATGTTATGTATTAATATAATGAATATTAAAGAATTTTTATTTACCAAGAAAGTTTCTGAATTGAAAATGATATGTAAAGAGAGCGGAATTATTGGAGTTTCTAAATTAAACAAGGCAGGGTTAGTTGAAATAATGTCGGAATGTGAATTAGCAAATCTTACCGACTGGTATGGATTGAAACCTGAATTAGAAGTTGTTGAAGAGCAAGAGGAGCAGACCGAAGAATGTATTTGTGATAGTTTGGGGTGTGATAAATGCGAAGAAGAAGAAGAAGAAATTATATTACACCTTCCAATAAAAGTTGCTAATCATAGTGAAAAGTGGAAGGAAATGTTCGCCAAAGGAAAAAAAATATTAAGTAATAATAATGCCGACTCCAACAAATAAAGCGTTATACGCCAAAGCAAGGGCAAAATATAGTTCAATGAAGCATTCAGCATATAAATCCAGTTTGGTAGTTAAGGCATATAAAAAAATGGGCGGAGGTTATAGTGGAGCAAAACCAAAGAAAACTGGACTTACTCGGTGGCATAAAGAAGATTGGAAAACACAAGACGGCAAGAAAACTTACGGAGGGAAAAAAAATAAAATATTCAGACCGACAAAAAGAATAACTAAAGACACACCGACAACTATGGGCGAACTTAGTTCAGCACGGAAGAAAAAAGCAATAGCGGAGAAAAAAGCGAAAGGACGAGTAAAAAAATATTAATATATTATATAAAATGGTTAAAGCGAAATTGAGAAGTGGTAAAGATAAAGGTGGTTGTTTAATAGGCAAAAAAGAGAAATCAACTCCTGGTGGGTGTAAAGTTGGAAGAAAAGGAGTTAATGCTAAGGCAAAAGCACCAGCGAAACCGAAAGCACCAGCGAAACCGAAAGCGAAAGCACCAGCGAAACCAAAAGCACCAGCGAAACCGAAATCACCAGGTCAAATAGAAGCAGCGAGAATTAAAGCAAAGAATAAAAGACCAAAGAAAAAGGAAGGAGCGAGAGTTGTTAATAAAAAACCAAGTTCTGGAATTGCTAAAATACCACCGAAAGAGGCAAAAGGTGTAATGAAATCTAAAGCAGAGAAAAAGGCAAGAATTCAACAGAAAGTTAGAGACTTAGGTAAGGCACAGATTGCTAAAAAGAAACAAAAGAAAAAGGATTACACCTCCGCGGCAGAGAAAAAGGCAAGAATCCAAGCAAAGGTGGCGAAACTGGGAAAAGACAAAGTTAAAGAAAAACGAGCAAAAGGAAGAGCAACTGAAAAACTGGCGAAAAAATTAAAAATTCACCCACGATACAGAGACGCAGCGTTGGCGAGAAAACAAGCGAAAGCAAAAGCACCAGCAAAAGCAGTATCAAGAGAAAGTAGTGCTGAAGAAATAGATGTAGAGGAGGTATTCCATAATGGTAAAAGATATTTCAAAGACGATAGTGGAAAATATTATGACCCATCCACAGAAGAACAAGTCCCCGACCCAACAAAAACAAAAGCAAAAGCAAAAGCAAAAGCAAAAGCACCAGCAAAAGCAAAAGGAAAAGCAAAGGCAGAACCAAGTAAGGTTTTATCCAGTGTTAAATTAGGTGGTGAGGGAATGGACTTACCTGATTTGTATAAACACGGAATCGGTAATGCTTCTAAAGCAGAACTCGGTAATATGTTAGACAAAATGGGTAAAGATATAAATGCCGAAATTAAAAAAATGAAAACCGCAGACAGAGCATATTTTAAAGTGGTAAAAGTTAGAGGTGGAACAGAGTATCATACTGACGCCGCTAATATAATGAACCAAGAACAACAAGAAGTCCAAAAAGCATTAGAGAGATATGTTAAAACACACGGAATACGAGACCCTGGTGTCCAAGAAATGATAGGTAAATTCAATAGACAAGCAAGGTCTGCCGTCAATAGAATGCGTAAAGCGAAAGGGGACGCATTAGAAAGACTTGGATTTATTTAATAATATTTAAATTTTTTATTAGGAATTCGCCAATCATAACCATATTGTCTTTCTAATACTTCTTCGGCATTATTTGGGATATTTACAGGAAACCCTAAGTCATTATTTATTTTAAGGTCTAAATCTTCTTTGGTAAAATACGTCCCCATTATTCTAATATTTTCAGGCAGTAGCCATTTATCTCCATTTTTATACAATGTGAAAATATCAATATGATTTTCCGTGAATTTATGAACTATTTTTTCAGTCGGATAGCGAGGTGAAGCGTATTCAAATAATCGGCGTTGGTCCCAATGTGGAAACATAGGTTTCAGAGACGCTAGGTAAGTGTTCCAAATATGAGGGCAAGGAATGTATTTATTATTAGGATAATATATTTTCTTACATAAATAATAGTCCTGCTCTTCTAAGACTGAAGAACTCAAATCTATTTCAGTATCCTCAAATACATATAAATCAATATCATTATCAGAATCAATCAACTTACCCTCTCTAATTAATCCAAGCAATGCTCCGTCTCCAACAAACCATTTTCCTTTTATACAAGGGATTAAATTTTCAAGCACTTTCAGCAAATCCATACAAATATAATATATTTTATTTTATATGAATAAAGTTATTAAAATGATAATTAGAATTCTAAAGGCAATACTCCCAAAATCTAAAAAAAAAACATATGAAGATATTAAATAATGGAAAAAGTTATTAAGAATGGAGTAGAATATGTGAAATATGAAGGAAGATATTATGAAGCAGAACCTCCACACGAATATGTAGATGACCCTAAAATAAATCCGCCGATTTTATTAACTGCGAACGAACAAGCAGTCCAAGATTTCTTGGATGCGGATACAGACGAAGAAACAGACGAAGAAACAGACGAAGAAACAGACGACGAAGATATTGGAGCAAGATTTGGAGACGAAGACGATAGATATAGCATATTTTTAAGAGCAAAAAGTTGGAAACCTTATCCACCAGCAAGAGCAAAGAAAGGTGAAAAAGGTAGAGCAGAATATAAAAAAGAAGGTAGAGTAGGATTTTTTGACGATTTCCCTGAAGTCCCATATTGGCAAGGACAATTAGGATTAGAATTATATATGGATAAAGTGGATTTTATGGAAGGTAAGAAGAAGAAAAGAAAAAAAGTCGCAAAAGATAGATTGACTGATAGAACATATATGTATAACCCTGATACAAAAATGTATGAAGAACAAACCCAAGCAGACGGATACCCTGACGCAGCAGAAACAGCAATTAAAGTATTTAATAATAAAGTATGTTTGGCGGAACAACAAGGATTACAAAAATTACGTGCTTATTACGATTTGCCAGAAGGATTAAAAGAATTAAATTATTATTTAGAAGAACAATATGACGATTTATTTGATTGTAATTGTAATCATTTAGGAAAATTCAGTGGTGAAACTTTGACGATTGTAGGACAAGCAAATAGGTATGATTGGGTTAAATCTGAAGTTGAATTGGGTATGTTTTTAGCAAGAGAGCAAGTTAATACTATTTTATTTGAATTAAATAATTATCAAAATGACCCAAGCAAGTATGGATTTGACGAAGACCTTTTAGATTATGAAAAACAATATGCTGAAGGAATCCAAGGTAAGGGAGACCACATATTTGGTAATGAAACTTCTAAATTAGTAGCATTTCAGGCAAGTCCAACCGCTCCGTTTGACTCTGAGACGGCAACCACAGAGGAAACTGGTGAATATTTCGGACAACAAGGATATGGTAGTGTTAAGTTAGTTGATATTAGAACAGAAGAAGAGAAATTAATGAAATATGACGTATTAATGGGAGACGACGAAGACGAACCACCAAGACAATTATTCAGAGAAACTAATAAAATAAATAAAGACATTGGCGGATTAAAAGTATTGACTAAAGCAAACAAAGGAATATCAGTTGGTGTTAAAAAGAAGTTTTATCCAATTAAAGAAGTTAAGGCAAAAAAACCAAGAACTCAAGCACAATTAGCAGCATTAGCAGCAGCGAGAGCGAGATTGGCAAAAAAGAAAGAAGAATTTAAGAAAAAAGAATCTGAGAAATAGTTTGGAAAATCGGTCAATATTAGGACATTTTTTTTTAAGTCATTATACTTATATTCTGTTTTTTAAATTTTAAACAAAACTGATTTAAAATTTTCCTTATAATATATATTATAAACAAATATGCCGACTAGTCCTGAACACTATAACAACAACGATATTAGAATCGGAGCACTCAGTTATTTAAATTTAGATTTGCGAGTTAATTGTAATTATGTATTAGATTCTGTTAAGGGGTGGGCGAACCATTTAAAAGAGGCGACTGTATCAGACGAGACATTGGAGTGGAATTTGTTATATATTGAGACTCTAAATAACGAGCAATCAGAAATGTTTTGGTGTGATTTTAATTATCATTTAAATGCTATAGATTGGGACACACAAGTTAATATTATTAATGGAGAACTAAGCATAGGACAATGTGGAGATTTGGGAGACGAAACTGACCTATTTGTTAGAATGATAATGTGGGCATTTGAGGACGATAATGATATTGGAGGTCATTGGGGATTTGATAGTCAGGAAGATAGACAAGAATTTATTGCTAAATTTAAGTCTGCGACCAAAAAATAATTATAGTTGTTAATATTATATGAAGATTTATAATTGCCATAGACATTATAATGACGAACAATTAAAAGAATTAGAAGCAGAATTTG
>Ga0209634_1000689_pt1 | contig 25826 bp, 54 predicted proteins | sample LinPmetageLP40_FD_184043 | JGI IMG/M metagenome (GOLD analysis project Ga0209634, IMG submission 184043) | Marine viral communities from the Pacific Ocean - LP-40 (SPAdes) (version 2) | ecosystem: Environmental > Aquatic > Marine > Oceanic | place: Pacific Ocean | collected 2010-08-26 | reverse complement strand
TATGGTTATGAAAAAAAATACACACTAATGGAGCTAAAACTATGAACGATTATTTTCCAGAGCTAGATGGAAACCAATCTATTGACAATGGTAAGATGGGTAGAATACTTGCAAAAGGTGGTAGTCCACAGCAACAAACTACTACGTCTGAAATTGACCCTATGCTAAAGCCTTATATTAGAAAAGGTTTAAATGAAGCATCTAGGCTTTATGATGAAGGTGCTCCAGCATACTATCCTGACGAGACTTATGTTCCAGCAGGAGCAACAACCACTACTGCATTAGATGCAGCTAGAGCTAGGGCAACAGCAGGTAATCCATTACTACCAGCAGCTCAAGCACAACAGATGTCTACTATTCGTGGAGATAGGCTATCAGCAGGCAATCCATACTTTGATGCAATGATGAGGTCAGCAGCAAAACCTGCTGTATCAGAATTTAATACTGCTATTAGAGACATAGGTAGCAGAACAGCTCAATCAGGAAGATATGGTTCTGGAGCAATGGCAGAAATGGAATCTAAAGCATCTGAAAACCTAGCAAATGCCCTTACTAGCAGAGGTGCAGAATTAGCTTACACAAACTTTGCCAATGAAAGAGGAAGACAAGATGCAGCTATAGCAAGTGCTCCTAATTTAGCTATGGCAGATTACTCTGATATAAACCAATTAGCTAGAGTAGGTCAAACAGAAGAAGGGTATGCAAAAGATGCACTAAATGCAGATATTGCAAGATATGAATATGGAGCTAACGCACCACAACAACAGTTAGGTAACTTTTTAGCAGCATCCTATGGAGCTCCTGCCCCACTTACTACTACTTCAACTTCTAGTGGAGGAGGTAAATAATGGCAATGGACCCAGTTACAGTTGGAACTCTTGTAGGTGCAGGTAAAGGACTTGTACAAGGTAAAGATTTAAAAGGTATAGCACAAGATGCAGCTATGGGTGCAGCAGGTGGTTATCTTGGTGGCAAGTTACCTTTTGGCGATATGTTTAAAGGTGTAAACCCTGCTGATGCAACCTCTACTGCAACTGCAAACTCCTTACAAGGTGGCACTTCTTTATTAGGCAGTAATACTGGAAATACCATACCTCTTAATAATGTTGGTATGGGTGGTCAAACAGCTAATTTAACTGGATTTACTGCTCCAGCAGAACAAACATTATTAGCTTCAAATAGCTATCAACCTTTAGGTGGAGGCATAGCTCCTGATATGTCGTTTAAACAACAATATATAAATATGACTCCTGATATTGGAGTAAACCGATTAGGTTCAACTACTACTCCAGATTATGTAAGTTCATTAATGACTAATGACCCTACTAAACAAATGCAAACAGCTAATTTTGATACTTCTGCAAGAAATATAGATGGCACTTTTGATAAAATAAATCAAGCTCCAAAATTTGATAATATAACTAAATCTACTCCAGAAGAAATAGCAGCAGCACAAGGTGGTTTTGAAAAACCATTATATGAAAGAGCATTTGATAGCGTTGTAGGATTTGCAGAAGAAAACCCAGTAGCAATGGCTGGATTAGGTTTAACAGCACTATCTGCTGGTAATACTCAACAACCTCCTATATCCCCCAGAGCAGGACAAGCAATAAAAGGTACATATACCCCAACACAACCATACAAAATAAGAAGGGCAACATAATTATGGCATCATTATTAGATAAAGAAAATTTAGATAAACTTCTTGGTATTACTCCTAGTGTAGTTCCAGATTCTTTGTTAGGAACTAATTTTGACCAACAAGCTAATGTTGCTACTGCTTTAGGGCTTGCTGCTCCTTTAATTCAACAGGGCGTAACTCCAAAATCTCTTTTAGAAGCGTATGTAGGAGCAAGTGCAGGTAGACAAGGTATTGTAGATAAAAAAACTAAAAACTATATAACAAGACAAGATATTTTAAATACTAATTTAAAAACACAAAAATTACAAGGTGATATTGCACAACAACCTTACGACTTGCAAAGTAAAAGAGTAAAATCTGTTTTGGATGTATCTAAATTAGATGGTATTCAAAGATATGTAAAAACATTGCCACCTATGAAAGCAGCAGAGTTAGCTATAAACCCTGACAAATATTTTGCAAATAATAAAATAACTGAAGAAGAAAGAATGTTGTATCAATCATTAGGTATTAAAGATAGATTTAATATTCCTCAAGATAAAGCAGGTATGGTAACTTACTTTAATCAATTACCAGACCAAAAAGATGTTGATACTCATAATGCAGAAGAAAATAGAAAGGCACAAAATGACCCATTATACAAACCTAACTATTTAAATAATGGTAAATTAGACTTTATTAAAAGATTACAAAAAACTAACAATGCTGATATGTCTAACAATATCAATACATCTGTTAATTCACAACTAGAACAACAAGTTGTTCCTGAAGGTATGGTAAAAACAGCAAATAAAAAAATTATGTCAGTAGAAGATTTTAATAAATTGCCATTAAGAGTTCAAGAATACCTTGACCCTGATTTAGGTGTAGAAGGATTTAGAAAAAGAAAAGAAAAAGTTTTAGATGCAAGAGTAAAAGACAAAGGATTAGCTCGTTACGGACTAACAACAACAAGAGATGTATCTAAAAATATTGAAAAAATATTAGATGACCCAGAAGCATTAAATGCTTTATTTACAACTACAGGAAGATTTGCTGTTAAATTTAATGAAAGTACTGGAAATTGGTTTGCAGAATCTGGTGGAAAAGCTGCTGATGTTGCTAATTTTTTAAATTCACTAAAAAGTAAACAATTTACAGAACAAATACAAAGAATGAGAGCTAATAACCCAACTGGTGGTGCTGTAGGTAATGTGTCTGATAGAGAAGTAGCTATGTTCCAAAATATGCAAGAATATTTAGCTATTGGTGGTAGTAGAGATAAACTCTATGAAGCATTGGTTGATTTATATGGTAAGTCAAAAATTCTTACAAATGAATATAAAACAGTTTTTATAGAAGATTATGGAGAGGACCAATGGTCAAATTCATTAAACAATGCTATGCACACATACAAACAATACCCATCTTCGGCTTCAGATGCAATAAGAAATCAAAAAGTAAATACATTACAAGAAGAGATTAATAAACAACCAAATACCCCTGTATTTAGTAGTCCTGAATCTAAAACAATTTTTAATGAATTATTAGGTATAGATTAAATGAGTGATACACATTTACAAAATTTAGAAAAAGCTATGAATATAGCATATGAAGCAGGTGAGATTGACAAAGCAAAAATAATGGCTCAAGAAATACAGTCTTATTCAAACTCATTACCAGAAAAAGGTATTACAGCAGATTCTAGTGCTGGTGAAGTAGCCCTTACTGCATTGGGCAATGTTATTCCTGATGCAAAAAATCTTGTAAAAGGTGCAGCATCAATGTTTACTCCATCAGGTGCTGTTCAAGCTATGGAAGGTATGATAGATTTAGGTTCATCAGGTATATCTAAATTAGTAGACGAACTTGGTTTAGCTAAATATGCTAATCCTCAACAAATGGAAAAGTATCGTAAATATAGAAGTGTTATTGCAGACGAATTTAATGAACTTGCTACAGAAGGTGGTATTAAAAAAAGACTAGCTGAAAAACCTGTTACTAGCTTGTTAGATTTAAGTGTTTTAGGTCGTGGTATAACTCTTCCATTAAAAGCACAACAGTATTCTTCTGGACTTCAAAAAGCAGGAGAAATAGGAAGTAAAATAAGTGGTGCTATAGACCCAACTCAAATAATTACTAAACCAGCAGGTATGGCTTTTGACAAAATTAAAAATGCAGCAGACATAAAAAAAGCTCAAATGGCTGATGTGGATGCTAAATTAGCTCAATTTACTGAAGAAGGGTTTGTTGTTCCTCCTAGTTCTACTAAACAAGCAGGAAATATTAGAAAAAGTGCAGAATCATTATTTGGTGACACAAAAAACAAAGCTATAGAAATAAATCAAAAAATATTCGATAATAAAGCTAGAAAATTTGTAAGTGAGGATATACCAGAAACAACTCCATTAACAAAATTAGTAGACTTCGTTGCAGACAAATATAAAGGCACATACGATACTATAAAATCTTATAAGCCTGTTGTTTTGAAAAAAAGTAAAACTACAAAAGGTAAACCAAAAGAAATAGATACAGGGTTTCTTGATGCAAGTGGTAAACCAATTATGAAAACAGTAACCCCACTACCATCTAAAACAAAAACTGTTTATTCCAGAAGTGGAAAAGAAATACTAAAAGATATAAAAAAAATAAAGTTAGAATATGCTAATGCTTGGAGAGCTGCTAGAAAAAAAGCTGAAAGAGATGGACAGCCTATTGATTACAAAAAAATAGAAAAAGAAAAAGCACGATTAGACAAAGCAGAAACAGAACTTGAAGTTGTAGCTAAAAAATATGGTGACACAAAAATAATTGATAGTTTAAAAGAAGCTAAACAAAGTTACGCTAGAGCATTTAATGTAGAAAGTTCTGTTAAAAAAGGCAATTTAGATGCTACTGATTTTTACAAAAAAAACACAAGAAACAAAGCCCCAGTAGATGGTGAAGGTAAAAAAATTATGGACTTTGTTGAAGAATATGGAGATGTTGTAAAACCTGCAAGTAAAGTAGCCCCACTATCTAAAGCAGGCATACAGCAAGGAATTCTTCAAGCCACAAAATATGGTGGTGTTGGTTATGCTACAAATGGCTATGGTATTCCTTTATTATTAGGAGCAGAAAAAGTTATTCCTAACTTATTATTAAGTAAAAATTCACAAAGAGCATTAAGCTCTGGAAATTATATGCCTACAGGTAGTGGTTTACTTCAAAGTGCTTCTAGTAGAGGTGGAGTTGGAGCTGCAACATTTATTCCTAGTTTATTAGAAACTACTAAAGCTGAATTAGCTCCATATTTGTACAGCGAAGACCCATCAATTCCTACTATTACTATTCGTGGTGGTGGAGCAAGATAATGAACGACATAAACCCAGTAGAGTTTGGCAAAATGAAAGAACAAATAGAGCATTTGCAAAAAGGACAAGACGAACTTAGAAAAGATATGAAAGAAATTTTAGCTTTAGCTGAAAGGTCTAAGGGGGGTTTTTGGATTGCTATTTCATGTGCTGCTTTTTTTGGAAGTTTAATATCTATAGTTATTAAAAATTGGATGCAATAATGAAATCGTTAAAAAAGTTATTTGGTAAACCTGTAGTAATAACACTTGCTGTACTTGCAGCACTACCAATTACTCCTTTAGTATTATGTTTATTATATGGATGGACTAACTAATGTTTCAAGCACTTATAGCACCAGTAACAGCATTACTAGACAAGTTTATACCTGATGCAGACACCAAGAATAAACTAGCACATGACATAGCTACACTTACAGAAAAACAAGCACATGAAATAGCTATTGCACAAATAGCAGTAAACAAAGAAGATGCTAAAGGTGCATGGTTTCAAGCAGGTTGGCGACCAGCAGTAGGTTGGGTATGTGTATCTGGGTTTGCTATAAACTTTCTTATATCTCCATTACTACATCCACTAGGCATTATAATCCCACAAGCTGACACCTCTACTATGCTACCTGTGCTAATGGGTATGTTAGGTTTAGGAGGATTGCGTAGCTATGAGAAGAAAAACGGCTTAACAAAATGACAAGGCTAACGCCACATTTTACATTAGAAGAGTTTACTTTTAGCCAAACAGCTAGTAGAAAAGGTATAGACAATACACCAGATAAAGATGCTCTTCAAAACTTACAATTTTTAGCAGAGAGGATGGAAGATGTTAGAAAGTTATTGGGTACAGCAATACACATATCTTCTGGTTATCGCTGTCTTGAGCTTAACACTATACTTGGCAGCAAACCAAGTTCTCAACACACTCAGGGTTTGGCTTGTGATTTTACATCAAGTCGTTATGGCAATCCTAGCAACATTGTGTTTGCTATTGTTAGCTCCAATATTCATTATGACCAGCTTATCCTTGAATTTCATAACCCTTATAATCCAGATAGTGGGTGGGTGCATATATCTTTTTCACAGGATAACCCAAGAAAAGAAGCATTAATTATTAATAAAAATGGGACAACAATTTATACTAAATAATGAAAGGGTTTAAACATACAATTTCAACACATAAAGGAAGTCTCTATGGACGTACAAGAAATAGCAGATTATATAATAGGTAAAACTATTGATTCTGTTGACGTTGTTTATGGAGAAAATACGTTAATTATTTATTTAAATGATGGTTCTAGTGTAGAAATGATAGTAGACAGTATATATGCTAATGTACCACAATTAGATGATTAATGCGTTTAAACAGAAAAAAACGACCTCCACAATCGCTCTGTAAGCGATTTAAATACATTAGGTAAGGGGTAAGCCTACCTGTTTTTATTGGCGTAATCATAAAATCTCTGCATAAATTGTATTAAAAACTTTTCCCCTGTTCCATGAGTTTTAAATTGTTTATTTTTTAATACGCTAACATTACCTATTTCTCTTTCTCCATTTTGAGAGTATCCTTCTATTAATATGACTGTAAAGTTTTTTTGTTTTGATAAAGATTCTAATAATATTTTTTGACCTAAATTCATATTTTCATTAGGTCTTTTCCATTCCATTACTAAAAATTTATCTTTTCTTTGAAACAAACCATCTATATTACATGGTTGTGCTTTTGGATTGCTAGCTATTATTCCTGCTAAAAACTCAAAGTCTATGTGTGGTGCATAAACATTTCTCATTTTGTTAGGCATATATTCTTCTACCTGCAATAGTTAATAAGTTATCCATAGCTAACTCTAACTTTAACTCATAATAAATAGGCTTTTTACTTCCTAACCATCTAGCATATATTGCTTCTCTTTGTTCTTTAGGTAAACTATTTATAATTGCATTTATAGTTTTAGTATTTCTATTGTCTGCTTCTTCTACCATATCATTAAATGCTTCTGATGATTCTCCTCCACTAACAATACCTAATGATTTGCTAGGGTATCCAAGTTTATGTCCATCATGTTTCATCCATTTAGACCAATCTTCTAAAAGAACCATCAGCCTATTAATTCTCATTTACTTAAATTGCCTAATTTATTTGTCCAGTTAGTTTTTCTTCTAATTTGTTTTGGAGTCATTGGTAAGGGTAATTTAAAATTACCTTTTTTTTCTAATCTTTTTAAAACACTTATACCAACTCCTGCATATTTTGCAATTCTAGTTCTACTAGCATCTGGAGTTTTTGTTATAAAATCTATTGTTCTTTGTTCTATAGCAATTTCTTCTTCTTGTGTATAATTACTTTTTTGTTTATCCATATAAATGTCCTTAACTAATATCTACTATTCTACTTACCCATTTATTGTTTTTTTTATGCCAACCTTCTACAATTAATATCCAGTTAGCATCTCTTAAATGTTTAATAGCATCACTATCCTCCATCTTCTTTACTCTAGCACTAATGTTACTATAACTTGTTACTTGTATACCAACTGTATTACCTTTACTGTCTATTGCTAATAAATCAATTATGCCAAAAAGGTCTTGGCGTATCTTGGCAAATGCGTTCCATCTTTCTACAATAGAAACTAATGGGTAATCCCCACTATCCCTTAATCTTTTTAATGTTCTTTGTGTTGGACTTATTGCCATGTTTTATCCCTTCAAATTGTTTATCATTAGGCTTCTGCCCAAAAATTCTTTCAAAATTATCTAAGAATTTCTTTTCATTTGTTGGTCTTCTTCCGCTGCCTTTTCCCATGCTGCCTCCCATGATTGCCACGCAGATTCGGTATGCGTGCTTAAATATGTATTCTTTATTGGAATGTCTGTTAAAGTTAATTTATCTTCAACAAACACTTTGCATCCAACATCTTTTTTTAAATTATAATTATGTCCGTTTGCCCATTCAATAAATGCTTTTTTCTTACTCATATACAGTCCCTCCTTAATTTGCAGCTATCATGAACATCTCTATACCTAATAGTATTAGTTGCCATGTCTATATTTTTTATAACTGTACCTTTTGGTAAATGTATATAATCTTTCATTAAACATTTGGTTGCTTTAACATCTGGGTGATAAAGTGAAACATATACATGAGCAACTTTACAATTAAGAAAATTACCTAAATATTTAAAATCATCTTTTATAGGGTTAGTGCTTATTATCATTACAAAAGCATATTCAATCATAGTTGTTACTCCTGTTTAAACCTTGTAAATTTTATTATTAACTACTCCTTTTGCTATAACCCTTGTAGTATGTTCATTTAATATTTGATACTTTGTATCGTTGCTATCAGGTGTAAATGTAATGCTATGTTTATATCCATCTACATGAAAGTAATCAATCTTTATTTCTGGTTTTTTTTCTTTCTTTTTTGTCATGTTTACATACTCCTTTCATATTATATGTACCAATGTCAGAAATTAAACTACACCACCATAATTTTCCATCATGATAACAAGCGTAATTATTACAAACATTACATAAATGTGCTTTTCTTAAATCAACCTTCGTCATGCAATGAATCGTCTATCCATTCATCTTCTTTAACTTTAGCTTCTAATACTGCTATTTCTGTTTGATGTACTTTAATCATCTGCTCAAGATACCATATAGCTTTTTTACAGTCATCTATTTTGTCGGTAAGTTTGTCAGACTTTAACCCCTCACGACTAATATATTTTAATGCGTTACCTTTTATATAACCATAAAACTCTTCTTTACTCATTTTAGCTTTCATATATTCTATGGTTTCAATACCTCCAGATTTGTAATGGTCTGGATTTATTTTATCTTCCATAAGTTTCTCCATTAATACATTGTTGATGAATTACTTTTATATATACATTAGAATCTGGTGTTGCAGATTTAAATACATTACCTTTTTTGCTACATATATAATTGTAATCATTTTTACTATTGGCTTTATATATATTCCATATTTGAAAACAAACCAATATAGTTATTATATATACTACAAATCCTTTTGAAATAATATTTTGTAACCATTTAATCATTAAGTTTACTCCTTTAATACATTAGACTCTCAAGTTCTCAACACAATATTTAGACCAATTCTAAAACTATTGCACTTGAGAGCCAATGTAACCCTACTTAATTAAAAAGGTATATCTTCTGCTTCCACTACAGATGAAGCACCTTGACTTTCTCCAGTATAAAACACTCTTGTATTACCTAATATAACGCCCTTTATACCAGACTCACGCTCTTCTTTAGTAGTAGATTGGGTAATCATACCATTGTTGTCGTACTGGTCTTTCTCATCTAAATTAACAAAAGTAGTAATGTTCAGGTATGTACCTTTATCACCCTTAATTAATTTAGTCTTATCAATTTTACTTACATCTATACTTGCTGAAATTCCTACTGTTGCCATTAATTATTCTCCATAATAAATTTAACTGAATCTTCAACTTCTATAACAAAGTCTTGGACATCTTTTTCTAACCTTGCAATAAGGTCATTATCTCTATCTACTCTTTTGATAAAGATTTTATACTCATCTGGAAAGTCTGGGTGATAACAAACAAAATCACACCAATCTCTACCTGTACAAGCTAACTGCCATTGCATTTGATGAATATATCTTTTAGGGATATTGCCATTTTGCAACATCTCTGTATGTGTTATAGCCTGTGGGCATTTAATTTCTATTAACCCGTTTAAACGTACTAATCCATCAGGACTAGCACCAGACCTTGAAACTGTTGGGTGGTCAACAAAACCTTCTTCTTTAACATCTACATCTTTTAGGTAACCTTTTTTATCCATATAATAATTTCTAGCTTCATCTTCATACTCTATCCCATGTTTCATAAACTCGTTCATAAATATCTTTACAGGCTTACCTGTCAGTATTTCTGTAATCAAATGTGTTCTATACTTTCTTTTGTATTGGCTCTCACCATTCTTAACCTTTACAACCACATCATCTATCTTACTTGCAGTTACCTTGCCTAATCTTGCTTGAAACCACTCGTCTGTACGTTGTTCCATTATGCTTTCTCCTTATTTACTTTTTTAATAAAAGGGGTACATAAATCTCTTTCAGTCTTGTTTAACGTATTAAAATAGCTTCTGGCACCATCTATACCCTCTTCCTTAAATATGTTCTCTATACGCTCTAGCACATCTCCTTCAGGCAAATCTTCGCCTTGATAGATATACAAACCTAATCCATGTAATGCTATAGCTTTTGCTAAACATCTTTGCATAGCTGTATTCAAGTGCATTGAATTTGGGTTTTTAATAGCTTGGTTTTTAAAGTCTAGTACAGGTAATTGTGCAGTCATCTCTTTCCCAAATGCTTTTACAGTACAAAACACCATTATACTTCCATCAGGCAATGTCATAGGTTCTGCATAAGTCCATGTTGCTGATTCATCATGTTGCAATAAAGTATCAACAGCCCAAGCCCAAGAAAGATACGTAAATTTACCTTTCTTTTCTGTATGGTCTGATACATCTACTTTTCTTATATCTTTATATTTACTCATAATGATTCCTTATATGCTTTATTAAACTTCTTAATCTCTGCAAAAATGTCAAACTCACCTCTTGCAGCTTGTTGTAAGTCTTGAATACGCTTACGCTCTTCTGCTTGTTCTATCTCGGAATATAGTTCGTGGAGTTGTTCTTGTTGTTCTATGTCTTGAATGTTAGATTCAAGTGCATATTGATTTGATTTACTCATGGTATCTTCCTTCTTTTTAAAGGTTAATAAAAATGTTACTAGGTATTAGTTTACTACTGTAAATTTATTTTGTCAATACTTTATTTGCTTTGTCAAAACCGCTAGATTTAAATACTCTACCATCTTTGCTAGTCGCTTTGTATTCAAAGTTTCCAAAAGTGCGTTTAAACTCTTTTAATACTTCGTTTATAGTCATAATGGTCTTTCCTTGTAAGTTAATGTTTTAATGTCAAACCAAAAACCAAATGTACCTTCATAAGTATAATTGCGTTGCTTTTGCACCATCATTAAAGCAGTACATTCATTCTTTCTATCTTCTGGCAAATCACCAGTATTTGCTAATTTCTCATGTTCCTTGTTACGCCATAAACATAAAATGTTATCTACCAAGTTTCTAATGTGGCTACTGCCTAAAATGTGTGTAGCATCTGGTAATGTGCTTTCATCTGTCTTTTTAGTATGACAAACCAAAAAAACGTGTATACCTAAATCTCTTGCTATCACACTTAATCTATTTACAAACTTTTTTTGTGCTCCATAGTCTTCTTCTGATATGCTATCTATCTTCATCAAACTATCAATAACAAACACATCACAACCTAATACTTGCTTACCATAGTGCAGACTTGCAAACAGGTCTTTATCAGTAGTAGTACCTTGTTGGTCATAAATATATAATTTTTCTTTGTACTTGTCGCAGAAATCTTTTATGCCATCATCTGTTGGGTCGTTTAAACCTACTTGCGATAACATTCTTGCAATCTGTATAACAGGTCGCATTTCCATACTTGCTACTAATACTTTGGTATAGTTCATAACATGTAACAAAATCTGCGATAAAATCATACTTTTACCACTACCACTACTGCCTGTAATACAAGTAGTTTCACCTTTACGAATCATAAAATCAGGGCTAGTTTTTGCCCAACCTAATGGATAGCCACTATTTTTTTCTTGTCGGTAATACTTAATTACATCATCATACATGTCATCAGTAGATTTAATTTTAAAATCTTCTTTATCCTCGTAATACCCTTCTGATATTAACTCTTGTTTAGTTATTGTTAATTGCTCTACAACCTCCCCTACATTCATACAACCCCCTTCGGTATTAAACTTTGTACCTTACCTGTATCATTCCAACGTTCTTGATTTAAAATAGTTTCAGGTGCTGGATTAAAACCCTCTTTCCAATCTTTTGTTTTGACCATCATGTGAGTCCATTTCATAATGTCATTAGATACTAAGTCTAATTTTTTTGCTTTCCATTTTTCTATACAACCTTTCTTATTAACTTTTCTAGTAATGGGTAATGCTAACCACCATTTATCAAAGTTATTTGCTGTATGTTTGGCTTTAATAACAGTAGGGTTAACAGTTATAACTATTTTTTTATCCTCTATACTCTTATCTTCTATACTCTTCTCTAGTATAGAGCTTGTATATACCTCGTCTAGACCATTATCAGAATAGTCTATCCAATTCTTTAGTTTGTCTAGTATTTTTACCATTATTTTTGTTTCTTTACGCAACCTAAAAGCCATTTCTTTTGGGTCTGGTAATATACCTCGAGTTTCACTAGCTAAACACCAAATTTCAAGCAATGTAGCTTTTTCCTCATGTGAAAGTTCGTGCCATTCCATGCTGTTTAACAAATCAGCACCATAAAGTTTAAACCACATCATTTTTGACTGATACTTTGGATTCTTTGGTTTATAGTGTTGAAATTTATCCCAATTTTTAACTTTCATTATTATCCTTTTTATGTTTAAACACTTTTATTAATAATATCTGCAATCTCATATTGTCTTAATTTTGGTATGCGATTGTCCCTAAACCATACATTTACTGCTTGTCTTGATACATTTAACTGCCTTGCTAAATCTGATTGATTCTCAAATTTTTCCATAACTTTTTGTAATGTCATTGGTTCCATTTCTACTCCGTAAATATTAATTGAATGTCTATTCTAATTGCTGCATTACTGTATGTCAACAGAACTTTCATGTTTAACAATGTTTTCTTTTGCAGTTTTTTTACAAACTTTAATTAATTCATTAACAGCATTATCATTAGGTGCAGAAAAATATGCAAAATTTAATATACAGGATAAAACTCCTGCCAAATGATTTACATTAGGTTGTTCTTTTGTTACAACTCCTAATTTATCTATCAAATTTATTCCTAATTCATACCCTATTTGATATTCTTTTTCTAATTTTTCCATCACACGTTCTCCTCATCATCAGCGTTACGTTCATGTCTAGGGTCATTTTCTTCTATTTCCCTACGTTCTGCTTCTATCTCGTCTTCGTCTCCGAAGTAATCTCCTGATTGTTTATCATTCATCATTCATTCTCCTCTTCTATTATTGGAATTTTCTTTTTATTTAGAAAACCAAAATTACTTATAAAGTATTCGTCTTTTAGCTCTAACCAATCATCAAGTGCATATACAACTCCACTCTCATAATTATCTATTGCTAATTGTATTATTTTAGTTTTCATTTAGTTTTGTTTAAACCTTAAATCTTCTACTTGTCTTAATATATTTCTTATTTGTTTTGCTTTTTCTTTATCCCATTTATTAATACTTACCCACTTCCATAAAATACTTTCTAATAAAAATTTTTGTAGTTCTGATATTTTAAGTTCTTTAATTTCTTGGTTTTTTATAGTCATATTGTTTACCCTTTTTTTATTAATGTAAATACATAATGACACATAAAATAATTATGTCAACCCCTTGACAAGATATATTTACGTGCTATGATTTTTTATATGGTACTAAATCGTACTAAATTAAATAAGTTTAAACGCCCTTTATTTTTTTATTTTTTTAAGGATTATTTTTTATGGGAAAGTTTTTAGTAACAGAAATTTTAGTAAATGAATCAGGTAAAGAAACAAAATTACAATGGGACTATCACGATAGATACCCAACAGCAAAAGAAAAAAGAGCAACAAGAAATTATTTAAAGAATGAGAATATTAAATTAAGACTTGACAAAAAGAATTGACATGCTATAATTAAATTACATTAATAAAAAAGGATATAAAAATGATTGATATTAAAATTATATGTAAAAATTGGAATAATTTAGGATTTGATACAATGATTATTTCAGAAAATAATAAAAAAGTTAAATATGTTGGTTATACAAAAAAAGAAGCAATTAAACTTTTTAAAGAATCATCTATTAAAAAGAATGAGAAAATTAAATTAAGACTTGACAATGGGACTATCAAGATAGCCCTCCCAAACACTTAAATAATAAATTATTGGCTTAATTTTATTTTTTATTTTTTATTTTTATTTTTTTATGGCAATTTTTTTTATTCATTTTCTTTGCCATGATTAAAAATTATTAGTTTTTTTTAATCCTTTTAAGTTGGCTAATAATTTTATTAGGGAGTTTAAACGCTCCCTATTTTTTTGGTTTAAATAAACTGTTTAAACATAGTTTTATTTATTTATATAATATTGTAAATAATACTTGACAAGATAATAAGAACATATATAATTTTAATTGTAAGTTAAATTAATTTTAAAAGGGATTAAATTATGAATATAAATAATCAGTTAAAAGAAATAAGAAATAATTTTTATAAGCATTTTGGGCTTTCTCCCATTCCAAAAGAATACATTGCTTTGTTATTATCTAGGAATATTGATGCAGATACTATTTTTACTATTGGTGTAAATGCTTATTCTAGGAATTTTGGCACTGTTAAAAATAAATTTTATAAACGATTATATAAATAAGGGGTGAATTATGGAAGCATTATATAAAGTAGTTTTTAAAAAAAATGTTGATAGTGTTTATGTAGATATAAAATATATAAAAGCAAGATGTGCATTAATAGCAGAGTGGAAAGTTTCCGATAAGTATAATATAAGCAGGAATTTAATTTTATCAACATCACTATATAATTAAAAAGGGAGTGTTTAAACATGATTAATATAGATAATTTATTAGAGAATCACAAAGGATTTTTTGCTTTTAATAAAGAACAGTTTGACAGTCAAATAGAAAAAAATTTAATACCTTATGTAAGGATTGGCATGGGTGGTTATTTGCCAAAAAGAAATTATAAAAATTTTGTTAATGATTTTGAAAAAATAAAAAAAAGTAATATTGAAAAAGAAAAAGCACTAAAAACAGACTATAAAATTGCTTTTGATTTATTTATGAATTACGAATTACAATACACAGAATTAGAAGACGAACACGTTAAAACATTAGAAAACGACTATAATATAAAGCCAGAAAAAGCACTAAAATATTATAATCGTTTTATGTCTTACTGTTCAAACAATGATTTAATATAAATATAAATTGACATTATTTATTATTTATGTTTTAATGTACTTGTAACATTTTTTAATTTAAAAGGAATCTTAAAAATGAAAATTACTAAAACAACACTTTTACAAAACTATTTTTTAATTGGTGCAAGTGGGCAGAAGTTATGGCAATTCCCTGTTATGAAATCATTTGCTTATGATTCAAGCCAAGAGCCTAAAAAACTGACAGCTAATTATAAGGGGCGTTGTGATGATACTCTCTTTCTTATGAGATAGTTTTTTATTTTATACAAGCCCCGTATTTTTTACGGGGTTTTTTTTGTCTTATTTTTCTGTTTAAACAATCTTATTTTATTTTTTTATTTTAATTATTTTTTTATTTTTATTTTATTTTTTTTCTGTTTAAACGCTGTGGATACATTGTGGATAACTTTTATAGACTTATCCACAGATGATTAAAAATTAAGCACTTGTTAAAAATCATAATAACCCTATAAATTACTCAAGTATTATGCCTAAAAATTAAGCATTAGTTAAAAAAGCTCATTAAGGTATATATAAAGCTTGTCAATCAATCTTTACACTTTATGATAGGATAGCATTAGAGGTTTACAAAAAAGCTCATACGGGGCTATTCTGCAAGCCGTCTTGAAAGCCTTATGTAGCAAGGGATTCAAAGCATTAAAAAAATAAGCATGTTTAAACGATAAAACACTTGACAGTATAAATTGACAGTGTAAAATACACTACAACACCAACGCAATACCATTTTGGAGGTGTTGTAAAAAAACAACATTAAAAGGATACAAAATGAAAAATATAAATAGAGAGACATATTTAAATTTAATCATAAATAAAGCTCAATTAATATTCGCAAAAAATCATTATGATTTACATAGATTAAGCAAAAACATTATGGTGGCATGCGGTTATCCTCCCAACACTAGAATTGGAGCTAAATTTGACACTTTAGGGGTTCATATCAACCCTAAAGCTTCGAGTATTGGTAAACATGAAATATTCATAAATCCCATTGTAGATGATACGTATCAGGTTATTGATATATTGCTTCATGAATTAGTGCATGCAATACAAACTGATTTATTCCCAAAAAGCAAAGCACATGGAAAAGAATTTAGAGCTATATGTAAAAAAATAGGTATGGACGGAAGTAAAAAATATGCTCAAGCGTGTGCTGGTATTGAATTATCTAAATTAATAAAAGAATGGATTAAAGAGATTGGAAAATATCCGCATGGCTCTATAAATCTAAAAGCAGATAGAAAAAAACAATCTACAAGAATGATTAAATTAGAATGTTCATGCTGTGGGTTTATTGCTAGATGTTCTAACGGTGCTATAAATAATTACGGCTTGCCATCTCATTGTGGCGTTGAAATGGATATAGCCTAATCTAAACAGTATCAAATTTATTAATAACACAAGGAAATAAAAATAATGGACACTAAAACAAAACTTTTAAATACATTGCTAAAAGCTACAGAAAAAATGATAGAGCTTGAGGAAAAAGAATTAGCATTAGAATTTGTTAGTGAATTAAGAGATTTAGTTTATGACCACAAATTAGAGGTAGCTTAATCTAAACAGTATCAATTAATTAAGCCCCTTTTTAGGGGCTTTTTTAATGCCTTGAAAATAAAGCCTTTCTATAGTATAATTCACCCTATTAAATCAAGCGTTTCAACAATCAATCTAATTTGACATATCTACAAGGCTCACTATGAGCTTTTTATTTGCATTTAATACCTATTATTCATATGAATTTAAAAAGGCTTAAAACGCCTTAAATCAATAGGTTAGGTATTTAAGCGTAAATATAACGGGGTAAAAGGTTTAATAGGCTCATGAAAGTATCTACAAGGCTCATCATAAAGACTTTAAACATTCTTTAACCTTGCCCCTTACAGCAAAATATAATAGCTTAAACGGGCTTAAAACAAGCCCAATGTTATCCACAGGTTTATGCACAGAATAAAAACAATTTATAAAAAGACGTTTAAACATATGAATAATAAACATAATGAAATCAATGAGTTAGAAGCAACAGAAAGTTATCCACAAGGTAATAAGCAGAAGTTATCCACAGACAAGCAAACCCAACCCCTTGATATGACTGCATCACAGGACGATTGCTTAAAAAATGAGCAGAAGTTATCCACAGGAAGGAAAAGGGGAAGACCCCGACACCAAATTTTAGCGACTACCCGAAATGAGGTTTATGAATTATCTAAAGTAGGTACTAGGTATGAAGATATAGCCCTTGTGCTTGGAATGTCTCATGATACGCTTTCTAAGTATTATAAGAATGAATTAGAGAAAGGTCGTATAGAAGCTAACGCAGTTATTGCTGGTACATTGTATGAGAAAGCTAAACAAGGTGATACTGCATCTATGATGTTTTGGTTAAAGACTCGTGCTCAATGGTCAGAAAAAACTACTACAGAATTAACAGGAGAAGGGGGTGCCCCTATAAACATAAAAGTAGTTACTGGAATAGATTAATAAACGCCAGTACCTAATTTTTATTTTTTAACTATATACTATTCTCTACTCTTCTCTTCTCTATTCTATACGAAGTCTATACCATGTCTAGAACATGTCTAGACTATGTATATACTAAATAAAATATTTATAAAAACAGGAAAATATTATGAACAATATGCCCTTAACAGAACTTATTAAAATAATACAATCAAAGGCTATGATGTCTGAAGCAGGAGGATTTGGTAATGTATCAAACAGAGAAAGGCAAATGTTTGCTAATGCTAATGCTGCTATGCAAGGGCAAGGTAATGTAGGTAATGTATCAGACCAAGAAATGAGAATGTTTCAAGGAGACCAAAGAAGAAGTTATATGGATGAGATTATGAATATGCGTAATAATGCTCCTACAGGTGTTCAAGGGCAAATGTCTCCAAGAGAGCAACAAAATTTACAACAAATGATGGAATTAGAAAGTATACAAGCACAACAACGTGAAGATAATCTTTTTGACCAGCTAATAAAAGAACAAATGATGCAAAATTATTTGCAAAATCAAGGAATGTAATATGTGGTCATGGCATTTTTTTATGGGATTCCAACTTGGTTTTGAATTTTATGAAGCTGAAAAAATAGATGACAGCAGAAACAAAACTAGTTATAGTTATTTTATAATAGATTTAGGTTGTTTGCGAATACAAAAATGCGAACAAATTTTTAATGTCTGATAAGGAGAAGGTAAATGGGAGCAGGGTACAAAAACAATCCAATGAAAAAAACAAAGAAAGTAATGAACAAAAAGAAAAAGAAAAAAACATACATAACAGACTAGAAGAACTACGCAGATGGTTTGAAACACAAGGAGGTTGTGAGTGAGTTTATACGAAAATATAAATAAAAGAAAAAAAGCAGGTACTAGTAGAACTAAAAAGAAATCTACTATTACTAAAAAAGCATACAAAGAAATGCAAAAAGGATTTCCTAATTCTGCAAAAAACAAAAAGAAAAAAAAGAAAACTAAAAAGGCTTAATTATGAAAGGCGTAAAACATTACACTAGAAGTGGTATGGAATGGAAAGGCAATACACACAAAATGCCTAATGGTGATTTGCATAGTCATAAGAACCATACCAAAACATCTGAAAAGTTATACCATTATGGTGAGCTTTCTAAAAAATCACAACAAAGAGCTAAAGCATAATGGCTATAGATTACAGAGGAGAAAAATTCTCTGGATATAACAAACCTAAACGAGCTAGAACCAAAACAAAAAAGTTTGCTGTATTAGCTAAAGAAGGCAACACAGTCAAGTTAGTAAGATTTGGTGATGCCAACATGACCATAAAGAAAGACCAACCAGCTAGAAGAAAGTCTTTTAGAGCTAGACATAAGTGTGATGAAAAAAAGAGTAAATTAACAGCAGGATATTGGTCTTGTAAAAAATGGTAAAAATTATAGTCTTGTGTTTCTTTTTACAAGGTTGTACTTATTTTATACATAACGAATATTATCAATTTGTAGATAGAAGTATTACTGTATACAACACTAGCACATTAATAACAGATAAAAAAACAACAACCGAATTATTGGTTGAAAAATTAACTACGGAGTAACGACCTCGCAAGAGAGTTACATTGTTTAAACAGTATGGATAAACAAATAACAACAGGCTATACTCCCAGACCACCGCAAAAAGAAATACATAAGATGGTAAAAGGTAGTCGTTTTAGTGTAGTGGTAGCCCATAGGCGAATGGGTAAAACAGTCTGTGCTATAAACCAATTAATACATAGTGCATTAAACTGCGAAAAGCCTAACCCACGATTTGCTTATGTAGCACCAACTTACAATCAAGCTAAACGAATAGCATGGGATTATTTACTAGAATACACTAGACCATTAAACGCTAAAGCAAATATTGCTGAATTGCGTGTAGACTTTATGGGTAGGCGTATTAACTTATATGGTGCAGATAACCCTGATAGTCTGCGTGGAATTTACCTAGACGGGTGCGTTCTTGACGAGATTGGGAACATTAATCCTACATTATTCACAGAGATTGTCAGACCTGCCCTTGCAGACCGACTTGGCTACTGCGTAGCTATGGGTACACCTAAAGGTCAAAATCATTTTAAAGACTTACGTGATAGAGGCTCAAAAAAAGAAGGATGGGAGCTGTTAGAGTTTAAATCATCTGAAACAGGCATTGTAGATAAACAAGAGTTACTTGCTGCAAAAGCTGAAATGGGTGATGATAAATATATGCAGGAGTTTGAGTGCAGCTTTAATGCACCAGTAGAAGGCTCTTACTATTCATCTATTATTAATGATGTAGAAGAAAAAAATCAAATTATTGATATACCTAAAGACGAACTAGCAAGAACATATACTGGTTGGGATTTAGGCATGTCAGACAGCACTAGCATATGGGTAGCACAATTAGTTAATAAGGAAATTAGGCTTATAGATTTTGTAGAAAATCATGGTGTAGGTCTTGATTACTATGTTAATTGGTTACGAGAAAAAGACTATATGTATGCAACACATATATTACCTCATGATGTAGCTGTTAGAGAATTAGGTACAGGTAAATCTAGAAAAGAAATACTAGAAGAAGCTGGATTAAATATAACTATAGCAACAAAACTAACTGTTATGGATGGCATATCATCAGCACGCAAAATATTACCACGCTGTTGGTTTGACAAAGATAACACTAAACAAGGGTTAGATGCACTACGCAACTATCGTAGAGTATTTGACGAAAAAAGAAATGTATTTCATGACCGACCATTTCATGACTGGGCATCTCACGCAAGTGATGCGTTCCGTTATTTAGCTGTAGGATTAGATGAATCACCTATGGAAGCATGGTCTAAACCACTAGAGATTAATACCAAATGGATAGTATAAATGGACTATGATAAAAAAAATATGGATAAAGATTCAGATGAAAGCAGAGCATTGCTTAATATTGTTGAATCCCACATTGATGATTCTTTAGGATTCATTGAAACTGAAACATCCCAAGAAAGACAAACAGCACTAGAGTATTATCTTCGTGAGCCTTATGGCAATGAAGTAGAAGGTCGTTCTCAAATTGTAACTGGTGAAGTTGCAGAAGTAGTAGATGGTGCATTGCCACAAATTATGAAAGTATTTACTACCTCATCTAAAGCAGTAGAGTTTGAACCAGTTAATGTTGGTGATGGTGCTATAGCAGAACAAGTAACTGCTTATGTAAATCATATATTTTACAAAGATAACAACGGATTTGAATTAATGCACGATTGGTTTAAAGACGGATTGTTACAAAAGGTAGGCGTATTAAAAGCATATTGGGATGATAAAAAAAATACCACAAAAGAAAAATATGAAAATTTAACTGAAGATGAACTTGCAATGATTATGCAAGACGAAGAAGTTGAAATTGTTGAGCAAGAAGAAGTAGAAGAAATAATAGAACAAGAACCACAACCAGCAATGGACCCTATGACTGGGCAACCTGTAATGGATGAAATGGGTATGCCTATGATGATGGATGTGCCACCGATTGTAAATATTACCTACAACATTAAATGCAAACGCACTAAAGATTCATCTAAAGTTAAAATAGAAAATGTAGCACCAGAAGAATTTTTAATAGATAAAAGAGCAACTACTATTGAAGATGCTACATTTGTAGCACAAAGAAGTTTAGTTACAAGGTCTGATTTAATTGCTATGGGTTACGACCCAGAAGTAGTAGCAAGTCTAGCAACAGGTGATACATTAGATTATACCCCTGAAAGAGTTGCACGATTTGGAGCAGGTGAGCAACCATTTAACACCAATGATTCTAATGATGAATCTATGGAAATAGTAGAATACTATGAGTGTTATGTCAGAACAGATATGGATGAAGATGGTGTAGCAGAACTACATAGAGTTTGTTATGCAGACAACACAGTACTAATGAGTGAAGAATGTGATTATGTACCATTCCATTCTGTATGCCCTATTCCTGTACCACATAAATTCTTTGGTCAATCATTAGCAGACAGAGCCGTAGATTTACAATTAATTAAATCTACAGTTACTAGACAAATGCTAGATAACTTATACCTTACTAACAACTATCGTGTTGGTGCAGTAGAAGGTCAAGTAAATTTAGATGACTTATTAACCTCTACAGCAGGCGGTGTTATTCGTATTAAGAATCCTAATGCGTTAGTGCCTATGACTGTACAATCTAGTGCTGCACAATCATTTCCTATGCTTGAATACTTAGATTCTGTACAAGCTAAACGAAGTGGCGTATCAGATGCACAACAAGGACTAAACCCAGATATATTATCTAATGTAACTGCCACAGCAGTATCAGCTATGACATCTGCTTCACAAGGCAAGTTAGAATTAATAGCTAGAATATTTGCAGATACAGGTATGACCTCTTTGTTTAAAGGTATATTGCAACTTGTTTGTAAGTATCAAGATAAAGAACGCATTATAAAAATTAATAATAATTTTATTCCTATGAATCCTAGAGAATGGAATACACAATACAATGTTACAGTTAATGTAGGTCTTGGTACTGGTGGTAAACAAGAACAACTAGCTACTATGCAAATGATTCTTGCTAAACAAGAAGAAGTAATTAAGGGTTATGGATTATCTAATCCATTAGTAAATCTAAAACAATACCGAGATACTCTAGCTAAATTTATTAATATGGCAGGCTTTAAAGATGACTCTGCATTTCTTATGGAAATATCAGAAGAACAAGCTATGCAAATGGCTCAACAAGCTGCACAAACACCTCCAAAAGATGACCCAAATACAGCAGCAGCTAAAGTGCTTGCACAAGTAGAACAAGAAAAAGCACAGATGCAAATGCAACAAAAAATGGCTCAACTAGATTTAGAAAAACAAGAATTAGAATTAAAAGTACAAAAAGAAATGTTAGAACTACAACAGAAACAAGCACAGTTTGAAGCAGATATGGCTATGAAAGAAATGGAGCTTGCACAAAAAGCAGCTAATGATAATAAAAAATCTGACTTAAATGAGTCTAAAGAACTTATAAATGCTTTAGATAAAATTAATAATATTGCAGGAATGTAATGACAAAATCAGAAGCATTTAGAAATATTTTACAAAGCCAAGAATTGCTTGATGAAATAGAAGCTATGAAAAAAGAATTAACTGAATTAATCATTAACTCTGATATGGAGCAAGAAGAAGTGCGACATCATGCTTACCTCCGTATTAAAGTAATTAATGAAATCATGAATCGTTTTGAATCCATTGCTAAAGATGATGAGATAAAAAACAAATCATGGAAGATATTATAGGCATATTGCCTGTATGGGAAAGCCACACCTAGATGGCATAAGGAAATATTATGAGTGATGACACCATGACTTCCGAAACAACGGAAAGTGGAAATCTAACAGTATCAGATGCAGCTTCAACTATTGAAGGTATGTTATCTACACCAGAGGAATCCACAGAGGAACAACCAGAAGTTGTAGAGGAACAAACTGAAGAAATAGAGGAAGTAGAGGAAACTGAAGTAGAAGAAGAAACCGAACCAGAGGTTGAAACAACCGAAGAAGAGGTAGAAGAAGAAACTGAAGAAGAATCCGAAGTTGAGGAAGAAGAAGTAGTTGAGGAAGAACAAACTTTCACCATTAAAGCAGCAGGTGAAGAAAAAGAAGTTACCCTTGATGAGCTAAAGAAATCCTATCAACTCGGCTCTGATTATACTAAAAAGACTCAGGAAGTAGCTGAACAGCGTAAGGTTATAGAGCAAGAAGCTAAAGCTATTATTGAGGCTAGACAAGTTAGAGATAATTATGCTCAAAAACTTCAGGCAGTAGAACAATTCTTAACTGGTACTAATGACAAACCAGAAGATTTAGCTGCTATGAAAGAGAACGACCCAATAGGATATGCAGTTAAGGTCGCAGAAATGACCGAAAGAAAAGAACAATTACAAACTGTGCAAGCTGAACAAAGACGACTTGCTGAACAGCAACAATCGGATAGAGCAGCACAAATGCAAGAGTTTGTACAAAAAGAAGCACAAAAACTAGCAGAATACCTACCAGAGTTTTCAGACAAAGCTAAAGGTGAACAAATCAGAATAGAAGTTCGCAATTATGCAAAAAAGGAGGGTTTCACAGACGAAGATATATCTCAAGTTCGAGATTCCCGCCAATTCAAAGTGTTACACAAAGCTATGCTACAAGACAGATTAATGGCAGGTAAAGCTGGCGTTAAGAAAAAAGTCGCTAAAGCTCCCAAGATGATTAAGTCTGGAGCTAAAGTAAAGCAAACAGTAACCGATACGCAGAAAAAACAAATGAAACGGCTACAGCAAACTGGTGATGCCAGAGATGCAGCAGCTATTTTTGAAAACTTTATTTAAGGAAAAACAATGGCAGAATTTAGAACGTATACAGCTATTGGACAACGTGAAGATTTAAGCAACACAATCTACAGCATTGCTCCAACAGAAACACCAGTAGTTTCATCTATTGGTAAAACAAAGGCAACAGCAACATTTCACGAATGGCAAACTGATACATTAGCTGATGCAGTTGCAACAGGTCTTGTAGAAGGTGCTGATGCTTCAGGTGCTTCTGATACTCCTACTGTTCGTGTAGGTAACAGAACACAAATTCAAGGTAAAACAGTACATATCTCTGGCACTCTTGATGCAGTTGATAAAGCAGGTCGTAAGACAGAAACAGCTTATCAATTAGCTAAAGCAGGACAAGAGCTAAAACGAGATATGGAAAAAACTATTCTTGGTAATGTAGCTCAAAGTGCAGGCACTGCTTCCGCAGCGAGATTACTTGGTTCTATTCAAACATGGTTATTAACTAACTATGTCACAGAAGCTACAGCAGGCTCTCCAGCAGGTCCTGTAGGTGGTAACGGAACTGCTACTCGTACTAAAGGAACTCCTTTAGCTTTTGGTGAAGATAAACTAAAAGAATGTGTTAAAAAAGTGTTTGAAAGTGGTGGTAATCCAACTTTATTGGTTGTACCTCCAACACAGAAACAAGTAGTATCAGGATTTGCTGGTATTGCAGCACAGCGTTACATGGCTCCATCAGATAAGCAAACTACTATTGTAGGTGCTGCTGATGTTTATATGTCAGACTTTGGTACTTTATCTGTTGTACCTGACAGATTTATGACTAGAGATACAGGAACAGGAACAGGAGAACAAGCTCTTGTACTTGACCCATCTATGGCATCTATTGCAACACTTCGCCCATTCCAGTCTAACCTATTGGCTAAATCTGGTGATAGCGAAAAACATCAAATGCTTACAGAGTACACTCTGCAAGTATCTAACGAGAAAGCACATGGCATTATTGCTGACTTATTAGTATCTTAATACTAATTGATATATGCCCACTTCGGTGGGCAGTATCATAAGGATTATTATGGGTAAATATAACGACCAATTAAAAAACACACAATTTAGAAAAGCAAAAAAACACGACACAGACAATGGTGCTGTTATAGAGGTTGCACAAGATGTAACTGATATTGTAGAAAAAAACAAACAAGAATATAACCAAGCTAGTACATCTTGGGGTAATGATGTATTTGATAATAAGATAGCATCTATTCCTATGACTGTTATTGATAAATTAAACCAAAAGGGCATCATGAGAGGGTTTCATGTATTAGACCAAAAAAAGTTTAAAGAATGGTTAAACGACCCAGATAATAGATTTTTTAGAACAAAACAAGGTAGAATATAATGGCATTTTTTGGTGATTTTGCACAGTTACAAGCAACCATTGCTAGTTACTTGGCTCGTACTGATTTAACAACACAAATACCAGAGTTTATTAGACTTGCACAAGACAGATTAAGTAGAGATTTGTATATTAGACAAACGCTAAAAGTTGCTACTACTAAAACTACAGCAGGTGATGCTACAGTAGAATTACCAGCAGACTTTGTTGCTATGAAAGATATACATATATCATCTACTAACCCAATACAAACAGTTACTTTTCAATCAACCAGTAACTTTTTTAGAAATGCAAGAGTTTTAGTATCAGGACCACCAACCTTTTATACATTGCTTGGTAGTGAGTTTCAATTTGCTCCTGTACCTGATATAGAATACACGCTAAAAATGGTCTACTATCATAAACCACCATATTTAAGCGACACAGTTTCATCAAACCTTTGGTTGGCAACAACACCTGATTTACTGCTTTACGCAAGTCTAGGTGAAGCAGAGCCATTCTTGATGAATGACGAAAGAATAC